>WNFS01000092.1_pt1 | contig 58211 bp, 59 predicted proteins | sample 5400141 | NCBI WGS metagenome assembly WNFS01 (sample SAMN13153358, study PRJNA577476) | soil metagenome | isolation source: 60 cm saprolite under Madrone tree | place: USA:California | collected 2016-06-14 | reverse complement strand
CTGACTGACCAATTCCGTTAACTGTGTCCTTCACCACACCTCGCCAGACGAGGTCCTGAGTTTTGGTGTCTATGATGTCGGCCATCACACACCCCTGCGTGTAAGTATAGGTCCAGATGTCAGGGCCCCGTCCCCATCGCCAGCGCGCGCGGTAGGGAATTCCGTATCCCCAACCCCAGGCCGGACCATACCCAAAACCCGTGCTGTTAATCTCGGTTTTCTCGTTAACGCGAGAATAAAAGGCCACGATAAAATCCGGATTGCCCGAAGACTGAGTAAATCCATTCTCCTGCAGTTGGACTGATAGCGCGTTTTGAATCCTCTGCGCTTCGATGGTGTTTGTGGCTAAGCGATCGCGGCTGTCTCGTTCGGTCTTGAACGAAAAGGTGTGCAATCCAGAAAAATCGAAATCCTTCTGGTAGTCCGACTTGGTCGACGCGCCGAATGCTACAGGTAAAGCAGCTGAACAGAACAGAACGGTCAAGAACGTTTTGAATACTTTCATCTAAGATCTCCTTTGGAACGATTTAACTTGCGATCGAGCTGAGAAGTCTTTTCAGTCGAATCGCGCTTTAAGCACAGCCTAGTGTGAGATCGGCTAAACGGTCTTTCGACTCGTTGTCGGGTATTTTTAGTTTTTGCGTTTCGTGCTCGGACTGGTCAATGGATAGTGCCCAATTTGGGCGATGAGGTCAGTACAGGGAGGGTAGCGACCTGGTAAGACGCGTCATAGGTTCAACTTTATTGGCAACGGAGACCCGGTCGCTGCCGCTCCCGGTACTGACTCCATTACTCAATAACCTCTTCACAAATCATTCTTTGATCCGCCTCTGTCTTAGTCGCCTACAGGCCTTTTATGCCGCTTCGCGATTGAGCTGATGTATCTGAGAATAGCTCTCGCTTTCGTTGGGGAAGTTCCCGCTCTTTACATCCTGATCGTACGCATTAAGCGCCAACTGAATAATGTCGAATGCGTTCGCGTACGTCCTGAGGAACTTCGGCTTAAAGTCTGGATTCAGACCAATCAAATCCTGATAGACGAGAACCTGCCCGCTCACACCCGAACCGGCGCCGATGCCGATCGTTGGAATCTTTAGCAGATTCGTCACTTGTCGCGCGGCTTCGGCGGGTATGCATTCGAACACCAGCGCGAAACATCCAGCCCGCTCAAGTTCACGCGCTTCAGAAGCAAGGAGTTTGACCGCGGCGTTGGTGCGCGCTTGTATCTTCATGCCGCCGAGTCCGTGGACTGATTGGGGTGTGAGACCGAGATGGCCCATCACCGGCACTCCGGAGTCAACGATGTGCCGGACGATCTCGGTGTGGCCACGGACGCCCTCAAGCTTGACTGCATGAGCGCCCGCGCTCATCAAATCGTGCACCGCATCCATGGCCTCCTTCAACCCTTTGCGGTAGGAGAGAAAGGGCAAGTCGGCGACAATGAACTTAGACGGAGCACCTCGGACCACAGCAGCGGTGTGCAGGGCCATCATTGATGTGGTAGCCGAAAGCGTGTTGGGAAAGCCGTGCATCGTCATGGCCAGGCTGTCGCCGACCAGGATGCAATCAATGCTCGACTCTGCCACGGCCCGGGCGCTGGAGTAGTCATAGCAGGTGACCATTGAGATCTTGCGTCCTTCGTCCCGCATCTTTTGAAATTTGAGCACGTTCATTGCTTGTACCAATCCTTTCTTGCTACTTCACATCAAAATAAATCTTCATTGGTTTCATGCATGCGATCAGAACAATTGCCAACGCGGCAACACATGCGATCGCCAAATAACCGTCAGCATACGCCAGTGTGTAGGCTTGTAACTTAAGCTGGCCTCCCAGTAACAAAGCCGCCCGTTCTTGCGCCTCTTCCGCTCCGGCCGAACCAGGAAACAATCCGTGTGTGAGGAGCTGCAATCGTTCGCTTGTTAGCCAGCTTCCAGCCTCGACATGCAAGCCAATCATGTTGGAATGGAGTTGTTCGCGGACCGTGATCAATCTTTGCATCAGCGCCGTGCCGGCTTCTCCACCGAACAGACGAATGCAATGGATGAACGAGGCATAAGTGAGCACATTTATCGGGTTAGAAAGTGCGCCGGTGTCAAAGGCATTTTGCACGAAGGATCCAACCAGTGCAGTGAAGCTCAAAGCGAGCCCCAATCCGATCACGATCTGCGAAATCAGGAAGTTGTTACCCGACCACGCGCTGTTTAGTTGAGCATTGATCAGGCATGCGATGGCCACCACCGTGAAGCCCGAGGCAAACACTAGTCTGTTATCGAACCGCCACATCAGTCGGGCGGCTACGACTCCACTCAATATGAGAGGCGCGATCAACCACAGCAACACCCGGCCTGTCTCCAGTGGTTTATAGTTTTGCGTCACAGCCAGGACCGCCGGCAGCAGCAAAGCGATTGCCAGTAAGACGAAGCGAAAGCAAAACAGACAGGCACATATAAGCGCGGTGTTCCGGTTGACCAAAAAGATCGGATTCACCATCGGATTGGGCGAAAGCCACCGGCGAATCAGAGTCGCCACCAACAGGAAAGTCGCCGTGGCGAGCATCCCGACAATGACGCCCGAGTGCAGCCAATTTAAACGTTCACCTTGATCGAGGGCGCCAAAGATCAAACTCAGGGCCAGGCTGCCATAGAGAAAACCTCTCCAGCTCGAGATGGGCTTAGGTCCCGAGGGCGGTGGCGGATTTGGGATGGCCACGTAAACGCAAAGCATCATCAGCGGAGTTAACAATGCGCTTTGCCAGAAGATCCAGTGCCACGATAAGTGCTCGACGTACCAGGCTTCGAGTGATGTTCCAACGCTGGTTGCGCCCACAATGTCCATCGAATAGATGCCGATCGCATATATCACGTAGCGCAACGGCAAAGCGCGGAGCGCATAGCTCAACGTCAACGGATAAAACGTGCCTGACGCGAGGCCGCTGACCACCTGTAAGCAAAGCATGACTTGCAGGTTTGGCGAAAACGCCAAAAGGATCGAAGAAATACTGAAAATCGTCCCCGAATAGAGCAGCACGCGTCTGGGCCCAAGTAAACCGCCAAGGTAGACGGAGAATGGACCCATAAACATCAAGGCCATGTTGTAAGCCGTGGGAATCCAACTTGCTTCATCGATTCCCAGACCCATTGCGCCACGAAGATCCGGCAGACCAACACTGATCAGACGGCCGTTCAAAGTAACGATGCCGGCGCCGAGAAACACCCCAAGAGTTCCAACATAGGGATTTTGACTTAGCGAACCAATAACGCCCGCGAAACGCGATCGCCAAATATCACGCGTCGAATTCAGATTCGATCTTTGGTCCAATACTACGTTTGGAATCACTTTTATCTCTCAGTATCGAGAACTCTTCTCTGCGTAAGCTCTGCGGTCTCTGCGTACCAAATTCGTAACTTCTTGTTTTTCCGACAAAGTTTGCCGGGCGCAGCCTCCTCGTCCCGTAGGGACGAAATGTTTATAGAAAGCACGACCTCCAAGAGATTCCTCATCGCTCCAGCGGAGCGAAACGTGCTCGATTTCCCACTCAGCGCGGGAAACATTGCGCTCCGCTGGAGCGCGGTTCGTGGTTAATAGCGGTTCTATAAACATTTGGCTCCTCTGGAGCCAGGATTGGTTGCGGCTAAATGCCGCGCTGTGTGTCTCTGCGGTAGAACGCGCCGACGATCCTTCACCACAGAGACGCAAAGACCGCAGAGCTTACGCAGAGAATTTGTGTATTCGCTCAAACTTTTCTTGCCTTTGTGATGATCTTAGCGATCACCGACATGCCGGGACGAAGTCGCTCGGCCAGCTCGGGACGAGGGTCGAGCACTATCTTTACCGGAATGCGCTGAACAATCTTGGTGTAGTTTCCCGTGGCGTTGTCCGGCGGTAACAGGGCGAATTGCGAGCCGCTGGCTGGAGCTACCTCCTCTACGTGCCCTCGCAGAGTAACGCCGGGGAAAGTGTCTACAGTTATCTCTGCTCCGTCACCTTTAGCAACATTTGTAAGTTGCGTCTCTTCATAATTCGCCTGCACCCAGATGGTGTTATCGACCAGCGAGATCACTTGCGTGCCCGGCGAGACCAATTGTCCAATTCTCACTTTGCGCTCACCCACTATTCCATCGGTTGGGGCGACAATTCGTGTGTAGTCAAGATTCGTTTGCGCGACCTTGAGAGCTTCCTGTTTGGCGCTGAGGTCTGCCTTGAGTTGCTGTTCCTGTGCATCCAGGACGGCGCGCTGTTTGACTTGCGCTTCAACTTCCGCGCTCTTGCCTGATGATTGTGCTTGAGCACGCAGTCGTTCTGCCTGACGAGACGCTACCCCGGAGTGGGTTTTTGACAGATCTGCTCGCCTGCTTTCAAGATAGGCTCGCGCCTGCGCTAACTCTGCTTTCCGGCTATCGAGAATGGCTGCAAAGCGTTCCTCATCCGCGACCACCTGCTCCAGTTTCTGTCTGGTGGCTGAGCCCATCTCAACCAACGCCTCCTGGCGCTGTCTCTCCAGCCGGGTTCTTTCAGCGTCGGCTTGCGCGCCTACGACGGCTGCATCGGCATCAGGAATCTTCGCTTGCGCGGCTTTCACCGCGGCTCGGGCATTGTCTACGTCAGCCTCTGCGCCATTGATCGCTGCTCCACTTTGAACGATATCGGCGCTGGCCGCCTGGACCCCGGCTTGCGCCTGCAAGATTCTCGCGTTCTGCAATTCTTTCTGTTTGGCATTGTTCGCCAGACCGGCCTGCGCCGCAGCCACGCCCGCCTCAGCCTGGCCCACCTGGGCTTTGAAGTCGTCGTCTTTCAACTGCACCAGCAGATCGCCGGCCTTCACTCGCTGATAATCGGTGACTGCAACTTGCGCCACTGTGCCGGAAACACGTGTGCTTAACGGAGTAATATCCGCCCTCAAAAGAGCATCGTCCGTTCTTTGTGTGCTGGCGCCTCCTACAAAGCGATTCCAACCACCCACAATTCCAAGAAGAATGCCGGCTGCCAACAAGAGAACTGCGACAGGTACTAACTTTTTGAAGCTAAATCGACGCTTCGCGCTCGGATCAAGTGCGGGCGTTACATTCGCAGGACTGTTATCAGTTGGCGCGAGCCTGGCAGTTGTCCCGTTATCGGATTCAACATTCTTCCGGGTTGATGCTGTCTGAGTCGCGGACTTTTCCTCGACGACGCTCGCCTTCTCCCTCCTGGTGTTTCGGGAGAGATCAATCTTCTTGTCAGCCATACTATTTGTCCTCCCCGAGCGCCTTCTCAAACTCAGCCCTGGCCGTCCAAAAACCCAGTAAGGCCCGCTGATATTGATGAGTTGCTTCAGCCAAAAATGCTTGCGACTGAAGTACGTCAGATAACAGCGCCGCCTGGAACTTGTAGCGACCTGTGCTCACCCGCAAATTCTCTCTCGCCGAACTCTCCTCCAGCTGGGCTACTCGCAGTGCTTGAGCACTTTGTTGCAGCTTTCTCGATTTATCGCCCACGTCGATCAGAACCTGGTCCTCTTTTTCCTTCAAGCCGTTCCTTGCTTGCTCAACCGCCTTGTCTTTCTCAGAGAGTTGATGCTTCTTTCGACCCCAATCGAAAAACTCCCAACTCACCACGACGCCGACATTGGCGAAATTTTTCGGAACCACGGGAGCGTAGTTGCGCGGCGTTAAGTAAACGAATCCGGCACTTACATCGGGTATGTACTCGGACTTTTTAATGCGCCGATCCAGTGTCGCCTGTTCTATAGCCAGTCTTGCCTGTTGGAGTTCAGGCCTGCGTTCGAGAGCGATCTTTCTCGCGGCGACCAGGTCGGTTTCAAATGACGTAAACTCCGGAACGCCTACCGCTTCAAATGAAGTATCCAGAGCTCGACCCAGCAGAGTGTTCAGTTGCTCCTTTTGAGTAGCTAACTGGTTGGTTAACTCAAGCTGTTCATACTCGACTCTAGCGAGGCGTGTTTGCACGACCAGTAAATCTGCTTTGAGCGATGTCTGCTGAACTACGTAATCGCCCGTGACTTTGTCCAATTCCTTATATGACTTGAGGGCTTCTTCTACGCTGCTTAGTGCACTCCTCGTTTGCAAGATGGCGTAGTAAGCCTTCTTCACCAGATCGATAGTTTCGCTCTGCTGTTGACGCAGCTTCGCCTGAGCTATCTCGCGCGAAACTCTCTGCGACTTAATACTGAGTCCGATCCGATATTGCTGCGTCAGCGGCTCGATTGCGGAGGCAGCAAATATCGCCGTCACTTTGCGGCTGTCGTTTAGAGTGAAGAAAGGTCCGAGACCCGGAAACAGGTTGTTCGCGGGATTCGGCACCTTCAGTTTGTTGTTGACGAGATTGCCAGAGACTGATGTGTACGCATGCAATGAAGGAAGCCGGTAGGTCTTGGTGGCCGAGATATCCTCATCAGCCTTCTCGACCTCAAGGTTTGCGATCTTCATCGCATGGTTGTCGCGTAAAGCCAGGGCGATCGCAAGATCCAGAGTAAGTGACTCGCCAGAGGCAGGCACAGACTGCTGAGCCTTAACTACTCCCGGCACCAGGAGTAATAAGAGCAAACCTAACGCCGGGAGGTACAGTCTCACTGGCATAAATCCCTCAATCCCCATAATGGTCACTCAGAAATTCTGAGTTGGCGGTTTAGCATTCCTATTCCCTATTCGATTCATCATTGAGGCACCCAACACACTTGACCTTGGAAGTGTAGTAATTGGTGAAATTGTTTTCTTTCCAAATTTCGCCGGAACCTACTTGATTTTGCTTTGCTCGCCGCTTCCGTTGCTGTTGGCTTTGCCCCAAAAGTCAAAATCCAGTCATTTGGTAGTGGGATTTTCATTAATGCCCCGTTGGGGCTACGGCCTCCAGCCCAGGGTTGTCGCTTCGGCTACCCTGGGAACTAGTAAGAAGAGAAATTTCAACCGCAACGCGGTTGCGTCGTTTTCTCAGAGAGAACTGCAGAAGCAGACGCAACCGCGTTTGCGGTTGAGGTCAAGATCGCTTTCTTTACCCAGGGTAGCCGAAGCGGCAACCCTGGGCTGGAGGCCGATGCCCCGTTGGGGCATCACTGAGAACTTATCAGTGAATCCGACCTTATAAGGGCAAGCCGTTTGTTCTTTAGTGTGAGGGAGTTCCCTGGTTCTGCGTGTACCTCTTAGCCCTCGCAGTGAACGCACACCGCAAAATCAAGTAGGTCCGAGCAGGATTCGGGAAGAACCATGGAAGCGAATGGGCACATTATTCCTGCGCTGATGCATTCGCTACATGCAGCACAGGAGAAAGGCGCCGAACGGGCGGGGCAGATCGGGAAGAGGACGACGTATGAAGAGTGAAACCAAAAGGCTTAAGGTTGTGATTGTCGGCGGCGGCTTTGGCGGCTTGTCCGCCGCCAAGAAACTGGCAGGCAAGCCCGTGGATGTCACGCTTGTCGACCGCAAAAATCACCATACGTTTCAGCCGCTCCTATATCAGGTGGCCACATCCGTCCTGTCAGCGGGTGAGATTGCGTCGCCACTGCGCCACATTCTGCAGCGCGCGCCGAACGTCGAAGTGATCTTAGGCGAAGTGACGGACTTCGAGGGCGATGCGCGGCGTGTCCTTCTAAAGGATGGCTCCAAACTTCAATACGACTATCTGATCGTCGCTGCCGGCGCACGCCACTCTTACTTCGGCCACGACGAATGGGAACACAACGCGCCAGGTCTGAAGACGATTGAGGACGCGCTGGAGATCCGCCGCCGCGTGCTGCTCGCCTTCGAGCGCGCGGAGCGCGAAGCGTATCTGAACGGTCAACACGGGCCACTCAACTTCGCGATCATCGGCGGCGGGCCCACTGGCATTGAGCTGGCCGGAGCGATCGCCGAGATTGCGCGCCGAGTTCTCGCCCATGACTTCAAAGAGATAGACGCAACCAAGGCGCGCGTTATGCTGTTCGAAGGCTTGCCCCGTGTGCTGAGCGTCTACCCAGAAGATATATCCCGGAAAGCGGAAGATCAGTTGAAAGAACTGGGGGTCGAGGTTCACACCAACAGTATGGTGACGGCAGTCGAGGCGAATCGGATCAAGGTGGGCCAAGAATGGATACCAACGAGCGTAACCTTGTGGGCTACGGGCGTGGCCGCCTCGCCGCTCGGCAAAGCACTCGCCGCTCAGGCTCAAGGGGTACAAGTTGACAGGGCTGGGCGTGTCCCCATTTCGGCCGATCTGAGTTTGGCTGGGCGTCCGGAGATTTTCGTCATAGGCGACTTATCGTCGCTGAAGGACGCGAGCGGAAAACCCGTTCCCGGTCTTGGGGCGGCTGCGCTGCAACAGGGCAGGAAGGCTGCGGCCAATATCCTGCGCGACTTGCATGGCGAAGCTCGCCTGCCGTTCAGGTACTTCGACAAAGGGTCGATGGCCACCATCGGGCGCAAGCGCGCGGTGGCCCAGATCGGACGCTTGCACTTATCAGGTTTCTTCGCATGGCTGATGTGGTTATTTGTCCACCTCATCCTGCTCGTCGGCTTCCGCAACCGCCTGATGGTGATGCGCGAATGGATTTGGGCCTTCTTCACGCGCGAGCGCGGCGCTCGAATAATCACAGGCGACACGGACACGCCGACCTGAAACCACGACGAATTGAAGCCGCCGACGCGAGATACCGACCGGAGGGTTATTAATAACAGTGCGATCATTCATAGCAACAACAGGCTGTCTAATAGCCCTCATCGTCACGACTCAAACTGCGCACGCCCAAAGCGGAGTGATAACGGCTCCAGGTGATCAGAGCAGCGTCGCAAGTCAACCTTCGAGCGATGATGTTGTGAACGAATCGGTCTCCGATGTACAAACTGTCCGCGTACCATTCAAGCAGAGCCGTTGGTTTGGAAGATTCGGAGTTCTCGCTGTCCCCTATCACTCGAGCGCGACTATTGCAACGAACGGGCAACTAGTCGCAGGCGGCACCGCGAAGGCGAGCAACAATATGACGGTAACGTTCGATGTCGGATACGAGGCCACCAAAAACATTTCGCTGTCAGTGACGACAGGCATTCCGCCCAAACCGCATATCACCGGTGAAGGCGCGGTGGCTAATCTCGGCATGTTGGGAAAGGTTCGTTATGGACCAGCTTTTTTCACCGGCTATTACCGAATCCCAAAGACAGGCCGGTTCCGACCTTACGTCGGCGGCGGAGCAGCGTATGCCATCATCTTCAAGGAATTCGACGGCAGCGTAAAGCACCTTGACGTTAACAACAACTGTGGATCAGTTCTGCAGGGCGGCGCTGAGTATGAACTCAATTCAAAGTACACACTCTTCATCGATTTCAAGGAGGTCTGGCTCGCGATCAACGCGCATGGTGTGCTGAGCGACGGTACGGAGGTAAAGGCGCGCGTGAAATTGAATCCCTCGCTGGTTACGGTAGGGATCAAGTTTCATCTTCCCTTTGGTCTTGGTCACTAATTTTTCGCGAGTCAAGAGGGCTATCAATGAACTCAAATCTCTACGACCCTGCATTTTGGAGCCGGTTTCAGTTTGCCTTCACAATCGTCTATCACTATCTGTTCCCGCAGCTCACCATGGGCCTGGCCTGGTTCCTCGTCTATTGGAAATGGCGAGCGCTGCGAACCGGTGATGAAAAATACAATCGGGCCGTCAGGTTTTGGGCGAAGATCTTCGGATTGAATTTCGCCGTTGGTGTGGTGACCGGCATACCCATGGAGTTTCAGTTCGGAACTAATTGGTCTGAGTTTTCCAAGTATGCAGGTGGTGTAATCGGGCAGACGCTGGCCATGGAAGGCATGTTCGCGTTCTTCCTTGAAAGCGCGTTCATCGGCGCACTCATCTGGGGCGAGAAGCGGCTCGGTCCTCGTTATCACTTTCTCGCAGCGATCGGCGTTGCCTTGGGCAGTTGGCTCTCTGGCGTCTTCATACTCGTGACGAACGCTTTCATGCAGTATCCGGTGGGCTATCAGATCGAAGCCAACGGTACATTGGGCATCGCAAATCTGGGAGCCTACCTGCTAAATCCCTGGGGCTTGATACAGTTCGCGCACAATCAGATGGCCGCGGTCGTTACCGGAGCTTTCGTAGTTGCCGCGGTGGGCGCCTTTTATACGCTGCGCGGAATCCACTTGACCCAGGCTCGTCTTTATCTGCGCGCGGGAACGTTCGTGGGATTAATCGCCTCATTACTCGTAGCGTTTCCAACTGGAGATCAACAAGCAAAGATGGTGGGACGACATCAGCCCGTAACCCTGGCGGCAATGGAAGGTAAGTTCACAGGGGGGTCGATGGCGGGTGTCGCAGTGATCGGTCAACCGAATATCGCGGCACGCCGCCTGGAAAATCCGATCGAGGCTCCCGGCGCCCTGAGTTTCTTAGCCTATGGAACATTTCAGAGTTACGTGCGCGGGCTGGACGAATTTCCCGAAGATCAATGGCCCGACAATATTGAGCTCTTGTATTACTCGTTTCACTTGATGATTACTCTGGGCACATTGTTCATCTTGCTAATGATGGTCGCGAACTTTCAAGGGTGGCGCGGACGATTGCAATCCAGCACCTGGCTGCTTTGGGTCTTGATGCTGGCGTTTCCTTTTCCCTATATCGCCAACACGTTGGGTTGGATGACTGCAGAGCTTGGCCGGCAACCGTGGCTAATCTACGGCCTCTTTCACACACGCGACGGCTATAGCAAAGTGGTAAGCAACGGTGACACCATTTTTACCTTGATTGGCTTCACCGGTCTCTATTTCGTGCTCGGCTTACTGTTTCTATATTTGACTGGTCGAGAAATTGCCCATGGCCCCGATGGAGAAGTTGTTTCCGGGGCCGGAGATGAGGTGATCGCATGATGATCGCGGCCTGGTATGCCATTGTCAGCTTCATGCTGATCATTTATGTAGTTCTCGATGGGCGCAACTTCGGGGCTGGCATGCTTCATTCGGTAGTGGCGAAAACGCCAGAAGAGCGCCGGCAGTTAATAGCTGCAATTGGACCGCTTTGGACGTGGCATGAAGTGTGGCTGGTTGGTTTTGGCGGCACCCTGCTCGCGGTATTCCCAAAACTTTTGGCGTCTGCCTTTGCCGGCTACTACCTCGCGCTGTTTCTGATCTTATGGGGTTTGATTTTGCGCGGCATGTCGATTGAAGTGGGAGGCCACATCAACGATCGGCTATGGCAAGGCTTCTGGGATTTCGTTTTCGTCTTCGCGAGTTTCTTGTTGGCGATCCTGTTTGGCGCCGCGGCAGGCAATGTGGCGCGCGGCGTTCCGCTCGATGCACAGGGTAATTTCTCGATGGCTTTTTTCACTGACTTCAGGACGCGCGGCTATGTGGGTTTGCTGGACTGGTACACAGTGTCGATTGCGATTTTCGCAACAGTCATTCTCGCCGCTCACGGCGCTGCGTATCTCACGCTAAAGACTGAAGGCCCAGTGCATGATCGATGTGCAATTTGGGCAAGGTATCTGTGGGTTGCTGTCGCTCCATTATTTCTTGCGATTTCGATCGAGACTTTTGTGGTTCGTCCTGACTTGCCTGGTCACGCCATCCACAATCCGTTTTGGTATCTGGGACTAGTCATAGTTGCTGCCGCGGCCGTGACGCTATTTGCGGGGCTTTCAACTGGACGGGAAAGGCGGGCTTTCATCGGGTCGAACCTGATGCTCGTCGGTTTGTTGGTCACTGGGGCCGCAGCTATTTTCCCGGTGATGCTTAATTCGACGCTGGCTCCTGAAAATTCACTGACCGCCTATAGCGTTGCAGCCGGCGCGAACTCTTTTCTGTTCGCGTGCATTTGGTGGCCAGTGGGCCTCGCTTTGGCGATCTTCTACTTTGTCTTCATTTCGCGACGCTATGCGGGCAAAGTCAGCGCATAACCCGGCGGTAATCCGAGCTAGGCGGTCACCAAAAGGAAGAATGCTGGCTTTGAGATACATAATCGCGATTCTGGGTTTTCTAATAGCGACCATCACGCTGTGGGATGCGTTTGAAGTGATTATTTTGCCACGTCACGTCACGCGTCGACTTCGGTTCGCTCGATTCTTCTATCGTCTCACTTGGCGGATGCGGTCGTCGGCCGCGCAATGGATCCGCGATCATAAGCGACGGGAGACTTATCTGAGTACTTTTGGTCCGCTCTCTCTGCTCCTACTGCTGAGCGTATGGGCGACAGGACTAGTTGCCGGCTTTGCCATGTTGCAATGGGGGCTTCAAGACAGGCTTTATGTGGCACAAAAAGCGGTTTCTTTCGGAACGTATCTATACCTGAGCGGTACGACTTTCTTCACCCTGGGCCTCGGGGATGTGCTTCCGTTGGGCCGGGTGGGACGGTCGCTCGTCGTAGTCGAAGCTGGTTTAGGCTTCGGCTTCCTGGCTGGCATCATCTCGTACCTGCCGATCATCTACCAGGCATTTTCGCGCCGTGAGGTAAGTATTTCACTTTTGGACGCCCGTGCCGGCTCGCCCCCAACTGCTGGGGAGCTATTACTGCGAAACAACGGCGATATGTCAGGACTTTGCCAGTTGCTTGGAGACTGGGAGAGGTGGTCGGCAGAACTGCTCGAGAGCCATCTTTCTTATCCTGTTTTGGTCTACTTCCGCTCACAGCACGCTAACCAATCGTGGTTGGCCGCGCTGACTTCCATCCTGGATGTGTGTGCCCTGATAATTGCCGGCATCGATGGCGGTCCTACGCGGCAGGCGCAGCTGACTTTCGCCAAAGCACGTCATGCCGCCGCCGAGCTAGCCCAGGTTTTCGTATCCTCAACGCCGGCGTCGGAGCCTGATCGTCTGCCACCTTCCAGTTTGAACGCTTTGCGGAATGCCCTGGCGGAAACCGGTGTCACGGTTCGGGAGGGATTAGCGACTGACCAGAAGCTATGGGAGTTGCGCCAAATGTATGAACCATATGTCCAGGTTCTGAGCAGGTACTTATTGATTTCACTGCCGCCATGGTTCCGGGTCAACGTCATACCGGATAGCTGGGAGAGCAGCAATTGGCAGCGTTGAGTGCTGCTATGGCAATGGAGAACGGCGCAACTCAGGCAATAAAAGTTTTTGGCAACGGGAATCATCCCAAACCTGCCGTGGCAGATAATGACAGCGCGGGTTCCATTGGCATTAACGCCTCGAGATCGCTTTTCCGAGGTCGATGATTTCGTCACCGCGTCCGCTGGAACTGCTTTCGCGATGAATAGACCGAAAGCTTGGAAAGATAAATACGTCCCACGTAATTTCCTCAAATCTAAGCGACTTTATAAAAAAACCAGGCCTTCGAGTCATGTCCGCCGATTCTCGTCTTTGGACTAGCTCTCCGGCCTGTCAATCGCCAGGATTACTCACGCGGACATTGGTTAGCGCAGTTTCTTTTCGACTGATTTTATTGCGCGGCCTATTTCGGTAACGGAACGTTTTTCCGCGAAAGACTTTTCGCCCGCTTTGGCACTCTGCTGAATTTTCGATTCAAAGAGCTGGTTCTCGGAGCGGTTCCCAACAAGCCACACCTGAGACAGAAAATAGTCATCGCCGATCTTGTCGAAGACCAGTTCAGTCTTTCCGGGGATTTCGTTCGACACCGCAGCTACTGTCTCGAAGAAAACTGACGTGTACCCGTCCGCACTCTTTATCTCCAACAAGTGCAGATCATTGTCGTCAGCGACTTTGACTGTGTACTTGCCGGCGGCCAGCCGCGTATTTCCCACCATGAATGTGTACGGAATATTAGCTTGAAGGCTCACGTTGCTGGGAATCTGAGCACTGACAGCTGTAGTCAGACCACAACCTGATACCAAACAAAGCACAAAAAATAAATTCTTTAAGTTATTCATTCAACCTCCATAATGCGGTGATGCTTGAATCGCAGCGTCCGCTTGTTTTACCGAATGGAGTTGGCCGCTAAGCCAACTGCTTCACCACACTTACCAAGTCCATTGCTCCGTCGAAATGCACGCGCACATCTGCGAAGACCACGTTCAATCAATTCCAAAGGTAAGTTAGTGGAGAACGGTCAAAGGTTCTTTCCAATTCCTGCTTGAATGTTTGCTCTGTTGTGCTCAGTCTGCGAGGTTCGGGATTCAACGAGGACGAGATACAGGTGCAGCAAAATAATGCAAGCCAGGACGGCATTTCGAAAGAGACCCACTCCGGGCTGTGACTACAATGATGAGAATTGAACTGAGTAGCGGGAGGACAGTGGGTCTATTCAGAGGTTTTGATAAATGCTGGCTTACGATCTTGTAACTGGTCCGTTACGAAGACGCGCGTAAATGGAAAGACGGTGTTTTCGGCAAGCATTTGCTGAGGGGCAGTCATGGACGCTGGATACATAACCGCTCTTGCCGCCCTCGGTGGCGCAGCATTAGGTGGTCTTACGTCGTTTGCGACTTCGTGGACCACTCTGCGCACCCAAATGAAAGCGGAGCGAAGTGCCAGCAGCAAATCCAAACGACAAAAACTCTATAAAGCGTTTATAGATGACGCTGCCAAGACGTACGGTGACGCGTTGATTCACGACGAGCTCAAAACAACTGGTTTGATTGAGCTGCATGCGCTCGTCAGCCGAATGCGGATCGTGTCATCTCGACCGGTTATTGAAAGAGCAGTCAAAGTCGTCAAGGTGATAACGGACACCTACAACCAACCAAATAAGACTCCTGAAGAGATAGAGGCAATGATTAACAATGGGAGCGTAGATATATTGCTTAGTTTTAGCGAAGCGTGCCGCGAGGAGTTCGAGCAGAGTCTACAAATTTAATAGCGTCGAGTAGTTGCGAGAGTGTGCCCACTGGCGACACTTCTGTGCAACGCCTGCGCAGTAAATTTTTGGTCGAAACTCCAAGTGGCCAATACGTGGCCAAAAAATAGTAAGCTGACAATTGAGATTGACGCTACCGATGCCAGATTCTGCTTTGAAGGCTTTGTCGTGAAAACCAATCATAACCGTCTCATAAAGAGCGTCATCCACTCCGGCTGTTGTGAATGCGACGACGGGCCCAACTTTCCAACACTGTGCGCGCAGGGTTAACCGGTTGGGCCAAGACCGTGTCCGGCGAAGTCGCGCCCGATGGAGTTACGGTGAATAATGTGGCGCCGGGTTATACCTTGACGGAGAGGCAAGAAGAATTGGCCGGCGTCCGCGGCAAAGCGTCAGGGAAATCAAAGCACGAGATAATCGAGTCGTGGGGCAACCAGGCTCCGATTGGGCGAATGGCGAGAGCGGAGGAGATCGCCGCCGCTATCGCGTTTCTCTGTTCTGAGCGCGCCCTCCTACATCACCGGTGTAACACTGCAAGTTGACGGCGGCTGGGTGCGAAGTTTGTTATAAGAAGTCGTTGACTTCTGAGGTACAATGCAAAGATGCTTTTTCCAAGGTAAGGCCCGCAGCAGCAACGATATTTGCAACTCATGCTTTTCAAACTACGAGGAGATAATCGATGAATAGTAAACACGTAGCCCTCAGAGTTCTGGCCCCCGCCGCTCTGATTTTTGTGGTAGCCGGGTTTTCCGGAAACTCGACATCGGCAAAAACCCCAGGAAATATTTCAACGCTCGTGCCGCTACTTGAGGTAACTCATCCCGGCAGTGTCGGACCTGTCACGGCGATCTTTGATGATCCCGAAGCCATCTACGAAAGCGCGCGAATAGTTCATAACGTTACGGTTGACGGTGTGAAAGGTATGCGAGTTCATGCCAAGTTTCATGTCAGATATGGCAAGGGCGTCGCCAGCATGATGATCGCATACTTCTACTATGACGACGCGGACAATACGCCACTAAAGTCCGGCGATGAAGACTATCGCGACCAGAAAGGCAATGTATCCTGTCATGTGAATTTTACGCCGGCCTACGATCCAGCTGTCTATGAGGATTTGCAGCTCTTCATGCCGTACGAAGCCCTCAATATGGAAAGCGGCGAAACCTACGAACTGAAATTCAATCTCGCCCTGTACGACAAAGAGGGTGGCAGGTTCTTTGGTAAGTCGGGCTGGTACAAATTCAAGTTGACCATGCCTTAGGCCGAATTGATTTGAAGGGGAAGCCGCTCTCACGGCTTCACCATTTTTTCTATGGCGCGCGGTTGGGAAAGCAAGTCAGTCGAAGATCAGATTGGCGACGCCCAGGCTGAAAAGGACGCGCGCTCCAAACCCTTCATGTCTCCCGCCGAACGCGAGCAACAGACGCGCAAGCAGTCTTTGCTCTTATCGCGTTCACAAATTCTCGGCCGTTTGAAACTGGCACGTAACGCGCGTTACCGCGCGCAACTCGAGACCGCACTCAAGCACGTGGATACGCAGTTGAAAGAATTTTGAATAGCCTCGACAACTTGCTGAGGCAGAATTGTTTCCGCGAATTTCACTTGATGAAGCCAGGAAGTGCGAATCTGGAAAGCCACCGCCATCCCAATCATCAAATTGAACCTAAGGCTTCGCCGGCGCCGCCGGCATCTTGAACTTCGCATCGTCTACCGGCGCGTTGAGTTTGATCTCCGTATACTTTCGCGTTGAGACCAAACCTGGTTCGACCGAAGAAACTTTCACAGTGAATGGAAGCTTCACGCCGTCGACCTCACGATAGTCCTCAAAGTCAATCTGGTTGGGAATCACGCCGATGGGTGTTTCGATATAAGAGATGCGGCGCCGCAGCAGTCCGGTTTCGGCTTCAAAGAAAAGCTGCTCTCGCCGGTTGTCCGCGGTCGTGCCATTCACGACGATAACGTCGCGGTCGCCGATCTTATCCTTCCGGCCTCCACGCAAGCGGGTGAACTGTTCTTTGAGTTTGATGTTGCGGTAGAACAGGAATGTCGACTTTAGATCGTCGAGCACCGGGTTCATGAGTTCGTTAACTCCACGCGGACCTTTTTCCCAACCCGCCTTGCCATCGAAACCTCGCTCGACCGTTCCTTGTTGCGTTGTGACGTGAATGTAAAACTTGTCGGGTGCCGCCATATCGACTTCATAAGGTAATTCCATGCCGTTGAAGCCAGCGTAGGTGCCCTTCATCACGAGCGTCTTCGTCTTATCGATGGCCGCTTGTCCGCCCAGGGCCTCGACATATTTGGCCAAAACTTGATCGCCTGTTGGGGGCGCTGGAGTAGGCGCCGGCGTAGCCGCAGGTTGACCGGGAGCCGGCGTTGCCTGCGGTAGCGGACGCGGCGCAGGTGTCGGTAGCGGGAACGACGGAATGCCCTGGGGCGTACTTCGGCCGCGATGACAGGTGTAGCAGCTCACCGTGGGGCTGCCACGAAAGTTGTCTTTGTTAAGAGCCAGCGTCATCGTGATCATCTTGCGGGCCGTCAGTTTCTCTTCCTTGTCGTCGGATTCCCATACCCAGTTGTTGCCACCCTTGTTCACGTGACAGAAATCGCATCGGCGGCCCATCGAAACCGCGACGAAATTCATCACCGTACCCAACTGAGAATCAGGCAGTCCCTTGAGTACCTGGATATTCTTGTGCGTCTGGTCAACCGTCTTTTCCTGCGGGCCTGCGATTGCTGCCGGTGTTTGCGCGGGCATGACCATGCCAAGGCTGGATAGCGAAACCAAGGACTCCTGGGTGACTGGCGATTTTTGCGCGCGGGCGCTGTTGATAAGCATTGCGGCGCTAGAGCACGCAAGGGCGATGACGAAAAATCTGAGAATAATTGGTTTCATTTTTGGCTCCGAATAAATTTTAGAGGAACAACAAGACCTGGACCACTCACCTCAATTTGAACCGGCTTGCATATAACATTGCGCCACCCGGCTGCGCAAGGCTCAAAGCGGTGTAGCTGAGAATTTGTTGACTCAAAACATGAAACGCGCAAAGCAAAACACCCGGCATACGAGCCGGGTGTTTCATAATCGCAACTACTGCTTACCACTCACTATTTCTTGCGCGCGTGATTGTCCTTTGCCTTCATTAAGATGTCCAGCGATTGATAAATCTGTAGGTACATTTGTGTTTCGCGCGGAATCAGTGTACGCCAACCTGCACCTGCACGGCGGATGTAACCCGGCAACTTCGCCGCGTTTGAATTATAGCCTGCGGCCAGCAGTTCCGGGACGGTCGCCTGTTTGGAACCGAGAGCTGATTGAATCTCCTCGTTCGCCGAGAGATCGTTCCAGGTGTCCTGCATGTAAAGCAGCATGGCTTCTAGGGCGTTGCCATGGTTGCGCATGCCCGCGACGAAATCAGGGTTCAATCCAACGCCGGAATGTCGCTGGCGCATAAGCGCATACGTCCAGGGAATCATTTGCACCATGCCGCCCGCTCCTGCTGAACTGACTGAATAACGATAAGTATCCAATTCGTTCAGGGCGTACAGCGTGAATATCTCTTCGAATAGCGCGATGCGGTTTTCACTTCGAAAACGCTCGTGGTCGGTGTGCTCGACGATGCAGAGGCGCTTGGCGACGTCGACGATGTTTGCAGCGATATTCGCGCCTCGGTCGCGCAATCGTTTCGCGGCTAGATCAACCATCGAGTTAACATAGGTCTGACCGGACTTCATCAACTCAGCCGACAAGAGCGCCGGATGTGCGGACGTATAGTAAGCCAGCTCGCGAAACACGCCCTTGTGTTCGATGGGAAACTCTACGGCCAACGGCAACAGCGAGCGGTTCTTGTCGTCGAAGACAGTAACGGCCGTGTTCACGCCATTCGCGCGCACGATGCGGACAGAGACGGGTAACAAAAGGGAAGTCGTTGCCGAAACCTCAGAGCCCTTAGTCAGAAAAGTCTGCTTAGAGATGCGGATCAAATGAATCTGCGAAGTTTCTGGCAAGAGTGCGGCAATCGTCACATAATCAAGCGAAGGCGACATCAAAGCCGTCTGCAAGGGCCGGATTTTCATCAAGCGTTCGGCTTCGTTGATGCGAGACCGAATCCGGTGCGGTGACAGACGAATAGCGCTGGATTCTTCGCGCGACGACGGTTTTGGTTCTTCCGGCTGCTGTCTGCCAGGCAGGTTGGGTGTCTCAGTGGACCGGCCACTGGTTAGCGCCGGGCGCGCGGGTGTCTGCTGTTGAGCAGACTGGCTCTGGAACTTCGTCTTCGCCGGGGCGCTCGGCTTTGACCCGCCAACCAAACGCGGGCGGCTTATGGGATCGGTTGATCTTAGTAATTGCGCCTGCGTGGCGGTGACTGAGAACACGAGTGCAATGAGAATTGAAACTGAGAGGTTTGTCATGGATAGCAGCTTTCTGGGGGGAAAGACTCCGCGGACGGCGAAGCCAGATCCCAGATTCGCGTAAACCCCTCCTGGTTGTCAATCACTTTTTTGCGCAGCATCAATGTCTCGCAGGCAGTCTGCCCGAAAATTCCTGTCGACGAGTAATCACAGCCTATTCGTCGCTTGTTGACAATTGATCTTCCAGAATTCTTACCCGCTCGGTTAGCTCCTTCAGTTCCTGGCGCACGTAGGGCAGGCGGCTGATATGGGCATTCAAGCGCTTATATTCATCCAGAGGCTGAATCGGAATGCCCCACCAGATCCCGGGCCGGACAATCTTCCCGGGCAAAATTCCTGCCTTGGAGCCAATGATCGCGCCGCTCAGCACCCGTATGTGATCGCCAAAACCAACCTGGCCTCCGATCACGCAATCATCTTCAATGACGACGCTGCCGCTAATACCCGTCTGAGCCGCGATCACGACCCGTTCTCCGATGTCACAATTGTGTCCGACGTGAACCATATTGTCGATCTTCGTGCCCCTGCCGATGCGCGTGCGACCGAGAGCCGCTCGATCGACGCAGGTGTTGGCCCCCAATTCGACATCATCTTCGATAATCACGGTACCGATCTGGGGAAACTTGTGATAGCCCATTTCGCCGCGTACGTAGCCAAAGCCATCAGCGCCTATAACGACGCCGGCATGAAGAATAACTCCATTCCCTATCGTTACGCCGTCTTCAAGGAAAACGTTCGGATGAATTACACAATCGCTACCAACCGTTACGTTGTCGCCGATCTTTGCGCCCGCACGAATTTGCGTCCGATCACCGACGCTCGAATGTTCGCCGAGACAAACAAACGCGCCAATAAAAACATCGTTGCCGATTTTCGATGCCGGCGAAAGAACCGCCGTGTGATGTATTTCAGGCTGGCGCTGCTTCCGCGGGTGCAGGACTTCCGCAATCAACGCGAACGCTAACTTTGGATTCTTTACTTCAATCCGGCAGGGGACTTTCACATCGACTCCTAAGCGTGTAATAACACATGACGCTTTGGAATTGGCCGCGGCTGCCAGAAGTTTTTCTTCTTCGACGTACGTAATATCGCCTTCGCCGGCCGCGTCGAGGCTGGCCACGCTATTGATCACAATGTCGCCGTCTCCGTGCACTCGGCCGCCTACCAGCGTCGCGAGCTCAGAAACTGTTTTAGGGCTCAGACTCATGACTTATCGGGAAGTATGAGGGCGATAGTACAACGGAGGCCCTCTAAATTGCGAACTCAGACCTGGCTAAAGCACCCGAAAACATTGGTCTTTATCGTTCTGAGCACCAGGTTGAAGGCTTTTGGTCTTGCCTTTGACTGTCCGGGCAAATTATCATGACACGCGCTGCTGACTAGCTTGTTCTCATTTTCGGACCGCAGTGCGAGCTAACTTTCTTAGGCTATTAATAATTGGCGTGCGTCTGAAGACCATTAAGACGCCGAGGAGAGCATTTAATTGTTTAGTGATCAATTCCGCCGCGGCGAGACCGATAAGAGCAAGTTGACTGGAGTCAAAGGCTCGAAGATCGTCTCGACATTGTCTGATGTTGCCTGGAAAGCTTTTCAATCCCTTAACCAGCGCTTGCCCGAAGGTGAGACCATCCGTCCGAAATGGGCGCCGGGCCCGCTGTTAAAATCTTACGAACGCACGTCACCGCCACTCGGTTTTCCCAGAGAGACAGATTCGCTGTGCCCGCGCTGCGTGAAAGAAGTGCGCGATGCTGTGATCAGCGGCGAAACGACCCTCGAGTCTCTGATGAACGAACATCCGGGCGAGATCAAGGCACAGATTGTCGAAGAGAACGGACAGGTTGTCATGCGCAAGACTTGCCCGAAGCACGGCGAGTTCGTCGATGTGATGGCGACAGACCCGGCGTTTCTCGAGCGAATTGAATCGTTGTTCTTCGGCCGCGACTTTAAGGCAGCAGAAGACTCGCATGTTCATAAGCACGGAACCTCGAACATCAAGTTTGGCCGCGGCGCAGTTTTGACAGTGGACCTGACTAATCGCTGCAACATGATGTGCAATCCGTGCTTCATGGATGCGAACCAGGTCGGCTATGTTCACGAGCCGACGTTTGAAGACACGAAGGCAATTCTGGATCGCGCGGTGTCGTTCAAACCCAAGCGCCAGGTCATCATTCTTTTCTCAGGCGGCGAGCCGACGCTTTCGCCTTACTATCTCGAGGCAGTGGCTTATGCGAAGAAGGTTGGCTTCTATCGCATTCTGGCAGCCACAAACGGAATTCGCTTTGCCGAAGACATTGAGTTTTGCAAGGCCGCGAAAGCAGCGGGACAGCACGGCGTCTATCTGCAGTTTGACGGCGTCAGCGAAGAAAAGAACGCGCATCGCGGGGTAGGCAACCTTTTCGATGTAAAGCAGCAAGCGATTGAGAACCTCGCCAGTGTCGGGATTAAGGTCACGCTGGTTACGACGATCGTTAATACCATCAACAATGACGGCATCGGCGCGATCGTCGAGTTCGCGGCGAAGAACATCGACAAAGTGCAGACGATTGCGTTTCAGCCGGTTTCCTTTACCGGCCGGGATGAAGATGTGCCGGATGCGGTTCGCATCAAGCAGCGCTATACACTCGCCGGCATGACGCATGATCTGAAAGACCAACTCGGCGGGCGCCTCCAGCCTTTGCGTGATTGGTATCCGCTCTCATCTTATTCAGCTTTCACGAGCGTGATGGACATGTTACAGGGCGCCGATGCGCCCTGGGGCTGGTCGTCGTGCAATTGTCATCCGAATTGCGGCATCTTTACTTTGATCGTGGTCAATAAAAAGACTGGTCACTACTCGTCACTATTCGACTTCTTTAACTACGAACAGTTCATGAAAGACGTCGCCGTGATTACTGATACGGCGCGGGGTAAGAAACTTTCCTATGCGCAACTGGGTCTGGCGATCATGCGCAACTTTGACGCAGCCCGCGCGCCTGCGGGTTTCCCGATTTCGCAGATCATCAATCTCTTCAAACCGTCGTCGACCAACTCAAGTTCGGATCGCAACGATCGGATGAAGGCCAAAGTTGCCGACGACCCAAGCGACAATTGGCGTGTGCTGTGCGTCGAAGGCATGTGGTTCCAGGATCTTTTCAATTACGATTTCCGCCGCACAGAGATGTGCGTGATTCCGTACGGCACGCAGGAAGGCGAAATCTCCTTCTGCGCCTACAACACCGGCGTGGGTTGGCGCCAGATAATCGAGAACATGCACAAGACCGCCAACCTGGCTGAATGGTACGAGCAGAACGAGCGTCATGCCGTCTATGCCGCCGGCCATAACGTGCCGGGTATCTCAAAAAAACACTCCCTGAGCTTGCCAATTATCCAAGCCGTTCTCGAAGAGGACGCGGATCATAAGACCGTAGTTACTTCGCCATATTTGCTTGAAGAGCATGAGGAAGAAGCCCTAACAGCCTAACTGAGGGGTTTTGGCGTTCCTAAGACTTAAGCTTCTTTCGCAGCTTGGCAGACACGCCAGGCTTAGAACTCCCGGCACTCTACCGAAAGGAAGATCTATGAAGTCTGCAATGAGATTGGCCGCACCGCTCGCGTTTTGCTTGGTCAGTTCATCATTGGCGTTGCCTCAGGATAAGGCAAGTAAGAAAGATAAGAAGCCTGAGCAAGTTCAAACTTCCACACCGGCTATTCCTGCACCCGCCAGGGCACCTCTTGCGTTTGGCCTTACTGAAGACACTCCGGTAAGAATGAAGCTAACTCGCACCATGTCCTCTTCGGACGGAAAGGCTGGCGAGAAGGTGGATTTCGAAGTGCTTGAGGATATTAAGGTCGGAGATGTTGTGGTAGTTAAGCAGGGTGCGATGGCCATCGCTACGGTCACTGAAGCGCAGCCGAAGCGCCGGATGGGGCGCGCAGGAAAACTGAACATGAACATCGACTACGTTCAACTTGTTGACGGCGAAAAGGTGCCGCTGCGCGCAGTGAAGGGAGGTAGTGGTGGTAACCACACCGGAGCGATGACGGGCGCCATCGTAGCTAGTAGCATTCTGTTCTTCCCCGCTGCTCCATTTTTTCTTTTTATGCATGGCAAGGACATAACCATTCCGAAAGGAACGGAGATTACGGCTTATGTGGCGGCGGATACACCACTCGATCCCACAAACTTCAGCAGGCAATCCGGTAACAACGAGTCCGGATCTGCGAAAATAGAAGCGGCTTCGACGGGTCTATCTTCTGTAATAGTGAAATCGACGCCAGATGGAGCTGAGATCATGGTCGATAATAAGTTCCTGGGCACCACTCCCTCGACAATTCAGTTAGCTCCCGGAGAGCACAAGATTGTGATCTTGAAAGCCGGCCTCAGATCATGGGAGCGAACGATGACGATTGGCCCAAACGGAAGCGTAAACCTCGACGTGAGTTTGGAGAAAGCTCCATAATTATTCTCTTCACCGTTTTGATTGCCTTCAGTTGCCCGTTCAATAAACCAGGTTAGTGGCTTCAAATCTGATCTCCCATCAACGTCTGCTTCTGAGAGCGAATGTGAGCGCAATAGCAATCGCAATCACCGCAACGATCAGCACTGAAAACACGATGACACTCACGCCGCCAACGCTTACGGCAATTCCACCAGTGCCTGGTGGTGTGCTGCGCGCAGCAGAGTGTAATAACCCCGTGCCGATCAAAAAGAGAATCGCGAGGGCGCCACAAACCGCTAATACCATCAATAGGATTTCAGCCCGGCTAGGTCGAGTCATTAGTCTATGGTTCGCGCGAAGTGTCAGGTCTGGCAAAGCGTACGCATTTTTTATCATCATTTTCTGTTGGACGCCACACGGCATTGGCAAAACAAAAAGCCGGCGCAGCCTTTCAAGGGCCACGCCGGCTGAGACAACATGTACTAACTCGTCTCTAACGGTTTGGAGTTGGTGGTGGCGCCCCTTCGGGCACAACCCACAGTTCAAACAACCAGTCCTCCCGTTGCGGACCCATCGTGATCACTACGCGGTGCGAATCAATACCCCGCGAATTGATCAGGTAATCCGAAATCCGCTGAGCACGCGCCTGGGCGTCATTCGGTTTGGCACGACGTGATGGGTAGACGATGATATAACCCTGCGATCCGGGCTCGCTCTGCAACTGAATTGCGTAGTTGTCGAGCCGCGCCTTCTCGTCATTCCGAGCGATGTCATAGTACTCGTCAAACTTGCGCGGCTTATTCATGATTGGCATCGAAACCGAGCAGCTTGCCGGACAGGGCATACCAAAGCCGGTAACGTCGACGCTTGCGCGCACGGTCTGGCCGGCCAGTCCGCCGGTATCGACGGTGATGCTCGGAGTTCCCTGACCGCTGATGATTTTGCCTGCGGTAATTGTCCAGTTGTAGCCCGGCGTGATATTTGGCGTACCACCGGTGATTGTAGTCGTGAATGTTACCGGCGCATTTTCGCTACCGGCCTCAGGACAGGAAATGCTCACGGTCGGACAGACCGGCGGTGGCGGTGGCGGCGGTGGACAATCAGTTACGACGATCGAGACTGTTGAAAACGCGACGCAGTTAAGATCGCGCCCGTCATCGACCTCTAAGGAAGCCTGATATACACCGGCCCTGGCGCCTGCGAGGTCCCAGGTCGTGTTTGCTCCTTCGCCTCTGAGCCTGCCGCCGCTGGTGGTCCACTTATAACGCAGCGGAGCTCCGTCAAAGGAACGTGCCGTGGCGACCAAACGCACGCGTGATAGTTCGTCATTGCAGGCTCTGATCATCGAGGGATCGGCCGCCAAAGCGAGTGACGGCGCCCCGGATGACCGCTCAATGTGTTTCTTCTTCCTGGGCTTCGCATCCGCAGATGTAAAAACCAGCACGGCGACCACCGTGGCGAGACCGAGGCTAAACCAAAGACTCTTTCGAGACATCATTCCTTTACCTTTCCTATGCGAGGCCGGGCAACGGGCCCCGCTCTGTGCGATTTTCCAGGAGTTTAGACTCCCAGCTGTCCGAAATCCAGAGATAACTATCAAATAAAAGAGCCAATGGTAAAGCGTTTCCAATGGTTATCGCATATTTCAAAATCGGGCGGCGGCCAGGGCGCCTACGGAGTGAGTGCCGGCTAGCCGCTAAACCTTCCCGGTTTGCATTGGCAAAACAAATCAGCTCTGAGGGCACTTCAAACGAGGACTTGACCTCGCCGGCACCATTCGCTGTAAAGTCTACGAATGCCATTGGTCCAGGTGCGCTTACCAGCGCGACAAAGAAAATACGAAATTAAAATTGACGGGGGTCTCCTGTCAGAGTTGGGTCCCGAAGCGCGCGCTGTGCTTGGTTCCAGCTCTCAGCGTGCTGCCCTGATCTCAAACCAGATCGTATTCGAGCATTACGGACAGCGGGCCGCACAAAGCCTCAAAGCAGCAAATTTCAAAACCACGCTCTGGCTGATGCCTGAAGGTGAGCGGCACAAATCGCTCAGATCATTAGCACAAGCGCTGAAATTCCTAACCGAATCGGGCCTTGAGAGAGGCGACGTGGTGGTGGCTCTGGGCGGTGGTGTGGTGGGTGATCTGGCGGGTTTTGCCGCGGCTACTTATCTTCGCGGCATTCCTTTCGTGCAGGTGCCGACGACCTTGCTCGCGCAGATCGACGCTTCGGTTGGCGGTAAGACCGGAGTGAATCTGCCGGCTGGAAAAAATCTCGTCGGTGCTTTTCATCAACCTCGTCTGGTCATCATCGACACTCAGACACTGGCAACGCTGCCGGCACGCGAACTGACTTCGGGATGGTGCGAGGCAGTAAAGCAAGGAGCTGTCGGCAGTCGTAAGTTGTTTCAACAAACCCGCAGTCTGCTCAATAGAGGTGGCGCAGACTTCAGTCTGTGGCTGAGCCGGGAAGAATCACAGACCGAAGTCTCTGCGACCATCGCCGCGCACTGTCATTTCAAGGCTGCAATCGTGGCCGGCGACGAACGGGAAGAAATTGGCCGCGTCGATCATCGCTCGCGGCGGATTCTTAATTTTGGCCACACAACGGCGCATGCGCTCGAGAGACTAACTGGTTACCGGCGGTTCCGCCACGGAGAGGCTGTGGGTTATGGCACGCTGGTCGCCGGCGAAATATCAAAAAACATAGGCATGCTCGCCTCTGACGAGTTAGAATCGTTGCGCGAAGCGGTGCGGCTCTGCGGGCCGTTACCAGGTGCAGAAGATCTTTCAATAGGCGAAATAGTCACCGCGATGAAGGGCGATAAGAAATCGCTCGGCGGCACGACTATGTGGGTTCTCCTCGAACGAATCGGACGCGCCCGCCTCGTTGACGGAAAACAGATTGACAAGCGACTGCTACGTTCCTCTCTGCGCGCGGGTTTGCGGTCGATTTCCTAAGGCTGCGGGCGACTAACCCTATTAGGGGCTGGTTTAGACGGTCAAACAAGTCCAGCTTAACCCAATGAATAAGGGGGGTCCTTGGAATCAACCAAGGAATACAACTTATGCGAATGAAGAATAGCGAGCGCGGCGGGGCGCGACTGAAATTTATAATCGCGATCGTGGTTTTCGCGGCAGTGGTTTATACAGGCTACCTTTATGTGCCGATTGCGGTGGATGCTTATTATTTCAAAGACGTGATGCAGAACAAGGTCGACCAGGCGGCCGTTCAGGGTTATGAACCAAGTTGGATCACGGATCAGCTTGAGAAGAGTAAGGCGGAGTTGCACGTTCCTCCCGACGCGATCATTACCCCAGGCAAAAACGAAAACCGCATGGAAGTTCGCGTGCAATTCACCCGGCCGATTTCATTTCCCGGATTTACTTACAACTACCAGTTCGACCACACGGCCAAGAGCACTACCTTTTTCACAATCAAGTAAGAAGGAGTCAAACCAGCAGGGCAGCTTTCGCGGCGGGATGAGTCGCGAAGGCCTGCAGTTGCACGAGCGCAGCTGGAGCCTCGCCCAGCCACGTAGTCGGACATACGCCACAACGTGTGCATTGGTTTACAGAAGGACAGGGCGCGGTTGAACGAGCATCGTGGGCGCGCTCGTCCTCCTGCTGCATAAACTCCCGCGACAACCCGGAATTGACGATCTCCCAGGGAAGAATTTCGTCATAGTCGCGGCGGCGGCTGGTATGGAACGCCGGATCGACCTGCGTTTCGCGCAGTGCAGCTTGCAGATCGCCTTGCAAACGCGCAGTAGCCTCGATAACGCTTGCTATGCGGCGATCGCCTGAGGAAAACAGCGCCTGTTCGTGCGCGATGCGAGCCGACATCGCGCGCACTTCGACGTTGGGGATGCGCGCGAGGTTTTTGGAAACCCACTTCAAACGGCGCTTCAATTCCTTTTCGCTACAAATCGGTTCCCACTGAAACGGCGTGTTCGGCTTTGGCACCAGGCCATTGAGCGAAGGAATGATCTTGCCGGCCCTGCCGAAACGTTTGCCCGCTTCCAGCATTCGATCCTTAATACGTTCGACCAGCGTGATCATCTCAGCCAGGTCTTCATCGGTTTCGGTCGGCAAGCCAACCATCATGTAGAGCTTCACGGTCAGCAGGCCGCGATCAAAGACGGCGCCACAGATGTCGACGATTTCGTCGTTGGTAAGGTTCTTGTTGATGACGCGGCGCAGGCGATCCGATCCGGTTTCAGGTGCGACGGCGGTTTGCTGATCGCGCGACTCAACCAGTGCATCCAGCAACTCCTCCGAAATTTGATCGAGCCGCAAAGATGAGACCGAAATGCGATAGTCCATCGCCCTGAGGCCCTGCAGGATTTCACTGATCTCGGGATGATCGCAGACCGCGGTTGAAACTAAACCAATCTTGTCGGTCTTTCCGCGCCACTCGGCAGCTTTGGCCAGAATATCGCGCGCGGGCACTACCCGCGGCGGCCAGTAGTTATACCCGGCCCAGCAGAACCGGCAACCCTGTGAACAGCCGCGCGAGATCTCGATCAGAAACCGATCACCCATCTCGGCCTGGGGCGCCCAGATAGTGGTCGATGGAGCAAAGACTTCATCGCGCTTCAACTGCTCAACCAAATCTTTTTGCCCACGACGAATCGCGCGGCGCAGACTGCCTTCCTTGGGACTCTCAGCGGAAACTGCGCGGCCCACACGGGCCGGAACGCCTTCCTCGGTCGGTGTATAGGCCGCGACTGTGCCGTCGTCCTTGTAACTGACGTGATAGAGCGAAGGCACATAGAAACCGCGACCTTGTCGCGCCAATGCCAGTAGCGTGTCTTCCTTCGATTCGCTTTCCAGCAGCACATCGATCAGCTTGGGCCCGAGGATTTCTCCTTCGCCGACTCCGATGACGTCGGTGAACTCGGCGATGGGCTCCGGATTCAGAAACGAAGACGCGCCTCCCATGACGATCAATGGATCATGTTTAGTTCGATCCTTCGACCAAACCGGTACGCCACTCATTTGCAGCATGCGCGCCATGTTCACGTAATCTGTTTCAAAAGAGATCGAGAAGGAGATGACATCAAAGTCGCGCAGCTTTGTCTGTGATTCCAGCGAGAGCAGAGGTGTGCGGGTGCGCTCGTACTCGTGCATTTCGTCAAGCGTGTCAGAAGCCCGACCATTAGGGAGGGCTTGATCATAACCGGAGCCCTTGCTTACGCGCGGGCTTCTGACACTGTCGGGCAGGAACGCTCGTTCGCATGACACTTCAGGAATGCGATTGAAGATTTCATACATCGCCTGAAAGCCAAGGTTGGCCATGCCGATGCTGTAGACATTTGGATAGCAAAGTGCAATGCGCAGTTGCGCGCCGCGCTTTAAGATCCAGCCTTCTTCGCCAGCCAGCTTCCGCTTGTAGCTTTCGATAATTCTTTTCATTCTAGTTAATACTGGGAACGCGGACGTTTCGTCCGCACAGCGAGCGTAGCTCGCTCAGTTACCTACTCTAAACCCTTGAGTGCCGCGGGGACGCCGGTTCGCGCTTCGCGCTCAGTGCGGATGGGACGTCCGCGCTCCCAGCAATTCCTTCAATTATCCGTGTTGGACAGTTTCAAGAAACGCCTTGAGCTTACGCGATCGCGAGGGATGACGCAGCTTGCGCAGGGCCTTGGCCTCGATTTGACGAATGCGTTCGCGGGTTACGGCAAAATGTTGTCCGACTTCTTCGAGCGTGTGCTCCGAGCCGGTCGTGCCCAGGCCAAAACGCATCTTGATAACTTTTTCTTCGCGGGGCGTCAGGGTGGCGAGTACTTCGTCGGTGATCTCACGCAAGTTCGAAGCGACAACTGCGTCCGAGGGATTCAGAATCGACTTGTCTTCGATGAAATCGCCCAGATGCGAGTCTTCCTCTTCGCCAATCGGAGTTTCAAGCGAAATCGGTTCCTGGGCGATCTTCAGGACCTTGCGCACTTTCGAAACCGGAATGTCCATTTTTTTCGCGATCTCTTCGCTGGTCGGCTCGCGGCCTAACTCCTGCACCAGGGCGCGCGAAGTCCGGATCAGCTTGTTGATGGTTTCGATCATGTGTACGGGGATTCTAATCGTCCGGGCCTGGTCGGCGATCGCCCGGGTAATTGCCTGCCGAATCCACCATGTCGCATAGGTCGAAAACTTATAACCACGCCGCCATTCGAACTTGTCGACGGCTTTCATCAAGCCGATGTTGCCTTCCTGAATCAGATCGAGAAACTGCAATCCGCGGTTGGTGTATTTCTTGGCAATCGAAACGACCAGACGCAGGTTGGCTTCGACCAGTTCGCGCTTGGCCTGCCCTGTCTGATGCTCGCCCGTAACGATTGCCTGGAGCGAACGTTTGATCTCCACCGGCGAAATGTGATGTTCCTGTTCGACGGCCTGCAAACGCTTTCTGCCGTTCGAAACGTGTTTCTTATATGCCTTTATGTCGTCCGCTTTGAGACGCTTTTTGGTCAGCCTGTCAGAGTACGTATCGATCTCGCGTTCGGCTGAACGAACTTCCTTCTGTACGTTGCGGATCGAGTTGATCAAGCGCTGGCGTGAGCGCTCGGTCATGTTCAGCCTGCCAATCTCGTCGGCGATCTCAATGCGCAGCCGGGCGACTTTGCGCCGCAGGCGCAGCAGCTTCCTGGTTTTCTTGCCGCGAGTAACCTTCTCTTCCGTGCGCAGCTTGACCCACTCTTTCAGCGCGTTCTTGAACAGCCGTCGAATGTTCTCGATCCCCTCGATCGTCCATTCGCGGTATTCGTCAGCCTTATCTTCTTCACCGGCAAGTTCGGCCTGTTCAGAGAAGTTTACGACTTCGCGAATGTTGATTGTGTGAGCGGCCAGCTCGTCACCAATCTTCAGCAGTTCGCCCACCGCAATGGGAGAGCGGGCAATCGACTTCTGAGTTTTGATTTGACCACGCTCGATGCGTTTGGCAATCGCTACTTCACCTTCGCGGGTCAGGAGCGGAACGACGCCCATCTCGCGCAGGTACAGCCGCACCGGATCGTTGGTCTTCTCGAGCGCTCCCGCGGAAAGATCGAGTTCGAGGTCTTCGTCGCTTCCGTCTTCATCATCGGTGGCAATCGCGGCGGCTTGTTCAATCAGGCGCTCATCGGAATCCGCGACGTGAATATTCGAAGCGTCCAGCTTTTGCAGCACATCCTCGATATCATCGGGCGAAACTACATTCTCCGGCAGTTCGCGATTCAAATCGTCATATGACAGAAATTTCTTGTCGCCGCCCAATTGCAGCAATCGATCCATCACATCGTCTCTATCTTTTTCTTCTCTAATGGCCACGGTTTTGTATGTTCCTATTCCTTTTCTTTCGAGTCACTCAACCAACAGTCAACGTCCTGGACCCTCTTGCGTTTGTGGCCGCGCCAGCAGCGAGCGCCGCTTCATCAGTTCCTGTTTTTCCATGGTGAGACGGTCGAGTTTCAAACCATCGGCGGCGCGTTGGGCTTCAGCCAGCTCGGCAGCCAAAGAGTCGATATCGCGATCGAGTTTCGCTACGCGCAACGCGTTCAGGCAACTATCAGCAGCGGCCAGGGACTCATCGAAAGACTCCATCGGTTCGTTCATCATCCAGCGAGCAAGCAACTCGCTCGCTAGTGGATCGTCGGCCGTCGCAGCGCTTAAAAAATCAAATCCAACTTCCTGATCGTCTTTATCCAAGCTTACCAGAGCGCGAAAGACTGGCGCCGATGTCAGGTCTTCATAATCGGCAGTCTCTAATCGCGGCAGAATGATCTTGCGCAACTCTGGATTTGCGAGCAAAAGTTCAAGCAGTCTTTCTTCCGCTACGGTGGGACGGCTCGTCGCACTTAGTCCTATCAGTTTCTGAACGGACGCTGCGTCGATGCTTGCGCCGCTTCTGATTCCCAGCCAGAGTTCGCGACGCTGTTCCGGCTGCACCCGCAGCGCATCCATCGCAATATCAAAATATTCGCGTTTCTGAATCCGGTTGCGGACAGCGCGAATAAACGGGAGCGCCTCCTCAACTGCCGCAGCCTTATCAGCCGGGCTGTGAAGGTTACGATCCCGTACTGCTTGATCGATCACAAATTGTATATGGGGCTGGGCCTCGCCTCGGCGCTTCTGGTACTCCGCTGCGCCGTACTTTCTGATGAAGTCATCAGGATCAGCGTTATCCGGGAGAACTAATACCTTAACTTCCAAATCTTCTGCCAGAATGGTTTCGATCGCTCGTTTGGCTGCCTGCACCCCCGCGCGGTCACCATCATAGTTCACCACCACCTTGCGCGCAAATCTGGCGATCAGTTTCGCCTGCTCGGGTGTCAGCGCCGTGCCCAAACTCGCGACGATGTTTCGTACCCCGATTTGGTAAGGCACGATCAGATCCAGGTAGCCCTCAACCAGGATCGCAAAGCCCTGGCGGCGGATTTCATCACGAGTCAGGTTGAGCCCGTACAAGTGCCGTCCTTTCGTGTAGGCCGATGTCTCCGGCGAGTTTAGATACTTCGGCTCGCCTTCCGGATCCAACGTCCGGCCCCCAAAGGCGATGGCGCGTCCCTGCGCGTCGATCACCGGAAACATCAAACGGCCGCGAAAGCGATCATACGAGCCGCCTTCTTCTTTCTTAACCACCAGCCCACTCTTCTCAATCTGTTCCTGGGACGCACCTTTCTGACGCAGATGAGTTGAAAGCGCGTCCCAACTGTCCGGCGCGAAGCCAAGCCGGAAAGCCTGGCGTGTCTCTTCGGTTATGCCCCGCTGGTCCAGGTACTCGCGGGCAGCGCGCGCCGCCGTGGCCTGACTCTTGAGTTGATCCTCCCACCAGGCGAGTGCCCATTGATTTAGATCGATTACTTGATCGGAATCGCGCTTGCGGGCTTCAAAGCGGCTGTCATCGATCTGCTTGGGCAGCGGGACGCCGGTTTTCTCAGCCACGATTTTGATCGCTTCCGGAAAGGCAATCCGTTCCATCTCCATGACGAAGTTAAAAACGTTGCCACCTTTATGACACCCAAAGCAATAGAAAATTTCTTTCGCGGGGCTGACTGAGAATGACGCTGTTTTCTCTTTGTGGAAAGGGCAGCAGGCCATCCAGTTCGCGCCCTTCTTTTTCAGCGAGACATAGTCCTGCACGACGCGCACGATATCCGCTTGTCGTTTCAGGTCATCGATGAAGGTCTGTGGAAAGCGCATCGAAAAGATTTATGAACCAGCGAGCGAAGAACGTCAAATTATGATCGGCCAATAATTCGAGCGCGTGTGCGCTCAACGACAGTTGTCCGACGATAATACTTTTCCAGGTCTGTACTGCGAACGAAACTCATGACGAACTTAGCGACGCTCGACGCACCGTGTCGCGGAGGACGAAACACAATGACGCCGCAATGACTGTTTGGCGGATAGGCTTTCAGGTCGAGAAAATCCGTGTCGAGAGTAAAGAGAATTCGATCGTGTGATGTCGCTGCCTTGAGCACTACAGGATCAGATGCTCCGGATAGGCCTTGGTCGACTACTGTATCAACGTCGTGGTTAAGCGCAGCCAAATCCGTGCGGAGATATTGAGAAAGATTTTGATCCAGTTTGATTTTCATGCGGCCGGGACTTTGCGCGCTAACTCAGCCGCATAGGCGACTGCTGCCCGTACATCTAGTTCAGTTAGCGGTGGGAAGTGTTTGGTGATCTCTTTCGGAGATAGACCTTCAGCCAGCGAATCTAAAATGACCGCAACATTTATCCGTGTTCCCTGGATGCATGGCTCGCCTCCAAGCACGTTTGGCTTCACCACGACGCGCTTCAAAAGTTGTTTGTATGCATTATCCGTCATTTCAAATTCATTCTACTTGATTCACCGGATTGAGCACTACTTGTCGATATTTAGCAGAGCATCGTCTAGAGGCGCGAAGCCGTCCAATTGATCGTCCCAGTGCGCCTCATATGATTGGAAAGCATAAATAGCAGCCTTCTCCAAGCTGTCCGCCTCTGACAACGTTACTCCGCGGCGGATTATGGCCATCTGAGGGTACTTGTCCTCGTATAGCAATCGACCAATCCACTTAACTCGATCGATTGAGGCGGGTTTCTTGATATGTTCAGTCAGCCGCTTGGAAGGCGAAACAGTCTGGCCAACGTATCGAACGCGAATCAAGTCATATTCTTCGTCGATGTCTACGAGTGCATAAAGGTAAGTGGCTCCTTCATCTGCGACTGGATACCGATCGCCGTAACTGATGAAATCACACTCTCGGTCGTACACGACTCTTGTCTTAATCAAATCCGGTCTGGGTGGCATTTTGCCTGTCCATGATTCCCAAGCTTCACAGAGTTCATCGTCTGTCCAGCCATCACGATCGCACCGTAAATAGCGCCAAAAGTCTATGAATCTCTTCGCTTGCCTGGGCCAGGTCGAATCCGCCTTCGAGTGTCGAGCCAATCGCAAATTGTCCTGGTTGAAGAGAAATTTCGAAAAGCCTGTAGGCTTCACACGTTTCCAATCATCTTCAGGAAGCCTGAGCTCGATGTGGAAGAGGGCGTTCGGTCCGTCGATCAACGAATACTCGAATCCTAGTGCGATGGCAGCCTGAATCAACGCACCATTTGAAATGTAGTGACCAACGGCACGCTCTATTACGTGCTTTAGATAATAGGAATTCAGACGTTTGCCATCCGGTCGGCGCGCGTTTTCTTTGCATACGTCAGCAGCCACTGTTTGCAGTCATCTACTTGAGGAGGGGATGGGCTGCTTTTGTAATTAACGCCATACATGCGGAATCCAAATCCATCCTCCAAGATCACCCTTGAGTATTTTGTCTTATTTGTTGTGCGTTTCGTTTCCCGCATGATTCTCACTGCCTTAGTTCGACAATGGTCGCACCCGCTCCTCCTTGATCCTGCGGTGCTGGTTTGAAGCGAGCGACGTGTGGATGGCCGGTTAACAAGTCCGCGATCGCGCGCCGCAGTGCGCCGGTGCCGTGGATTATGCGCACTTCGCTGAGGCCGTTCAAGAAGACTTCGTCGAGAAACTTGTCTACCAGGTCGACCGCTTCGTCAGTTTTCTTACCGATTAGGTTCAATTCCGCCATCGTGGCCATGTCGGGGCCCGCAGACTTTGACTGAAGGTGAACCTCAGTTGTGTGCGCCGCGTGTCGCAAACGGGAGCGAATCTTGTCGGCCTCGGAGCCCTTCCTAACAGTCGGGCTAGTGCTCCGGTCTCGACGTTCGCTGACTTCCTCAAACAATTCAAGATTCGCGAAATTTTCACGCAGATGCAGCGAGCCTACTCGCACTTCCACATCGTCATTCTTGATTTGGTCGATGATCCCAACCGAACCAAACGAAAGCAGCCGAACTCGGTCGCCAACTTTAAGAGCGCGATCTGAAGCGCGAGTTGGAGCGCGGACATCCTGTCCGCCAGCGGATGTAGTCCGCTCATCGACTGTCGAACCAGACTGCTCGCGCGCGGTCGAGCCAGCCTCACCGATCACCTTTCCGTCGCGAACTACTCGGACCCCGCGCAGTTGCGGGGGCAAGCCCCCTTCCTGACCCTGAGACTTTCGATCTTGGGCGGTTGATCTCGCGACTTGAGCCGCGCGCTGAGCCTCGCGCTTCAACTCCGCCCCGCGGCGCTCAGCTTCGCGCTCAACTTTCACACGCTCAGCGCGATCTTCAATCCTGGCGAACAGCTCACGACTCAGCCTTTCAAAGTCAGCAACCGAATTCGAGAGCTGGCCTTCAAACTGCGCCTGGCGCTCACGTTCTTTCTTTTCGGCTTCAATACTGAGCGCAGCGAACTTTTCCGCGACCGCAGCCCGTTCCTCTTCCAAAGCCCGGCGCAGGACTTCCCCTTCTTCGGCCTCGCGCTTGATGCGGCGGAGATAGTCGATCGCCTCGCGCGATGACTCCTTGACCTGTTTGGTCGCATTGCTGATTACCTGGCTGGGGATGCCGAAGCGCTGCGCAATCTCCAAACCCGACGACGAACCGGCCACGCCGACGAGCAGGCGATAGGTTGGCTGGAGAGTTTGTTCGTCAAATTCGACACTAGCATTCAGGACGCCCGGTTCGTTAGCCGCATATATCTTCAATCCTGAATAATGAGTCGTTGCCAGCACATGCGCCCCGCGCTGTTGGAAATGATCGACCACGGCTACACCCAACGCCGAACCCTCTTCCGGATCGGTGCCAGTGCCCACTTCATCCAGAAGCACGAGCGCCGGCGTCTGGCACGACTCGATCATCGATCCAATGTTCGCCACGTGCGAAGTAAATGTCGAAAGGTTTGCCGCCAAAGACTGGTGATCGCCGATGTCCGCCAGAACCGATCGATAGAAGGGAACGCGTGCTTGTTTGGCCGGAACGGGCAAACCGGAAAGTGCCATCAGCGAAAGTAGTCCGGCGGTTTTTAGCACCACGGTTTTACCACCAGCGTTTGCGCCCGAAATAACCATTGTCGTGCTCTCGGCGTCCAGCTTGAATGAAACCGGAACGACAACGCCCCCGGACGCACGCAGGTTTTCTTCAAGCAGAGGATGGCGCGCTTCGCTAAACTCAAGCGTCCCGGCGGGTGCAAGTCCCGGCTCTAAACGAGTGGAATCTAAACTGTCGTTTCGTTCAGCGGCGCCACTTGCGCCGCCTTCTACTTCTGGCACCACACAATCAAACACTTCGGCAAACGCCGCCTTGGCGTTTATGAAATCAAGTTCGGTGATCGCCTCAGCGGCGCGCTGAATAGCCGGCAATTCCCGGCGCAACTCTTCCGAGAGCGCGAACAGGATCTCGTCAATTTCGCGCTGTTCCGCTTCGCGCAGTGACTGCAATTCGTTATTGGCTTCGATCGTTTCGAGCGGCTCAACAAAGATCGTCTGGCCTGACGACGACGAGCCGTGCGCGACACCTTCGATGCGTCCGCGATGATCGGCGCGCACCGGTATCACAAAGCGGTCGTTGCGCACCGTAACCAGCTCTTCCTGGATTGCTGCGCTTGAGCGGCGCATCACGCCCTCCAGCGAGCGCGTGATTCGTGAGCGGGTCCGCGCGAGTTCACGTCGAATCCGTGCCAGTTCAGGGCTGGCGCGGTCATCGAGCTCGCCGTCCGGCAAGATCTTTTTGTGCAAGAGCGCCGCCAGTTTTTTCAGCTCACCGGGGACATCGGCGACGATCTCGAACAGAGTGTGCGCTTGATCGCGTTCCGCCAGGATTGTTGTACGGGCCTCGATGGCTCGCTCGCAAACCCGGGCCAGATCGAGCAGCGCCAACGGCTCCAGCGCCACGCCTTCGATCCGCAAACGTGAGATCGAATCCGTCGTATCGGCAATTCCTTCGAAGGAGAGACGGCTGCCGCGCTGACCCAGCTGGATACATTCCGCGACGGCGCTGAGTGCCTGTTCCAATTGCCGCGGATCGGTAGCGGGCGACAACGCACCAATGCGCGCCCGTCCCATCGCAGTCTGTGCGCGGCGACTCACGAGGGCGCGCAGCGAATCAAATTCCAGAATATCGAATGCCTGTGCGTTCATTTTCGGATAATCAAATCTTAACATCATGGCCCATTGCTGGCTGAATCCTGGCTTGGCGAAACCCCCGCCAGAGATCCGGATTTCATTAGCACCTGGCTTCAGCCAGGTGACCAGAGTTTATCGTGTTCTCTCGAAACCGTTTTAAACGGTTTCCCCGCTGGCGATCGTAACCATCACCTGGCTGAAGCCAGTGCTAATAAGATCTGGCACCTGAAGGTGAACCAAACTAACGGCGGGCTCTGTCTCTTTGCTCACCTCCGCTTTTTGGAATATATTCGTCAACTTCTCAAACCGAGCTAAACAGAGAAAGAAGGCACTTACGAATGCAACCTGTACCTATCACCGTCGCTTACGGCGACGGCATCGGACCAGAAATTATGCAGGCGACGCTTCACATCCTGAAGGAAGCCGGCGCAAAACTACAGATCCAGAAGATTGATATTGGCGAAAAAGTCTATCTGTCCGGAAACTCTTCCGGAATTGATCCGAGTGCGTGGGATTCATTGCGCGACACCAAGGTCTTTCTCAAGGCGCCGATCACCACTCCGCAGGGCGGTGGTTACAAGAGCCTGAACGTCACCGTACGCAAGACCCTCGGTCTGTATGCGAACGTGCGCCCCTGCGTTTCGTATCATCCCTTCGTCGAGACGAAACATCCCAACATGGATATAGTGATTGTCCGCGAGAACGAAGAAGACCTCTACGCGGGCATCGAATATCGCCAGACCGATCAGGTAATGCAATGTTTGAAACTGATATCGCGACCCGGTTCGGAAAAAATTGTTCGCTACGCGTTTGAATACGCCCGCCGCCACAACCGCAAAAAGGTTACCTGCTTCACCAAAGACAATATTATGAAATTTACCGACGGGTTATTTCATAAAGTCTTCAACGAACTGGCCGCCGAATATCCTGATATCGAAAACGAGCATTGGATCGTGGACATCGGCGCAGCGAAAATGGCCGACACCCCGAACGCTTTTGACGTGATCGTAATGCCAAATCTCTACGGCGACATTTTGTCAGATGTAGCCGCTCAGATTGCTGGTTCAGTTGGTCTCGCGGGGTCGGCAAACATCGGCGAGAACATCGCGATGTTCGAAGCCATACATGGATCGGCGCCCCGCCGTGCCGGGCAAAACCTGGCCAACCCTACGGGACTGTTGCTGGGCGCAATCATGATGCTGGTCCATATCGGGCAGACGAACAATGCCGAAAAGGTTCATAACGCCTGGCTCCGCACGATTGAAGATGGGATCCACACTTACGATATTTACAACGAAGGTTCGAGCAGGCAAAAAGTAGGGACTAAAGAATTTGCCCAGGCTGTTGTCGATCGTCTGGGGAAGAGGCCCCAGACGTTGCGAGCTGTAACTTACAAGCAGGGTGATGTGGGCGAAGTTTACAGCGAGACGATTGTTAAAGAGCGATCCGATACGCGGAAAGAACTGGTGGGCGTCGATGTGTATCTCGACTGGTTGAAAGGATCGCCCGACAATCTGGGGACGGTGCTCGGCAAGGTCACGCCAGAGGGTTTGGAGTTGGTAATGATCAGCAACCGCGGTGTAAAGGTTTGGCCGCGCGGTAAATCCGAAACGTTCTGCTCGGATCATTGGCGCTGCCGGTTCATGGCCAAAGAAAAAGGCGAAATTATCACGCATCAACAGGTCGTCGATTTGCTTGGCCGTGTCGCCGGCTCAGGCTTTGATTTCGTTCAGACCGAGAGTCTCTGCAACTTTGACGGCGAGCGTGGGTATTCGTTGGATCAAGGGGAGTAGATTTGTAAATGAGGTCAGTACCACCTGCGTCAGCGGGTGGATTGAACACTCAACGCGCGGGTTGACCCGCAGGGCTCCACCTGCTCACGCAGGTGGTACTGACCTCACTGCGCGAGTGTCCTCATGAACCGAAGCTTTGTATTACTTGGTTGATGAAGACTATTGAACTCTAAGCGCGGAGGTCCAGAGCACGAAGAATGTTGAAGCAAAGCCAGTCAAAGAATTCAAAATCCGAGATCCGAAATCCGAAATTCCTGGTGGGCGTCATTATGGGCAGTAAGTCCGACTGGGAAACGATGCGCGCGACATCTGAGACGCTGGATCGGTTTGGCGTGGCCCACGAATGCCGCGTGATGTCCGCGCATCGCACGCCGGCGCTGGCTTCGGAATTCGCCAGTGCCGCTGAATCGCGGGGCATGGAAGTGATCATTGCCGCGGCAGGTGGCGCGGCCCATTTGGCCGGCGTGATAGCTGCGCATACAGTTTTGCCGGTGCTGGGTGTGCCGATGAAAAGCGATGCGCTCAATGGACTGGATTCTTTACTGGCAACCGTTCAAATGCCGGCCGGCATTCCGGTCGGAACGCTGGCAATCGGAAAAGCCGGCGCGACCAATGCGGCGCTGCTGGCGATCGCGATCCTGGCGAACAGCAGGCCCTCATTAAGAGAGAAACTGCACGCGTTCCGCGCTGAACAGGAAAAGAAGATTAGAGATACGAAGTTGGATTAGGAACGGACCTCATTGCTTATCGGGTTCCCCACCAGCGTCGCGCGCCAGCAAGGCCGAACCAATTGCCACGCCATCCGCTCCCAATTCAGCGGCTACGATTGTAGTAGCTTCAAAGCAGGGTTGAAACGAACGGTTGCGGGCTTCTTCGATGATGGGCTTGAGAATCAGATCGCCGGCTTCCATGATCGCACCGCCCAGAATTATCCGCTCAATACTCAGGAGATTGATCATGCTGGCGACGGCGATACCGATCGACTTCCCAGTGCGCTCGATCATCATGACTGAAAAATCATCGCCGTTATTCGCTGCGCGGGCCACGTCTATGGTGGTGAAGTTCTCTGACATTGCCAGGGTTGAAAGCGATGAAGTTGAATCGCGGTCCAGACGCTCGCGTGCGCGGCGCACGATGTTTGGTCCGGAAGCGACGGTCTCCAGACAGCCGGTATTTCCGCATACGCATTCGGCGCCTTCGGTGTTGATGGTGATATGACCGATCTCTCCAGCGCAACCGGATGCGCCGAGCCAAAGCTTACCGTCCATAATAATCGCGCCGCCAATCGCATCGCCGATGCCAATGTAAAAGATGTTACGTGTATCGCGCCCGGCGCCGGCTTTGTATTCGCCGTAAGCAGCGGCGTTGGCATCGTTCTCGAGCTCACAGCGCAGGCCGGTAGCTTTAATGAGCTCGGAATGGATGTCATCCCGCGCGGCAGAAGGCAATCCGGTCGACATCAGCACGCGATCAGTTTCACGATTTACCAACCCCGGAATGCCCACGCCAACTGACTTGATCGGCCCGGCTTCGTCCAGAATCTTGACCAGGTCAGCTACCCCTCCAATCAGGTTCTCTGATTGGTAGTCGGCGGTGTGTCGTACGACGACATCGCCGGCTGCGGAAATCACAACCCCACGCATCATCGTTGAGGCGACTTCAATCCCGGCAAACTTTGGTTCCGGGTTATTCGGCATGGCGAAAACCTTTCATATGAGCTTCGCGAACAGGGCAGGGATTTCGTGGCCATCTTATTAAAGGGTGGAAGGGCTGTCAAACAGCGCGTCGTGCGTGTAGAATGCCCTCGCATCGAACCCATGCCGGACACACCTGAAAATACGCGGGGGGCGCCGTTGCAACTACGGAAGATCCTGGTGCCTACAGATTTCAGCGGTTGCGCCAACTATGCGTTCCCTTATGCGGCCGCAATTGCCCGCGCCACCAGGGCCACAATCGTTTGTGTGCACGTGGTTGAGTCGATCGTGCCCGCTGTAGGATATTCCGGTTTAGCGGAACCAATGCCGATTGCCGACATCAGTGAACAGTTGGAAGACTCAGCAGAACGGGAATTGCCGCAGCTTGCTGAATGCGACGAGTTCGACGGGCTTGAAGTCCAAGAGGTTATCGTTCATGGCGATCCCGCTGCCGAGATTGTGCGCGTTGCCGGCGAGCGTGAGGTTGATCTGATTGTAGTTTCGTCGCATGGCCGCACGGGCCTGGGCCGAATCATATTTGGTTCGACTGCCGAGGCGGTAGTGCGTCACGCCCTTTGCCCGGTTCTGGTCGTCAAGCCTCCACCACAAGAAGAGGAGTCAGATTAGTGAACAGTAAGCAGTGACCAGTAAGCAGTGAAACGACCGCGATGAAGCTGCGCGACTCTAGTGCTTACTGCTCACTGCCTACCGCTCACTGCTACTGATATATGAACAGCCTCCAGTTTTTGTCTCACCTGATCGAGTTGTACGGCCTCTACGCCGTGTTCTTCCTCTCGATGATCGAGGGCGACATCACGCTGCTGCTGGCTGGCGTGTTGGCCCACAACGATTTCTTCGGCAACTATAGCTTTGCGCGTGTGCTCCTCTGGGGCACACTGGGTGGGTTTGCGAGTGACAATCTCGCCTACGGCGCCGGACGCGCCTTCAGTAAGACAGTTCGCAACTTCCGTTTTTATCGCCATGCGCAGGTGCGCATGGAGCGGCTGACCAATCATTTTGGCACGCTTTCAATCTTTATTTCGAAGTACATTTACGGATTGCGTTGGGCGTCGTGCACGTTCTATGGCGTCGCGCGCATGCGCTATCTGCGTTTTGTCCCGCTGTCGTTGGCCAGCTGCTTCGTATGGGTTTCCGTTCTCAGCGGTGTCGGTTACTTTTTCAGTAGCGCCGTGATGGGATTGATTGGCGACTTTCGCCACGTGGGAAAAATCCTGCTGGTAATCGTCGTTGCCGGAGTGTTGGGCTTCTACTTGATTAAGCGCCTCTGGCTTTCGAAAAAGGTTGAAGCGGCCCAGCCGGAACGACTGCAGGAAATCGAGCATGCGGCCATCGAAGGCATCAGGGAATTGTCCGGAGAGATCCAGGAAAAGATTCATCTCAAATCAGCGCGACGCCGGGAAAAGTCCAGTTCGTCCAAGCGAGACGCGAGAGACTGAGGAGTTAGGCGAGAGTGACTCGCGTCATTGAAAGAATTAAGATTTCAAATCTCAGATTTAGAGCTCAAGTTTCATCATCAATCCAATTGGAATAAACAAAGTGATCATCGAATCTTCCGCCCCAACCCGCGCCGATCTTGCCGGTGGCACCGTAGACATCTGGCCGCTTTATCTCTTTCATCCAGGCGCGATGACGGTCAACTTTGCGCTTTCGCTGCAGGTTCACGTGAGAATCGAAACGCGTGACGACAATCGTTTGATCCTGGAGTCGCGCGATAGAGGCATCAGATTTGAAACAACTCTCGATCGGCTGGACGAGTTGGCGCGGGATGAGAGGCTGGAACTGGTTTCGAAGATGGTTCACTTCTTCAGGCCTGAGACCGGTTTTCATCTCATCGCGCACAGCGAAGCTCCCGCCGGCGCGGGGATTTCCGGATCGTCCGCCCTGGCCATTGCCCTGATCGGAACCCTGAATCGGCTGGTAGGAGAACGTTATGAGAAGCGGCAGTTTATTGGCATCGCAGCTAACATTGAAACGATGGTCATCAAAGTCCCGGCTGGTTTGCAGGACTATTATCCTGCGTTTTATGGATCGACATCCTGCATTCATCTCGACCCAGATGGCGTCGATCGCGAACACCTGGTTATCGACGAAAGCGAGATCGAGCGCCGCTTTGTGATCTGTTACACGGGCGAACCGCGGCACTCGGGAATTAATAACTGGGAGATGTTCAAGCGTCACATCGAAGGTGATAAGGAAATATTCACGAGCTTCGATCGCATTCGCGATGCCGCGGCCGCGATGCGCGCTGCGTTGTTGGCAAACGACTGGAATTCGGTAGCGGAAACAATGCGAACAGCCTATCCAAACCGAAAACGCCTGGCGCCGGGAATCACTACCCCGCACATGGACGATCTGGTAGCGAAAGCGCTGGCTAACGGCGCGGAAGGGGCCAAAGTCTGTGGCGCCGGGGGCGGCGGCTGCATTGCGTTTCTTTGCGCTGAGGGTCGCAAGGCAGAAGTAGAACGCGCTCTGACTGAAGCAGGCGGGGAAATTTTGAAATGGAAAGTGGCGCGTGAAGGGTTGATAGTGAAGGTGAGTTGACGAACTCAGCGCGGCCTCCTTCAACCGCGAAGCGGTTACGTCCTACAGCCCAACGTTGCCGCTTCGGCTACGTTGGGTACGATGAATGATGATCTCCCAACCCGGTAAGGGTTGCGCCCACCTCAGAGATGCAACCGGAGTTGCAAACAGTCTCCTTGCGCCGTGATGTAAACTCCTCGTAAGAAAAAGGAAAACGGTGCTCCCATGCCCCAATCTCTCTCTGCTGTTTACATTCATCTTGTCTTTTCCACGAAAGAACGACGTCCATTCCTGAAAGATCAAGGTATCCGCGAGTCTCTACATTCACAGCTTGGAGCCATCTCAAAAAAACTCGGCTGTGCGCCAATCATTACTGGCGGAGTGGAGGATCATATTCATCAGTTAGCCCGCTTGAGCCGAACCATAACGCAAGCCGAGTGGGTTAAGGAATTGAAGCGGGTGTCGAATCTATGGCTGAAAGAAAAGCATTCGATTCTAGACTTCGAATGGCAGGGTGGTTATGCGGACTTTTCGGTGAGTGCGTCGAATCTTGAGACTGTGAAGCAGTACATAGCCAACCAGCAACACCACCATCGAAGGATGAATTTTCAGGATGAGCTGCGAACGTTGCTGCGGCGTCATGATGTCGACTGGGATGAGCGCTACATTTGGGATTGACGCAACCGCTTCGCGGTTGGAGGAATCCATTCGTCAAGAACCCAACGTAGCCGCAAAGCGGCAACGTTGGGCTGGAGGGCACAACCGCATTGCGGTTGAATTATTTGAGTTGATCATTGACCCAACGTAGCCTTCGGCAACGTTGGGCTGGAGGTTGCAACCGCTTTGCGGTTGTCTACCACAAAAAGTTTCGTCTTTACCCGCCTTCATCCGACTTCTGTTTCGCAGCCGCGGCGAGTCTTGTCAGACGCTCGATCTTTTGTTCGTGAGTCTCGCCTGGAATTGGTCCGGTATCCACGAATCCCGCATAAGTAGATCTTCTGAACAATGTGCGATCCGGTTCACCGCTCGGCGCGTGTGAACTGGTGGCCGTGGGAATTGTCGCTACCGGAACATTATCAGGAGCCAGGTCCGCTGGAGTTTCCGCGGCGGCAACCGGCGACGCATTTGCGGCGGCCGCGCTAAGAGGCGCGGCTGAAGCAGCGCCGGTTTCTGCCTGAGCCTCGGCTGCCGTGCGATGCGAGTCCGCTGCTGGCGATGAGTCGACCACGGTGACTGCGGCAGTGGGCTCGGCCCCGCCTTCGTCCGAGCGTTGTTTTGCCCCCGCCACGAGTTTTTGTAAACGCTCGATTTTTTGTTCTTTGGTTTCGCCGGGAACTGGTCCCGTATCGACTACGCCGGCATATGTGGTGCGCCGGTTCAATTGGCGATCGGGCTGTGCTGCGGGTTTGGGACCGGTGGGTGCGGCGGACGCCTTCTCAGCAACGGCCGTCGCTCGTGCGGCTGCCGGAGTCGGTTTGGCGGGCACTGCGGCGGGCGTCGCGAGAGCAGACGCCGGCTTTGCAACCGGGGTGGCGTGACCGTGTCCAACGGTACCCTGTTCGACGATTACATAGACGCCTTTGTCGTTCTTCTCGATTACCGGCAGAGTGCCGCCTGCGGCCTGGAGTAAAGCAGTAAGTTCGGCTTCGACAAAGCGGTTTTGCTTTTCCGGATCGCGCACATGGCCCAGCGGCGGACCCATGTAGAGAGTGCCACACAAGCTACACTTGTAGAGCACATCGTCGCCGCGCAAATGAACCTCTGAGGCTTCGCCTCCGGTGCGCAATTGCTTCAAATGACCGTTGCAGAGTTTGTTCTTCTCGTTCCGCTCGTTGCAGACCGTCTGAGCATTGGTGATGCGCTTTGGCACGGGCGCCGATAGTGCCGGAGCGGTTGGACCAGCGTCGATTATGTTTGCTGACATGATTCGCTTTCGCGTACCTGCTGATTTATTTCTTCCGCAACGCTCGAACTGATTGACCGCATATTAACGGCGAACCGCAAACGCGGTCAATCAGGGGCGGTTGTCCGGAACCGGCTGGATGAGTTCAGCACCACCTGCTTGAGCATTGGGCCGATCATCCAACGCGCTTATTGAGTGTTTGATCCACCTGCTCACGCAGGTGGTACTGACCTCATTACGACTTAGATCGACAAATGACCTTCGTCAGTCATGATATTCTTGCGGTCAGATGTTCATAGAATTCCTCGGCGCAGTCTGGCGCCGTCTGCCAGGTTTTGTCCGGCGGCGATTGGTGCGCACGGGCCAGAGACGTTTCACCGTTACGGCCGGCGCATTGATCTTTGATGAGCAGGGCCGGATCCTCCTGCTTGAGCATGTCTTTCGCCCTGACGGGGGTTGGGGAATTCCCGGCGGTTTCTTAAGCAAGGGTGAGCAGCCTGAGGCAGGTCTGCGGCGCGAACTGCGCGAGGAGATCGGAATTGAACTAGCAGACGTCGAGATGCTTTTTGCGCGCGCCCTCTCCAGCCCAAAGCAGATCGAAATTTACTTTCGCGCCGCCGCGATCGGACGCCCCGAGCCTTGCAGCTTTGAAATTAAGAGCGCGGGCTGGTTTTCGCTCGACAGGCTGCCGTCTGAACTGTCAGAAGATCAGCGTTGCCTGATTCGGCGCGCGCTTACTTCCAGTGAAAACTCTCCGCAATGATGTTATGCTACGCGCCGCAAACCGTAATCGCTTAACAAATGAATCGCTGAGGAGAAGCTATGGCAGTAGCACCAGGCGTCCAACTGATTCCGTCGCCGGACGAAATCATGCAAATTCTGAAACGCACCGGCGCGTTTCGTGAAGGCCACTTTGTTTATCCGAACGGCAAACACACGGCGCACTATTTTCAGATGCCGCTGGCGTTTCGCTATTACGATACGGCGCGCGTGCTGGCGGTTGCGCTGAGCCGCAAGTTTCGCGTCGAGCGCGACATTGCCAGTCAGTTACCAAAGATTTCCATCATCAGCCCGAGTTCGGGCGGCATCCCGGTCGCTTTCGGTGTGCGCGACGCCCTGAGCGCCCAGCAGATCTACTGGGCCGAGCAGGAGAATGGCAAGCGCATGTTTCGCCAGTATGTGAACCAGGGTGACATAAATCCCTGCATCATCGTCGACGACATCATTCGCAGCGGCCATGCGATCGAAGAGACAGTTGAGTTAGTGCGCAGCCTGGGCGCGCCGATCATCGGTTGCGGCGCCATTGTGCGCTTCACGTCTGCTCCCGATCAGATTGAAGGCGTTTCCATCAAATCGCTGGTCGAGTTCGACGAGAAGTTCTATGACACCGGCGAGGAATGCGACCAGTGCAAGAGCGGCGCACCTGAAGAGCACGTTCGATTCTGAATTACGGTATGCAGTGAGCACTGAAGCAATGGGAGCAGCGCTCAGTAGGAGCGAAATGTTTATAGCACTCAGCTCTCAAACAAATGCAGCTCCTTTAGGAGCGAAATACGTGGAGCGATTCCTTCCACCTTACGCTCCTAAAGGAGCTTAAAGAGCCTTTTCGCAGTTGCGAGGTCTATAAACATTTCACCCTGACGGGGTGAAGAGATGGTCGTCCCGCTCGCTCAATTACCCGGTGCGTCATCCCTGCGCCCCCTCCCCGATCGATTTGTCGAGACAGTGCGTCTTAGCTTCCTCCCAATCCAGGAATTGTGCCTCACCTTTTTCAATGAGGCGCTCTCGTCCGTCGAGAATCTCCTTTTGCCAATCGTGGACTGGCAAGACGTCTTCATGCTGACAGAGATCGGTCCACAGCGCCTCCATGGTTTGGAGTTTCTCTTAGATTGTCATTTGATCGATTGCTAGTGGCGTAACCATGGGAGTATTTTAGCAATTCTTCGAAGGTTGGCAATCCAATCCAGCTTGCAAGGTGATTCTCTTGGGTCGGAGGCGGTTAGAGTGCCCACTCTAGTTGGGTTCTTTTGCAAGGAAACGGCCGACTCAAGTCGGTATTTTAAACGCCGGCACACCTCACATTTCGTGGCGGTTCGTCAGGGCCTTATCCATCGTCACCTCATCGACGTACTCCAGGTCGCTGCCGACGGGCATGCCCATCGCCAGACGGGTCACGCGCAAACCCAGAGGCTTTAGCAAATGGCTGATGTAGTTCGCGGTAGCTTCGCCTTCTGTGTTGGGATTCGTGGCTAGAATTACTTCCTGCACCTCCACCCCATCATTGTTTTCAGGCTTCAAACGCGGCAACAGATTTTCGAGCCGCAAATCGCTCGGCCGCATGCCTCTAATCGGCGAGAGGCTTCCATGCAAAACGTGATACAGGCCTTTATAGCTCCGAGTCTTTTCAACAGCTACTAGGTCGTAAGGCTGCTCGACTATGCAAAGCATGGAATGATCGCGCGAAGGCAGCGAGCAGAAGCGGCAGGGATTGATGTCGGTCAGGTTGTTACAAATAGAGCACTCAGTGATGCGTTGCTTTACCTCGCGTAAGGCTTCGACCAGGCGTTCGACCTCGGCTTCGGGCACACGCAAAATATAAAACGCCAGCCGCTGTGCAGACTTTTGTCCGATGCTGGGCAGGCGTTTAAATTCGTCGATTAGTTTGGTGACGGGTTCGGCGTAATCCAACATTTTCGATTTCCAATTGCCGATTGCCGATTTTGTTTAGCGTCAGTTGCCAACGGCAATTGGCAATCGCGATCGGCAATTAGAACAGGTTTCCCAGACCGGGCGGCAGCATCGAACCCAACTTACTTTTCATGGCTTCGTTCACCTTGCGGTTGCCTTCATTGATAGCGGCGACAATCATGTCCTGCAACATCTCGATATCGTTTTCCTTGACGATCTCGGGGTCGATCTTGAGCGAAATGATTTCGTGGTCGCCTTTCATCTCAACATTCACTACGCCCCCACCGGCTGAGGCCTCAACCCGCAGTTCTTCCATTTCGCGCGCCATCTTCTCCTGCATCTGCTGCGCCTGCTTCATCATTCCTTGAATATTAAGTCCGCCAGGAAATTTCATTGTGCTAACCTCGCTTCCGGTTTGATTCCAGTATCGTATTGGGCAACGCGAGCATCGTAACTGGCACGGGCATTGAATGCAAAGGTGGAATTAGTAGCACAGACTTTTAGTCTGTGAATATCCCTTCGCTTCTCTCCAGCGGCGTGCTATAAGCCTCGTCAAGTCAATGCAAACCGAAACTACGACACTGCCTCCGGCAACTGAGCGCTCGCTCAATGCGAAAATCAAACTCTATTACGATCTTCAGGCGGCCGAGCCCGCCCCGGCGCCGCTCTTAATCGCCCTGCATGGTTACGGCGCCAGCAAACGTCAAATGATGCGCGAAGCGCGGGCCATCGTGCCTGAAGGTTTCGCGATTGCGTCGCTGCAGGGGCCGCACCAGCACTTGAAAGATCCGAAAGAACCGGGCGGGCCTTTGCGATTCGGGTTTGGCTGGCTCACCAACTTTCGCCCGGAAGAGTCTGTTGCAGTTCATCAGCGGGCACTACTTGATTTGATCGATTCACTGACTGCCGACGGTGTCGCCGATCCCAAAGGAATATTCCTGCTCGGCTTTTCGCAATCATGCGCGCTGAACTATCGCTTCGCCTTTACGCATCCGAACCTGTTGCGCGGCGTGATTGGCATCTGCGGAGGCATGCCTGGCGATTGGGAGAGCAGTGAGGTTTATCGGCCAACCAAAGGCGCCGTATTTCACCTGACTGGTGAGCGCGACGAGTTTTATCCGCCGGCGCGCACCGGCGATTACGCCGCGCAATTGCGCCAGCGCGCAGCAGAGGTTGAATTCAGGAGTTATGATGCCGGCCACGAAATCGTTCAGCCAATGCGAGATGATGTGCGCGCATGGCTGACTCAAAAATCTTCCGTGTAGATCCACAATGGCGTAAGGTGGGAACCCATCTGGCAAATGCATCGTCTAATGACAATTATCAACCAATGAAGCGAAATTACTCGATCGCGATGGCTCTGTTTCTGGCACTACTGGCCGGTGCAGCATGCCAACAACAGGTCGCCAGGGCCGTCAAACCTCTTAAGCCGCCCGAGCAACAGACGGAAACCGTTCCGCTGTCAGCCCAAAGCGCTCCACAACTTAAACTCACGATCGATGGCGCCATTGATCAGATCGGGAAAACGACGAGCTACGATCCTTCTTATCAAAAGATCGCATACCCGAATGGCGACGTGCCGATCGAAACAGGTGTTTGTTCTGATGTAATCGTGCGTGCCTTCCGCAAAGCCGGAATCGATTTGCAGAAGGACGTTCATGATGACATGCAAGCGAACTTCTCCGCTTATCCGACGCGTTGGGGGCTCAAAGGAACGGACGCGAATATCGATCATCGGCGCGTGCCTAATCTCCAAACCTATTTCAGCCGCAAGGGCAAGTCGCTGCCAACCGACGGCGGCAGCGAAGCCTTCCTGCCGGGTGATATCGTTACCTGGGATCTTCAACTCGGCGGAACGGAGCATGTCGGCATGGTGGTGAATGTCTGGTACAAGCCGACGCAGCGTTACCTGATAGTGCATAACATTGGCGCCGGCACGCGCATGGAAGATGTGTTGTTCGCGTGGAAGATCACGGGTCACTATCGTTACTTCTAAGCGTTAGGGTCGGTTAAGAACAGCAAAAGCGATCCACGAAATCACACGAAGCGTCGCGAAATAGAAATTTTGAAGTCGTTTCGTGTGGTTTCGTGGATCGCAGTTCAGTTTTCACCTTTCTGCTAGTGCTTGTAGGCCGGGCATGATAAATTGCGGCACCTATCGCTGTATCAAGTCCAGCGCGTAGCATTTCCAAAAACATCCGGCTCCCTCGGGCCATTCATCTGCGGGAGATTTATGAAAACGTATTTTCTCGGCTCTCTTGCCATTGTTCTGCTCTTAACTATCGTCTCGGCCGCTGCGCCTGCGGGTATTGCGCAAACCAAGTCCAGCTATGACATCAAGGCCGGAGAAGAGATCAAAGCGGTGCTTGACGCGCAAGCCGCGGCCTGGAATCGGGGCGATCTGGAAGGTTATATGGACGGCTACGATCGTTCGCCGAACACCGAATTTGTGGGCGGTGACACCATCACCCGTGGCTGGCAGACGGTGCTTGATCGCTATCGAAAGAACTACAGCTCGCGCGAAAGGATGGGCGCGCTCACCTTTTCAGATCTCGAGATCAATATCTTGAGTAAGGATGCTGCATTGGTATTAGGACGCTGGCGCCTGAAGCGAGTTAACGACAATCCGCACGGAACCTTTAGTTTGCTTTTCAGGAAGACGAAAGCTGGCTGGCGAATTGTGCACGACCATAGCTCTTCGGCCAGCTAGTCTTGACCGATCATGGAACCCGTCGCCAGCATGCCAAGCGTTGCCTTACCCGATGAGGAACCGCCAAAGCGGTTGCGAGCCCTGGAACTTGGCCTAGTACTCCTCGTCGTCTTTTCACAGTTGGTAGCCATCTCGGTTTTCGCGGTTCTTACCGGGACCAATCTCTACGGCTCAAGCCCGGGCCACTCATTCACGCTAGTGGGAATTCTGATGGAACTGGGCGGTCTGGCACTACTGGGCTATGTGCTCTTTAGACAAGGTCGCAGTCTTGCAAATTTGGGTTTGGGTTTTTCGTGGAAGGACATTCCCAGATCAGTGCTGGTGATAATTCTCGCGTACGTTGCGTTCATAATTTGGTGGATCGCGATCGGCCTGACCTACAGATTAACTGGGCACACGCTGAGCTCCACACCTCACAACGTCGACTTCTTATCGAGCCTGCTCTCAGTCTGGGGCATATTGTTTCTCATTCTCAATCCCTTTTTCGAGGAATTGATCGCCCGGGCTTATGTGATCTCTGAAATTCAATTCCTAACCGGGTCGTCGACGCTCGCCGTGCTATCCAGCGTCCTGCTTCAGTCTTCCTATCATCTTTATCAGGGACTGATTCCGGCGTTGCTAACGACATCCTTATTTACGGTATTCTCCTTGTACTACGTAAAGACAAAGCGGATTATGCCGGTGATACTTGCGCATATGTTCTTCGATTTCTTAGCTTTGTTTCGCGGGTAACGCAGATGGCCGAGAATAACTCAATCCGACCTTCGTCTGAGTTGCAGGCGATCGAACACGAAGTCGAAGCGCGCAGTGCCGTCTTCAAAAAGGAACTCGGCTTATTCGATCTGGTTCTCACGCAAGTGGTCTTTGTCGTCGGCACGATCTGGGTGGGCTGGGCGGCCAAGCTGGGCAACCATCAGATGGTCTTTTGGCTGCTGGCGATTGTCACTTTCTATCTGCCTCTGGCCGCCGTCGTGATCTTTCTCAATGACCGCATGCCGCTCGAGGGCGGACTTTATCAATGGGCCAAGCTGGCCTTCAATGATTTCATCGCATTTATGGTGGCGTGGAACCTCTGGGTGTTTGGCATCCTGGTGATGTCGGGCATTGGGCTGATCATCAAGCGGAACATCGCTTACGCGATCGGGCCGCGTGCCGAATGGATGCTCGAGAACAAAACGATGACAACTCTCGTCTGTGTGGTTTTGATGATCAGTATCATCGCCGCATCCAGACGTGGCCTGGCTCTGGGCAAGTGGGTACAGAATGTTGGCGGACTCTTTCTGCTGGTGACCTTCGCCACCCTGATCCTGCTGCCGTTTATTACAGCCAGTCGTGGATCGCTCGCAAACTACCATCCATTTTCAACCAGCTTGCCGCCGTTCAATAGTTACAACATTAATGTCTTCAGCAAACTCGCCGTTGGAGCGCTTTCAGGCTTTGAATACATTGCCATCCTGGCCGGTGAATGCCGCGCGCCAGCGCGAAATATCAGCCGCTCAGTTTTGATCTCTGCGCCGATCATTGCGTTGATGTTCATCCTCGGTACTGGTTCGGTGCTGGCGTTTGTCACGCCAGAGCAAGTCGACCTGATAGCTCCGATTCCGCAGGTGCTCGGCCGAGGATTCGGCTCGTTTGGTTGGGTCTCAACGCTTGTCTCGCTGACGATTTTCGGAGTCGCGGCCAGGCAAATCGCTTTGATGAGTATTTATTTCGCGGGCAATACGCGGCTGCCGATGGTTGCCGGGTGGGACGACCTTTTGCCGGCGTGGTTTGCTCGACTGCATAAGCGACATAAGACGCCGGTAAATTCGATTCTTTTTGTTGGCATGGTCACGTTAGCATTCAGTCTCGCAAGTTTGATCGGCGTGAAAGAGCAAGAGGCCTTTCAGATCCAGGACAACGCCGCCACTGTGTTCTATGCCTTGATGTATATGGTGCTCTTCGCAATTCCACTAATCGCGGTCAAGCGGTTTGGAGTCAAGGCGCCGCTCTGGCTCAAGATCGCGTCAGCCTCCGGTTTTGCCGTGGCGGTGATCGCCGGGTTCTACACGATGATTCCGATTACGCCGGTCGATAGCCCGCGGATGTTTGCCGCCAAGATCATTGTAGTGGTGGTAATCGCCAACGGCATCGGAATGATGCTTTTTTTTCTCAGCCGGAAGCGCGCGGAGAAGTCAGTCGGCGAGTTGTAGTGTCTCGCAATTCGCTTAACACGGAGTCTTCCACGTGTCGTTTCGTGTGGTTTAAGTGGATCCGCCTGTCGTGAAGTAAAGACTCGATCCACGAAACTACACGAAGCTGCACGAAAAGAACTGCGGTCTAGTCAATTTAAGAGAGGCAGAGAAAAGCTGGTTTTCATCCTCACCTTGTGATAAGAGTCTGACTTTCAACTGGTCACTTTCAGACACCCCCTAAGAAGGAGACAAAGATGGGCAAAATCAACTTTGGTCGTGTCCTGCTCGGCGGTTTGGTGGCAGGAATAGTTTTGACTATTGGCGAATACATCCTGAACGACAAGGTGCTAAGCGCGCAGATGAAAGAGTATCTGGCTATACACAGATTCCCGACACCGGGCGGAAACGCCATCGTTGTCGCGGTCGTTATGACCTTCATTCTCGGGATTGTGATCGTGCTTGGTTATGCCGCGATCAGACCTCGGTTCGGTGCTGGCGCGAAGACGGCTATCATCGCGGCTCTGTTCGCGTGGTTCGGCGTCTACGTTTATCCCAATCTTCTTGGCGCGGCGTTTGGATTTGTTCCAACCAATATTTTGCCCATCGCGTTGGTCTGGGGCTTGGTTGAATACATCATTGCCGCGATGATAGGCGCCTGGTTATACAAGGAAGCTTAGTCAGCCGGAAAGATTGACAGGCACGGCCGCAAGCCGGCGGTTTTCATTCCAGAACATTTGCCCGCCACCTTTTGGTGTGCCATACAGCCAGTGCCTGAGTCTCTCGCAATCGTCAATTGTTCACAGTTGGTAACGCTAGCCGGTGCCCGACGGCCCCGCGCCGGCGGTGATCTGCGTCAACTGGCAATCATCGAAGATGGCGCGATGATCGTCCGCGGCCGAAAGATCGAAGCGGTTGGTAGACGACGCGAGATCGAGGATCTAATCACCAGCGATTGCGAGGTGCTCGACGCCGGCCGCCGGGTAGTCATGCCCGGATTTGTGGATGCCCACACCCACCCCGTTTTTGCCGGAATCCGCGTCAACGAATTCGAACAGCGAGCGAGCGGCGCAACCTATCGCGAAATCGCTGCGCGCGGCGGCGGCATCCGCTCGACTGTGAGGACAACCCGCAACTCGTCCTTGAACGACCTGGTCAAAGCGAGCAAGCGTTATGCGCAATGGTTTCTGCGATGCGGGACTACTACGATCGAAGCAAAATCGGGTTACGGTCTGACGATTGAAGATGAGCTCAAGATCCTGCGCGCGATCAAGCAATTGAACCAGGAAACGCCGCTGCGTTACGTGCCCACTTTTCTCGGCGCTCACGATATTCCTTCCGAGTACAAATCGCGGCGGGCGACTTATGTCAGCCTCGTGATCAATGAGATGCTGCCGCGGGTCGTCGAGGAAAAGCTGGCTGAGTATTGCGACGTTTTTTGCGAGGCAGATGTGTTTACTACCGAAGAGACATGGCAGATTCTTTCAGCTGCTCGTTGTCACGGGCTTGGCTTGCGCATTCATGCGGATCAACTGTCACTTTCCGGCGGCGCCCGGTTGGCGGCGGAGTTCAAAACCGTGACGGCGGATCATTTGGAACACACCGACGCCGCCGGCATATCTGCTTTGAACGCTGCAAAGGTTCAACCTGTGCTCTTGCCGGGCTCAGTCTACGCACTCGGCTCGCATCAATACCCGGCCGCGCGTGAAATGATCGATGCCGGGCTCGCCGTAGTGTTGGCCACCGACTTCAATCCCGGATCTTCACCGACGCCCTCGATGCCGATGATTCTTTCGCTGGCCTGTACGCAAATGAAGATGACGCCCGCCGAAGCCATCACCGCGGCGACCATAAACGGCGCCTACTCTCTGGGGCGCGGCGACGAGATTGGTTCGCTGGAGCGAGGCAAGCGCGCCGATTTCGTGATCCATGATTGCGATGACTATCGCGAGCTGGCCTATTTCTTTGGTGTCGAGCACGCGTCGCTTGTCTACACGTCGGGCCGACTCGCCTTTTCGCGAAGCGTGTCAGAAGCCCGACCGTAAGGGAGGGCAGTAGCGCAAGTGGTTAGCTTGCGATTGTCAGCTAACGACAAAGCTTGGCGACAAGCCGACGGCACCTCAACAGCTGATGCAAGCTTCAGTGTTAGGGTGCTGATGACGTGCTTCGAGCTAGGCTGGTATAATTAGTCCAGTTGACATGCCCGAAATCAGCCGATTTTTCGGAATTGTAATCGCAATCTATTACAAGGAGCACGGTGTGCCGCACTTTCACGCAAAGTACGCCGGCCAAACCGGCGTGTTCTCGATTGTCGACTTGAAACTAATTGAAGGCGGTTTACCCAAGCGAGTGGTTGCGCTTGTGCTTGAGTGGGCCTTTGAGCATCAGAGAGTTGCTGGACAATTGGCAACGTGCGGTCGCGCAGAAACCGCTCCAGCCAATCGCGCCTTTGGAATAGGAGGCAATGATGCATTTCGTAAAGGACCTGAAGTATTTGTCTGAATACAAGCTACTGCTGACTTTTGAGGACGGAAGCTTACGACAAGTTGATTTAGCGCCGCACCTAGACGGAGAAGTGTTCGAGCCGCTGAAGGACGTAAGCAACTTCAAAAGTGTTCATCTCAACTCTGAATTGGATACGATTGTCTGGAAGAACGGGGCCGACATGTCACCCGATTTTCTTTATGAAATCGGCGTTCCAGTAGCCGAATCAGTGCCGGCGGCATAGTACCCTGAAATCAAGAACGAACCACCGGAAGTTCAACGGCTCATCCACGTGTGAAGTGACGGGTGCTGATGATGTGGCTGTTATACCGCGCGAGTCCGCTCGACCCGAAACCAACCGCTTGGAGGACGTTTGTATGCAGGAATCCCACTTTGTTTTCATCTTTGAATCTGTCGCCTCAGAGGTTATGGGTAGTAAGGCCATTATCGGGCGTAAGGTTAATCTTTTCTATCAACTGAACGCTAAACCGAAAGTTAGAACTGGATGTAAACACCACAGCGCCTGCGCGGGGAGCGTCGGCTTTCCAAACTGATATTTGCATTTTCGAGTTGCTCAATGGCATAGAGTTTCCCAGAGTCGTTATCGAGTTCAAAATGGGTATCAGCTCACATGACATCCTTACCTACTCAACCAAAGCCGGCAAACACAAGAAGATCTACCCGTGTCTGCGCTATGGTTTGTTGGCAAGTGAACTCGAATCTCTCCCAAACCGATTCTTTATTCACAACGAGAACTTGGACTTCTTCATCGCAGCCAAAAACTACAAAAGCGAAGCTGATATCCGCCCTTTTGCCAAGAAACTCATTGAGAAAGAGTTGGAGATTTCACGGATCTTGGAATAGATTCACTTTGATAATCGCAAGTTTGACTATTACCGAACTGACATTATTTTCGAGAGGTTTGGTGACAGCTAAAACTCAAACCCGGCGCCGAACGTCCCTAGATCCGAGTGAAGGCAGCGCGTTCCTTTATACTTGAGTGCTTGACCCGGTCGCTACCGCTCCCGGTTCTGTAACCGCTGCTTCGCCAGCTGAACTCTGACGTTGATAATCGGCCAGCAACGTCTCCGCCCGCAAGGGTATGCGCGCTCCTATTTTTCGAGGAGAATTCCTATGCTCGCACTCGCGTTCACTGTCACCCTGCTCTTTGCCAGCTCGCCGGCATCCGCCGACGGCGCATACGGTCACGTCGACTTTGCCAACTCGGGCGCTGCATCGGCTCAGGCCGACTTCCTGACAGGCCTGGCGTTGCTTCACGACTTCGAATATTCGGCCGCGGCCGAAGCGTTTCGCCGTGCCCAGGCCGCCGATCCCGGTTTCGCTATGGCCTTCTGGGGTGAGGCGTTGACTTTCAATCATCCTATCTGGATGCAGCAGGATCTGAAGGCGGCTCGCGACGCGCTCAACAAACTGGCGCCGACTCCCTCGGCACGCCGCGCGAGGGCGAAGACCGACCGCGAGAAAGCTTACTTCGACGCTCTGGAGATTCTTTACGGCGACGGCAGCAAGGAAGCGCGCGACTTCCGTTACGAAGACGCGATGGCCAAGGTGTACGCGCGCTATCCGGACGACGTTGACGCGGCCGCTTTCTATGGGCTGGCGATCCTCGGCACCGCACACGCGGGACGCGATATTGCGACCTACATGCGTGCCGCGGCTGTGCTGGAAGAGGCGTGGATAAATCATCGCGATCATCCAGGCCTGGTCCACTATCTGATTCATAGCTACGATGATCCAACGCACGCACCGCTCGGCCTGCGAGCCGCGCGGATCTACGCGACGATCGCGCCCGATGCGGGACACGCCCAGCACATGACTTCGCATATTTTTCTCGCGCTCGGGATGTGGCGGGAAGTTGTGCAGGCGAACATCGCGGCAATGGCAGACGTTGACCGAGTTCGCAAGGCTGCGGGGAAAGGCCCTGCGGGTTGCGGCCACTACGCGAGTTGGCTGGGATACGCTCATCTGCAACTCGGCCAGTTGGACAAGGCCCGGAGTGCGATCGCGTCGTGTCGCGCCTCAGTCGAATCACTGGCCGCGATGGATCATCCCGGCATGTCGATGGATCCCGATACAAGCTTGACCGGCTCGTTCGCCGACATGCGACTCCGCTACCTGCTCGATAGCGGCGACTGGACTGGTGAAATCGCGCGCTGGACACTGCCGAAGAACGCGGGCCCGGGTGCGCGGCTCGACTTCGCCTTCGCGAGAGCCCTGGGTGAGATCATTCAGGGGCACCGCGACGCGGCGCGCCCGGCCCTGGCCGAACTCGAGATTGTCGGCCGCGAGGTCGCCGACATCAAGACAAAGAGTGCCGACCCCGATCCAAGTTACCGTGTCCGGCCAGAGATATTCCTGTTCGAAGTTCGTGGTCTTTTGGCTGAGCAGGAAGGAGATTTCGCCGGCGCTGAACGGCTAATGCTCCAGGCGATAAGTCTGGAGGACAAACTGCCGATCGCCTTCGGCCCGCCGACGATTGATAAGCCGAGCCACGAGCTTCTGGGCGAATTCTTGTTACGACGCAGTCGAAAGAATGAAGCTCACTCCGAATTTGAAAAAGCCGTCGCCCGAACACCGGGCCGACGTCTGAGCGCGCAGGGATTCGAGGCAACTTCGATCAGCAAAGTCGCTCCAGCATCGCGATGAGCACTTCCTTACTAATGCGAAGCGGATCGCGGACATCTTTGTCCGCCAGCGTGCGCAGCACGCTCAACCTTCCCGGCGTCACAAAATGACTGTTCGCGCTTCGCGCTCAGGCGGACAGGATGTCCGCGATCCGATTTGAAAGAAACTGATTGACGAGTTTGAGCTTCTCTTTTATTATCATCTCAACACTGGAAAGGAGGTGATCGAAAATTTATGAGTTCTAATCACAGTGAGGTGGCTGAGACCTAGCCTCAGGATTGATAATCCACGATTGTTTAGGATTGCTTTCCTGAGATAGTTTACTGTGACACCTTCTTTCCGAAGGTCACAGCCAGCACAGGTCAATCCGAACAGTTCACCGGAGAGCCGCTTGCGAGGCGTCGCGAGCGGCTTTTCTTTTTGTGCGCCGGGCAGGGCGCTCTTACTAGGGAGTGAAAGTCTCCTACGAACCCGACAGGGGGAATCGTTAGCGGGACGGCAAGGGTGTCCATCGCGAGGTGGAATCTGAAGGAAGCCGCAGGCAAAGCGGTGGCTCGA
>WNFS01000141.1_pt1 | contig 58230 bp, 61 predicted proteins | sample 5400141 | NCBI WGS metagenome assembly WNFS01 (sample SAMN13153358, study PRJNA577476) | soil metagenome | isolation source: 60 cm saprolite under Madrone tree | place: USA:California | collected 2016-06-14 | reverse complement strand
ACGTCGGGAGGTCTCCTCTTCGCGGTGGCTCCCGAGAACCGTCGCCTCGTCGTTGACGGATTCGAGCGACGAGGCGAGCCCTGCTGGGAGATCGGAGAGGTGACGACGGAGGTCGGCCTCTCGGTTCGATAGGGCCCGCCGGCTACGAGGCGGTGCTGGCGGGAGGCGGTGCTGGTGTGGTTACTGCTGGACTGAACGCTTCAGGAACGCCCGCAGCTTCTCTTTGAGCTCGGGGGGTAGGGTGGTTTCGCGGAGCCGCCGGGCGGCGTCTACCGTGCCCTTATAGGTTCTGACGAAGGCGACGCAGGGTCCGCATCCCTCCAGATGCCACTCGAGAAGCTCCGATTGATGCCGAGGCAAGGCGCCGTCCACGTAGTCGGCAAGCAGATCCATACACTCCGGGCATTCCATCTCACCCTGCCCTTCGGCCATCCCGTCCTCCCTCGTCGATGAGGCTCTCCTGAATGGAACGATACCATAGTTGCCTCACCCAAGCCGAGTCAAGCTCGGCGCCCCGCCCGAGGCCGCGCCCTCCCGCACGTCGTATCGAGCCACCGTGGCGCGGCGTGTGCATGCGCATGAAATAGGCGCGGCGCTGGCATCGGCGCGACCGGCCGCGATCAGTTGACGCGCACCACGACCACCCCTATGATGATCGAGTCTCTCGGACGCAGTCCCATCAAGATGGGAAAGGAGTTGCGCATGGCGCAGTCGTCCACCCCGCCTCAAACACAAGAACAGCGCGTGCAGGAATTTGTCTCCGACTTCAACGCTCTCCGCAGCGAGATCCGTAAGGTCATCGTCGGACACGACGAGGTCATCAATCACGTGCTGACCGGGCTCTTTGCCGGTGGGCACGTCTTGCTGGAGGGCGTTCCCGGGCTCGGCAAGACCCTCCTCATCAAAACGCTGGCCGAGAGCCTCGATCTCACGTTCTCTCGCATCCAGTTCACGCCCGACCTCATGCCCGGTGACATCATGGGCACGAACATGATCGTGGAGGACGAATCGGAGCGGAAGCACTTCCAGTTCCATCGCGGACCGATCTTCGCGCACATTCTCCTCGCCGACGAGGTCAATCGCGCCACGCCCAAGACCCAGTCCGCGCTCCTCGAAGGCATGCAGGAAGGCGCGGTGACCGTGTCCGGCCACGCCAACCCCCTGCCGCAGCCGTTCTTCGTCCTCGCCACGCAGAATCCCATCGAGATGGAGGGGACCTATCCTCTCCCCGAGGCCCAGCTCGATCGTTTCCTCTTCAAGCTCAGGGTGCAGTACCCCGCGCTCGAGGATCTGACCGAGATCATCAACCGCACGACCCAGGTGCGCGAGGTCAACGTGCAGCGGGTGATGACGGGACCGCGGGCCCTGTCCTTCCGCGAGCTGGTGCGGGAAGTGCCGATCGCCGCCCATGTGCGCGACCTGGCCGCCCACATCGTACTCGCCACCCATCCCCAATGGGAGCGGTCGCCTGAGCAGACGCGGCGCTTCGTCCGGTACGGGGCGAGCCCGCGCGGAGCGCAGGCCCTCGTGCTGGGCGCCAAGGTGCGGGCGCTCAGCGAGGGGCGGTACAACGTCAGCGTAGAGGACCTGCGGGCGATGGCGTTGCCGTCGCTGCGCCATCGCATCATCCTCAACTTCGAGGGTGAAGCCGAAGCCGTCGATGTGGATCGGCTCATCACGCAGATCATCGAGGCGGCTGAGAACATGAGCGCGACGGAGAAAGAGGTGTTTCTCCGCTAGCGTATTGAGGAGGGCGTCATGCCCGACCTGACCATCTTGCAGCGCGCGGTTGCCGATGTGTCCCGGCAGATCCGGGTGCGTCGTGCCGAATTCTACGGGCTCCGCGGCCTGTTCGGCGGGTCTTTGTGCGCGCTGTTGCCACTCGTTCTCCGCGACTCCCTGGGCTGGCAGAGCTTTGTGTGGGCGGGGGTGTGTCTGGGCGCCGGTGCGCTGGCGGGAGCGGGGATCGGCTTCTCCATGAAGCTGCCCGCGGGTGAAGCCGCCCGTCTCGCCGACCGCGGCTATGGTCTCCAGGACCGCATCTCCACTGCGCTCGAATGGGCGGACCGTCCCGACCGCACGCCGCTCGTGGACGCGCTGGTGACCGACGCAGTGGCGCATGCCCGGTCCCTCGAGGGCCGCCGGGTGATCCCCAGGCGCGTTCCGCGCGAGGCACGGTTCGTCCCGGTGCCCCTGGCCCTCGGCGTGGCGCTCGCGCTGGCCCCCGCCATTCCGTTGCCTCAGGGATCGCTTCCGAGCCTGTCCGGCGCGCGTCAGGAGGACGAGGACAAGCAGCCGGAGCGTACGGGCAATCTCGAGAGCCAGGAGCAGCCGCGCGCCGCCAAGCGAGAGGACATGCGCCGGGCCGAGATCCAGGAACGGACGGTGGGACCGCGGGCGGGAATGGGCGGGGCGACCCAGCCGGGTGATCTCTCGGCCATCTTCAAGGACACGTCGATCGCGGGGCAGACGCCAGATTTCAACGCCTTCCTCAAGAAGGGCGACGAGCGGATTCGCATGCTGGAGCAGATCGATCGGCTGCCCGATCTTCAGCGCGACTTCACCCAGAGCCAGCAGCGCATGGTGTTCCAGAAGGCCAAGGCGCTGCGGGGCGGGCTCAAGGGAGAGCAGTTCTCTCCGGACAAACTGCGGGAGCTCCTGAAGGAGATGGAGCGCCTCGGCCGCAAGGGCGATCCGGGATATTCGGGAGATCTGAGCGAAGGCATGGAGGCACTCGAGCAGGGACAGAGTGACCGGGCCATGGAAGCCATGGAGCGCGCCCTCAACAAGCTCCGCGCCATGGAAGAGAAAGGACGCGACGGCAAGAGTCTTCGCGGCGGCCGCGAGGACGAACGGCGGGGCGGGCGCAAGGGTGAGCGAGGGCAGGGAGGATCGCCGGGCGACGAGGGAGATTGGCCGGAGGGGGAGGGATCGCTGCCCGGCAAGGGGAGGAGCGGGAGCCCCAAGGGGGATCCGTCTCAGCGGCTGCGCACCAATCCCTTCGACGTGGGGGTGGAAGGTGAAGCGCGCTCCGGGCGCAAGGACGGAATGGACACGAATCTCGTGGGCCGAGGCGGCAACGTACCCTCGCGGCTTCAGTACATGGGTGTGCTCGGCCAGTACCGCAAGCAGATGGAAGAAGACGTGGCCCGGGAGCAGGTCCCCCGCGACTACCACGGGCAGGTGAAGGACTACTTCAAGGCGCTCGACGAAAAATAGCCGATGGCCACCACCACCCGTGCCCAGGATCTTGTATCGTCGGAGTTCCTCACGCAGCTCGAGCGTTTGGCCCTCGTCTCCCGGAAGGCATTCCGGGGACGCACGCGCGGCGAGCGCAAGAGCCCGCGCAAGGGGATGAGCGTCGAGTTCGCAGACTACCGCGCATACGGGGCGGGCGACGACCTCCGCTACGTCGACTGGAATATCTACGGCCGTCTCGACCGGCTCTATCTCAAGCTCTTCGTGGACGAGGAGGATTTGTACCTGCACCTCCTCCTCGACGCCTCGGCCTCCATGAGCTTCGGCGAGCCGTCCAAGCTCCGCTACGCGGCGCGGCTGGCCGCGGCTCTGGGCTTCGTCGGCCTCGCCAATCTCGAGCGGGTAGGGGTCGCCGTGGTGCGCGATCGGATGGCGGAAAGCTGGAGTCCCGCGCGCGGACGGGGCCATTTCCTCTCGCTCCTCGAGTTCGCGTCGCGGCTCAGGCCGGCCGGACTCACGGGACTCAGCGAAGGTCTGGCGAACTATGCCCTGCGCTCACGCGAGGCCGGGGTGGCCGTGCTCATCTCCGATCTGCTGGACCCCGCCGGATACGAGCGGGGGCTCAGGGCCCTCCTCGAGCACCGCTTCGATCTTCACGTGATCCACGTCCTGGCCCCGGAAGAGATGAACCCGGTGATCGCGGGCGATCTCCGGCTCACCGATGTCGAGACGGGTGAAACACGGGACCTGACCATGGACGCGGAGGCGCTCCGGGGCTATCGGCAGCGCCTCGCCGATTTCCTCGGCGGCGCCGAGAGCTTCTGCCGCGCCAACGAGATCGTATACCACCGCGTGGTGACCGATGCTCCGGTGGAAGAAATGGTGCTGCGCCAGCTCAAGGGGCTTCTCCTCGCATGAGCCTGCTCTCACCCCTCGCCCTCCTCGTCGGTGCGCTGTCCATCCCGCTCGTGCTCCTGTACTTCCTCAAGGTGCGGAGGCGCGAGGCTACGGTGCCCAGCCTCCTCCTCTGGGATCCGGCCCTGCGCGATCGCGAGGCGTCGACGTTCTTCCAGCGCCTCCAGCGCGACCCGCTCCTGATCTTGCAGCTGCTCGCCCTCCTCGCCTTGGCCCTGGCCCTCGCCCGTCCCGCCGTCACGGTCATGGGGCACGGGGCGAAGCGCATCGTGGTCGTGCTCGACACGTCGGCTTCGATGAAGGCGACCGACGTCTCGCCCTCGCGCTTCGTTCGCGCCCAGCGCCAGGCTCTCGACGTCGTGAGCCGGCTGGGGGCGGGCGCGGAGGTGATGGTCATCGAGGCCGCGGTTCAGCCGCGGGTCCTCGCGCCCTTCAGTCACGAGCGAGATCAGACGCTCGCCGCCATCCGCGGCGCCTCAGCCACCGATCTGCCGAACCGGCTGGGCGAGGCCGTTCGCACCGCGCGGGCCCTCGTCGGGCAGGACTCGCGGGCGGAGATCCATGTCTTCACCGACGGCGCCCATCCCGCGGCCTTGCGCGGCCAGGCGGACGACGTGCGCGTGCGGTGGGTGGGAGTGGGGCAGCGCGGACGCAATGTCGCCATCACCAGCCTGGCCGTGCGCCGCAACTATATCGGCGCCTTCGACTCCCAGGCCTTCGTCTCCTTCGTCAATTTCTCGGACGTACCGGAGAGCTTCTCCTTCTCGCTGACCCTGGACGGCGAGGTGGTGGCGGAGAAGTCGCTGACCCTCGAGCCGAAGGTGCGTCGCGCCATCGTGCTGCCCTTCTCTCACGTGGGCGGTGGCGTGTTGCGCGCGCGGCTCAATGTCTCCGACGACCTCGCCGCCGACGACACCGCCTACGCCATCATTCCCCCCGTGCGGATGATCCAGGTGCTCCTCGTGAGCCCGGGGAACCTCTTCCTGGAGAAGGAGCTGTCGACCGACCCGCAGGTGAAGCTCGAAGTGCGGAAGCCCGAGGCCTACCAGGGAGGAATGGAGAATTTCGACGTCGTCGTGCTGGACAGCTTCAGTCCGGCGCGCATCGGAAGCGGGCGCTTCGTCCTTGTCAATACATCGCCCCCCGACGTTCCGCTGGAGGTGCTGGGCAGGCTCGAGTCTCCCGTGATCATGGATTGGGACCGTAATCACCCGATCATGCGTCAGGTGGACTTCGCCAAGGTCACCATAGAGGATGCCTTGCGCGTGCGTCCCCTCGCCGCGGGCAAGACGCTGGTCGAGGCGGTGGGCGGTCCGATCGTATACCTCCTCGAGGAACCGAACCGCAAGGCGGTCTTCTTCGGCTTCGATCTCTTCCGTTCCGACCTGCCGCTGCGCGTGGCCTTCCCCCTCATGATGTCCAAGGCGCTGCGGTGGCTGCACCCGGCCGGTCTCGACCAGTCGAGCCTGTCGCTTCAGACCGGCCAGCCCATCCTCCTGCCCGTCGAGCACGGAGTCACCACGGCCACGGTGACCACGCCCTCCGGCCGGCGCGTGAGCGCCCCCGTCACTCGCGGTGTCACCAGCTTCACGGAGACCGACGAGGTCGGCGTCTATACGGTGGCGACCTCGCGCGGGGAGACCAAGGTCGCCGTCAATCTCTTCAACCCCGATGAATCGGAGCTGCAACCGAAGGCCTTGCCGGCCTTTGTCGAGGGTGCGAGGCCTGAAGCGGCGCCGGTTCCCGTGCAGCGCGAGCTGTGGCAGTACCTCGCGGCATTGGCCGCCTTCCTCCTGCTCCTCGAGGGCTTCCTCTACTGGCGGCGTCAGACGGCAGGGCGGCTCGGCGTGCCCCACAATCCGGGCGACCAGTGGGCGCTTGGTCTTCGCTGTGTCCTCGTCGTCCTGGTGTTGTTCGCGCTCGTCAGGCCGACGCTGCCGCGCTGGGTGGACCGCTTGAACGTCATCTACCTCCTCGACGTCTCGGACAGCATCAGCCTCGCCGCGCGCGAGAGCGCCTTCCGTTTCGCCGCGCAGTCGGGAGGCGGGGCGAGAACGGGGGACCAGTCGGGCGTCATCGTCTTCGGCGAGGAAGCGGTGGTGGATCAGCCGCTCAAGCCCGGCGGCAAGATCGAGCGGCCGCAGGTGCAGGTGGGCGGGCGGGGGACCAATCTGGCGCAGGCGCTGCAGCTGGCGCTCGCCACCGCGCCTCCCGGTCACGCCAATCGTTTCGTCCTCCTCTCCGACGGGCGCCAGAACATCGGCAATGCGCTGGCCGTCGCCCAGGCGGCGAAGGATGCCGGCGCCGACATCTGGTATGTGCCGGCTCCCCTCACGTTCAAGCAGGAAGTCGTGGCGGAGTCCCTCCTCCTGCCCCGCGAGGTCAAGTTCGGCGAGCCGTTCCAGGCCAAGGTCGTCGCGTGGAGCCAGGCGGAGACGCAGGGGCGGCTGTCCATGTTCCGCAACGGGGAGTTTCTCGGCTCGCAGGTGGTCAAGCTCAGCGCGGGCAAGAACGTCTTCTCCTACAAGCAGTCGCTCGAGCAGAGCGGCATTCACGTTTACCAGGCCGCCCTCGACGTGGAGGGCGACATCATCGAAGAGAACAATCGCGCCGTGGGCACGGTGGTCGTGCGCGGCCGGCCGCAGGTGCTCCTCGTGGAGAAGGACCGGAGTCAGGCCCAGGCCCTCACGGCGGCTCTGCGCACCCAGCACGTGGATGTGGACCTGGTGGAACCCGACCGCATTCCCAAGGACGCGGCGGGTCTCCAGAAGTACGACGGCGTGATTCTCTCCAATGTCTCGTCGCTCAAGATGACGAAGAAACAGATGGAGGGCATCCGCGACTACGTCCGCGAGCAGGGGGGTGGACTGATCATGATCGGGGGCGAGGACAGCTTCGGTCTGGGGGGGTACTACCGCACCCCGATCGAAGAGGCGCTGCCCGTGACGATGGAGGTGAAGCAGAAGGTCGAGATCCCCAGTCTGGCCGTCGTGCTTTCCATCGACCGCTCCGGCTCCATGGCCATGACCACCGACGACAAGGCGACCAAGCTCGACATCGCCAAGGAGGCCTCGCACCTCGTCGTCGACCTGCTCGACGACCGGAACGAGGTCGGGGTCATGAGCTGGGATACGGAGTTCGTCTGGGACTCCGCCATGCGCACGGCGAAGGACAAGCAGGCCATCCATCATGCCATCGCCACCATCAAGGCGGGCGGAGGCACGGACGGTTACCCCGCGCTCAAGGGACTTCGCCGGCCTGATCCGTCGCATGGCCAAGGACAAGATCACGGTGTCCACGGTGGCCATCGGCAAGGACGCCGACGTGCAGCTGATGATCGACATCGCGAAGTGGGGGCGGGGACGCTTCTACTACACGGACGAGGGCGCGACGGTTCCGCGCATATTCACCCTCGAGACGCAGCTCGCCTCCAAGGCATCCCTGGTGGAGCAGCCGTTCAAGGCGTCGGTCGCCTCCCCCGGCCACGAAGCCATCCAGGAGATCGATTGGAAGGAAGCGCCGCCCCTGGGCGGCTACGTGGCGACGACGCTCAAGGGCAATGCCGAGATGGTGTTGATGACTCATCAGGAGGATCCGCTCCTCGCTACCTGGCGCTACGGGCTCGGACGCTCCGCGGCTTTCACGTCCGATGCCAAGGGTAAGTGGGGCGTGCTCTGGCTGCGTTGGGGAAGCTTCAACAAGTTCTGGTCGCAAGTGACCCGCTGGACCCTCCGCACCGGCACGCGCAGCGACACGGTGGCCACCGTCTCGCGCATGGACGAGACGGGCGAGATCATGGTGGACGCCATCGACAGCAGGGGCGAGTTCATCAACTTCCTCGACTCCCAGGTCGGCGTCGTGGCCCCCAACAAGCAACGCGACATGGTCGAACTCGAGCAGATCGGTCCCGGCCGCTATCGCGGGCGCTTCCCGGCCTCCCAGGAAGGCGTCTACCTCGTCGGCATGGCCCAGCGTAAGGCCGACCAGATCGTTGGCTCGCAGCTGGCCGGGCTGGTGGTACCTTACGCTCAAGAGTTCCGGGACTTGGGTGTCGACGAGACGTTCTTGCGGGAGATATCAGAGCTGACTGGCGGCGGCCCGGTAGCCCGGCCCCGTGACGTCTTTTTGCAGAACCGCCGGAAGTCCCGTCTCTCGTTCGACCTGTGGCCGTGGCTCATCGGTGCGGCCGCGGTCTTGCTGGTGCCCGAGATCGGGTTGCGGCGCATCGGTCCCGGCGTTTTCAACCGGACGGCGGCGCGCTTCAAGGCGAGGCGTGGACAAGGAGGGGCAGGCACATGACTCGAGCCGGACGAGCTAAGGCAGCAATCAGTGTGCTCGGTTTGCTGTGGCTCAGCTTGGTGATGACCATGCCGGCCGTGGCCCAGACCGCTCCCACGTCTTCGGCGGCAAAAGTGAAGAGCGTGGTCATCCTGCCCTTCACGACGCCCGATCTCTCACGGGAAGAGGAGTGGGTCGGGGAGGCCATGGCGCAGTCGATCATGACAGCCTTCCGGCAGGTGCCGGGACTGATCCAGGTCGACCGCTCGCGGCTCAAGGCGTTGACTCAGCCCGAGACGTGGGACGAGTCGTCGGCCGTAGCAGCGGCCCGTTCCGTACATGCCGACCTCGTCATCTTCGGTGAAGTGCGGCGCACGGGCGGTGATGTAACGATTCAAGGGCGCTGGGCGGAGCTTCGCGGTGAGCGCGTGGAGCGCGGGCAGATCGATGCGGTGATGGTGCCGGAGGGCACCTTGCTGGATCGCCAGCGCGGCATCCCCCTGGCCTATACGAAGGCCCTCAAGATCCTCGTGACTGAGCCCGAGGCGGCCCGCATGCAGAAGTGGGCTTCGCCGACGACCTCGGCGAAGGCGTGGGAAGCTTACGTCCGCGGGGCCATCGCGGCCAACCGCGGTACCCAGGACGGCAATGAGGCGGCGGTCGAGCATCTGAGCCGCGCCATAGAGGCCGACGCCCAGTTCGTCCTCGCCCAGTACGCCCTCGGCACGGTGCACCAGGCCATGGGCAATCGCTGGAAGGCGTCGGCTCAGTTCCGCGCTTCCAGCCAACTCGATCCGACCTTTCCCGACGCCTACAAGGCCTTGGGTGACCTCTTCCTGACGGCACCCCGGCGGCTCTTCGATCAAGCGGAGGAAGCGTATAGCAAAGCTATAGACCTCCGGCCCTTCTACGCCGAGGCCTATGTGGGGCTGGGTGACGCGAAGGCGGCCAAGGGTGACGTCGACGGTGCAATCAGCGCCTATCAGAAGGCATTGATCCATAATCCACTTTCCGGGAAGGTCTACGCGAGCCTCGGCAAGATCTACTACTCGGAGAAGAGCCTCTACTACGAGTCGGTGCAGGCCTACAAGAAGGCGGTGGATCTGGACCCGGTCAATACCGAAGCGCGCATGGGACTCGCGGAAGTGTACGAGGACAAGGGGCTCTACCCGGAAGCCATCGGGGAATACAAGAAGGTCGTCGAGCTGGATTCCCGCAATACCGGGGCGCTCTACAATCTCGCCCTCGTCTACGAAAAGGTGGATCCGAAGGAGTCGATCTCCCTCTGGGAGCGCTACATCTACCTGGCGGGCTCACAGCCGACGGAGAAAGACTGGGTGGACGTAGCCAAGCTGCACCTGCGCAAGCTCAAGAATCAGTTCGAGAAGGACAAATAGGTCGGCCGGGGGGTGGGGCGCGCCGAGCCGCCCCAGCCTCGTCCTCTAGATTCCCAGCAAGCTCTTCAGCTTGGGTTTGTTGAAGCCTTGGACGACTTGGTCGTCCACGACGATGACCGGAATGGACATTTGCCCCGTGAGCTTGATCAGCTTCTCGCGTGACTCCGCATCCGCCAGGACATTGATGTCCTCGAATGCCACCCCCTGAGACGAAAGAAACTCTTTCGCCGCCTTGCAGGGACCTCACGTAGGGCTCGAATAGACCGTGACCCGATGCTCGCTCATTGGAGTCCTCCTGCCTAGAAGCTAACACGCGCGGCAAGCTCCCGTGAACCTTGACTTGCGGGAGCCCCTTCCCTATCGTGAGATCAGGCATGAGCGAACTGAGGAAAGATCCCACCCGCGGCCATTGGGTGCTTGTAAGACCAGCGGGCGCAGCACCGACGATCACGGACGATTGCCCCTTCTGCCCAGGCAACGAGTCCCACACCCCTCCCGAGATCGCTGCCTATCGCAAGGATGGCTCGTCGGCCGACGGTCCTGGCTGGAGCGTACGCGTCGTCCCGGAGATCGATCCCTACTTCGTGGTCGAGCACAAGGTCGGGCGCGAGGGAGTTGGTCTCTACGACAAGGTTGCCCCCCGCGGGGCTACCGAGCTGATCATCGAGAGCCCAGACCACGACGCGTCGCCGGCGGGGATGGACGAGTCGAAGTGGGAGCAAGTGCTCTGGATGTACCGCGATCGACTACGTGATCTCAAGAGAGATCAGGCCATCCGGGACATTCTCATCACGCGGCGCTACAAGAAGCCAGGCTCTCGCATCAGCCACCCCTATTCGCGGGTAGTGGCGGTGCCGGTCATCTTCGATGACGTCCGGCGCCAGCTCATCCAATGCCGCGAATACTTCGAATACAAGCGCCGCTGCGTCTTCTGTGACATCGTCCGCCAGGAGATCGCGGACGAGGTACGCGTGATCCGTCTCACGCCCCATTTCGTCGCTTTGGCGCCTTATGCTGCGCGCTCTCCATACGAGGCCTGGATATTGCCGCGCCAGCATGCCTGCGCGTATGAGCAGGCGCTCACCCCTGACGCGGCGGCGGATCTGGCGACCCTGCTACGGGGCCACTTCAAGACTCTGGCCATGATGCCGGGCGATCCATCGGTCGAAATGGTGCTCTATACGGCGCCCAACCAGGCGGCCAAGCTTCTCCCGGGGGAATGGTCAAGCATCGCCGACGATTACCATTGGCATCTCGAGATCACGCCATCCCCCGATCGACTGAGTCGGATTGGCGGCATTCACGTCAACGATCTGCCGCCCGAGGAGGCGGTGAGACGGCTCCGTGACGCCTGGAATGCCTGAGTCCGTGCTGCGGCCTCGCCTCTCAATTCCTAGCTAAAATCATCGGTTAGGGCTTGACAGGGGCGCCTTCAGATGGCAAACTCCGACTATAACAGTCGGAGATCACTTCGGTCGGATATAGACGGTCGCCAATGAGGAGCTCGGGGCAATGCTGAGATTCACAAAGCGCGCGGATTACGGGCTCATGGCGATGCACTACATCGCGAGCCATGGGAATGACGGGGCGGTCAGCGCCAAGCGCATCGCCGAAGAGTTCCATATCCCGGCCGAGCTCCTCGCGAAAATCCTCCAGCGTCTCGCCAAACATCGGCTCATCACCAGCCACAATGGACCCAAGGGCGGCTACGTGCTGACCCGGCAGCCCAATGGCATCACGGTAGGGCAGGTGGTGCGTGCGCTGGAGGGTCCGATCGAAATCGTCAGCTGCATGACCGATGGGGACGATTGTCCGCAGTATTCACGATGCAATCTGCGGCGTCCCGTCCAGAAAATCCAGGCCAGCATCAGCCGTCTCCTCGACACGATGACGCTGGCCGAGCTCGCCTCGGACGGCTTCGTGCCGGCGGCCGAGCTGGTCTCCACGACGTAGGAGAGAGACGATGCCTCCCAAGCTTCCAATCTTCATGGACAGTCAGTCCACGACGCCCATGGATCCACGAGTCCTCGAGGCGATGTTGCCCTACTTCACCGAGAAGTTCGGCCATCCCGCGAGCCGGAATCATCCCTTCGGGTGGGAGGCGGAGGCGGGCGTGGACAAGGCCCGTGAGCAGATCGCCACCCTGGTCGGCGCCCGTGACCCGAAGGAGATTATCTTCACCTCGGGAGGGACCGAGTCCATCAATCTCGCCCTCAAGGGCGTGGCGGAGATGTACCGCGAGAGGGGCAATCACATCCTGACCACGGCCATCGAGCAGCGCGCCAGCCTGGACGTGGGCAAGCGGCTCGAGCGTCAGGGCTTCGAGGTGACCTACTTGCCCGTGGGTCGCGAAGGCCTCGTGGATGTCGAGGCGCTCAAGGCGGCGATCACCGACAAGACCATTCTGATCTCGGTGATGTTCGCGAATAACGAGATCGGCACGATTCAGCCCATCGCCGAGATCGGCAAGCTGGCCAAGGAGCGGGGCATCGTCTTCCATACGGACGCGACGCAGGCGGTGGGCAAGATTCCCGTGAACGTCGAGGCCATGGGGATCGACCTGCTCTCGGCCACCGCCCACCTCATGTACGGGCCCAAGGGAGTGGGAAGCCTCTACGTTCGGCGCAAGAATCCTCGGGTCCGCCTGGCCGCCATGATGGACGGCGGCGGCCACGAGCGCGGCATGCGGTCGGGCACCGTGCCCGTGCCGCTGGTCGTCGGATTCGGCAGAGCCGCGGAGATCTGCCGCGAGGTGATGGGCGAGGAAGGAAGGCGCCTGGCCGCTCTGCGCGACCGGCTGCAGGACCTCATCCTCTCCAAAGTCGACGAGGCATACGTCAATGGGCACCCGTCGAACAGGCTGCCGCACAACCTGAACATTTCCTTCGCCTATGTCGAGGGTGAGTCGGTGCTCATGGGACTCAACAAGGAGTCAGCTCTCTCCTCGGGCTCCGCCTGCACCTCCTCAACCCTGGAGCCGTCGTACGTAATCGCGGCTCTCGGCGTGGACTCGGAACTGGCCCATTCCTCGATCCGCTTTGGGCTGCATCGATTCTCGACCGAGGAAGAAGTCGACTTCGTGGGGAGACGGGTGGTGGAAGTGGTGCACCGCCTGCGGGAGATGTCGCCCCTGTACGAGCTCGCCAAAGAAGGCGTGGACCTCAAGACCATCCAGTGGAAGGGTGAATAGAGACGCCGTCCGGGCGCCAGGAGGCATAGCGAGACATGGCCTACAGCGACAAGGTGGTGGATCACTATAACAACCCGCGTAACGTCGGGTCCTTCGGAAAGGACACGCCGGGGGTGGGGACGGGGCTGGTGGGGGCGCCGGAGTGCGGCGACGTCATGAAACTCCAGATCAAGGTCAACCTCGAGACCGGGGTCATCGAGGACGCCAAGTTCAAGACCTTTGGCTGTGGGAGTGCCATTGCCTCGTCGAGCCTGGCCACGGAGTGGCTCAAGGGGCGGACGGTGGACGAGGCGGCCAAGATCAAGAACACGGACATCGTCAGCGAGCTCAAGCTGCCCCCGGTGAAGATCCACTGCTCGGTTCTGGCCGAGGACGCCATCAAGGCCGCCCTCCAGGACTACAAAGAGAAGTGGAAGGAGACGCCGGCCTCGCGCGGCGCATCCTAAGGTCAGGAGGACCGGTTCACATGGCGCTGGCACTGACAGACAAGGCAAAGGTTCAGGTCAAGAAGATCCTCGAGGATCAGAAGCTCGAGAATGTCTTCCTGCGCATGGGTGTCAAGGGCGGAGGCTGCTCGGGCCTGTCGTACTCGCTCGAGTTCGACTCCGAGCTCGGGAAGCACGACAAGAAGTTCGACCTGGACGGGGTGACGGTGGTGTGCGATGCCAAGAGCTACCTCTATCTCAACGGCACCACCCTGGACTATGTGACCGAGGGGCTGCAGGGGGGATTCACGTTCATCAATCCCCAGGCCAAGTCGAGTTGTGGTTGTGGAACGTCCTTCACGGCGTAGAGCGGGGACCGTAGCGTAGCCGGGCGCGGACACGAACGCGACGAGATCCTGAACGGGCCCGGGCGGGCCCGTTCGCGTTTTGTGGAGACTCTGGCTTGACGAGATCGATGGCGAACTACTTCGAGGTGTTCGGGTTGCCGCGCAAGCTCCAGATCGACCTGGACGCGCTGCAGCGGGAGTTCTACGAGCTCTCGCGCCGTTATCACCCCGACTTCCACCACGGGGCCGGCGCGGAAGACCAGGCACGGGCCCTCGCGACCTCCGCGCTGGTGAATCGCGCCTACCGGGCGCTTCGCGACCCCGTGGCGCGGGTCGAGTACCTGATCGCCCTGGAAGAAGGACGCGAGGTGAGGGAGGAGACGACGGCGAAGGCCAAGGTGCCGATGGACCTCCTCACGGAGATGCTCGAAGTGCAGGAAGCCCTGGAAGTCGCCAAGTCTTCCGGGCTGACCGACGAGGCGTCGGAACGGCTGCGGGCCGAGAGGCAGCGCCTCCAGGAGCGTTACCAGGCCGAAGAGGATGCGCTGATCACCGTCGGCCCCGAATGGGATGCTGCCCTGGACGCGGGGGGGGACGGGAAACCGCTGCTCGAGCGATTCAAGCAGCGGCTGGCCGCCCGGGCCTACCTTCGCACGGTGATCGACGATCTCACCCAGGCGGTCGGAGAGGACGAGGGACGTCATGTCGCGCATCGTCGGCATTGACCTCGGGACGACCAATAGCCTCGTTGCGTACGTCGACGGGGCCGGCGTCCCCCGAGTCATCCCCGACGCGGAGGGGCGCAAGCTGCTGCCCTCCATCGTCGCCTACACGCCCAACGGCGTAGTGGTGGGCGAGGCGGCGCGGCGCCAGCTTGCCAGAAATGCCGCGCGAACCGTATATTCGGTCAAGCGCTTCATGGGACGAGGCTGGGACGACGTGCGGGAAGAGGCGCGCCACGTTCCCTTCGAGATCGTGCCCAACGCCGAGGTCGTACGGATCCGCGTGGGCGACCGCGAAGTGACGCCGCCGGAAGTATCGGCCCAGGTGCTGCGCGCGCTCAAGCTGCAGGCCGAGGCGCATCTGGGCGAGCCGATCGAGCGGGCGGTGATCACGGTGCCGGCCTACTTCAACGACGCTCAGCGCCAGGCCACCAAGGATGCCGGACGCATCGCCGGGCTCGAAGTGCTCCGCATCGTCAATGAGCCGACGGCAGCCTCGCTCGCCTATGGCCTCCAGAAGCTCGCCCAGGGCCTCATCGCCGTCTATGACCTCGGGGGCGGCACCTTCGATATCTCGATACTGCGGGTCAAGGATGGCGTGTTCGAAGTGCTGGCGACCAACGGCAACACGCATCTGGGAGGCGATGACTTCGACCGGGCCATGGTGCAGTGGCTGCTCGGCGATATCCGGGCGTCCCACGGCGTGGATCTCTCGACCGACCCCGAGGCGCTGCAGGAGCTCCGGCTGGGAGCCGAGGCCGCCAAGTGCCGGCTGTCATCAGAAGAGAGGACGGCCCTCACCATTCCCTTCGACGGCTTCACGTACCGGCGCGATATCACCCGGGCCGAGCTCGAAGGCCTGGTCGCGCCGCTCGTGGAAGCCACGCTTGGTCCCTGCCGAATGGCCCTCCAGGACGCGGGACTCGCGGCGGGACAGATCGACGAGATCGTGCTGGTGGGCGGCTCGACTCGTGTGCCGCTCGTGAGACGGCGCGTGCACGACCTTTTTGGGAGGACGCCGCACAGCCAGATCAATCCCGACGAGGTGGTGGCCTTGGGCGCCGCCGTCCAGGCGCAGATCCTCGCGGGCGGGATCACGGACATGCTGCTCCTCGATGTCACCCCCCTCTCGCTGGGTATCGAGACCCTGGGCGGCATCGTCAGCGTGTTGATTCCGCGCAATACGACGATTCCCACCATGGCCAAGGAGTACTTCACCACGTCGGTGGACGGACAGACCGCGGTGGACATGCACGTGCTCCAGGGAGAGCGGGAGCTCGCCAAGGACAACCGCTCGCTCGCCCGCTTCGATCTCTCCGGGGTTGAGGCCATGCCGGCCGGGATGCCCAAGATCGAGGTGACCTTCCTCATCGATGCCAACGGCATCCTGCAGGTCCAGTCCAAGGAGCTGCGAACGGGCAAGGCCGCTTCCATCGAAGTCAAGCCGACCTATGGTTTGAGCGAGGCGCAGGTGACCCAGATGGTCGAGGACTCCTTCACGTATGCGGAGGAGGACGTGAACGCGCGGCTCTTGATCGAGACCAAGACCGAGGCGGAGACCGTGCTGAACCACGTCCGGCGCGCCCTCAAGCAGGCCGACCACATGATCCGGCCCGACGAGCGGCGCTCGATCGATCAGGCCATCGACGCGCTGCGGACCGTGGAGAGCGGTACGGACCGGGACGCCATCCGCGAGCGCACCATCGAGCTCAACAAGGTGACGGAGCGGCTCGCCGAGGCGATGATGGACGCGGCCCTCAAGGGGGCGGTCGGCTCCCGGCGAGCCGATGAGATCCTGAAGGAGAAGTGATGGCCACGCACAAGGTCACCTTTCTCCCCGCCAACGTCACCGTCGAGGTCGACGACGCGAAGTATCCGCTGGCCGATCACGGCCGGCCGGGCTCGCTCCTCGACATCGCCCTTGCCCACAACGTGCACCTGGAGCACAACTGCGGCGGCAGCTGCGCCTGTACCACGTGCCATGTCATCGTACGCGAGGGGGAAGAGAACCTCTCGACGATGGAGCAGGACGAGGAGGATCGTCTGGACACGGCGGAAGGGCTCACCCTGCACTCCCGGCTCGGCTGCCAGGCCATCGTGCGCGGTAATGTGGTCGTGGAGATACCGAAATGAGCCGGCCAATATGACGTGGCCGATATGATCTGGAAAGACGCCGAGGATATCGCGCTAGCCCTCATGGAAGCCCATCCCGACGTGGATCCCCTCTCCGTGCGGTTCACGGACCTCCATCAGTGGGTGGTGGCCCTGCCGGGATTCCGCGACGACCCCAAGGCTTCGAACGAGGGCATCCTGGAAAAGATCCAGATGGCGTGGCACGAGGAATTCAGTGACCGCTGACTACCAGGTGACGACGTGATCGCTTTCGAAGATCAGCTCCAGGAGCTGGCCGTAGTCGAGGTCGCTCCCCAGGATCTTGACCGTGACGCCCTTGGGCGCGTCGCTCGCTTCCTCGAGGAGGACGACGGTGACCTCCGCGCCGGGCTCCCGGCGATTCTGCTCGACCACGGCCGCGGCCATGGGCGGGGAGTCGCGCTTGAGGAGGTGGAGGAAGCGCGCCATCAGAAGACCATGAAGCGCTTGGCGTGCGGCACGAGGGCAGCGATGTCCGCCGAGGAGACGGGTACGAGGGGATGGCCCTCGGCGTTCCAGCCAGGCTCGGAAGGTAGGGCGGTGACCTCCACGTGGAAGGGAACGCCGAGCTTCTTGAGCGCGGCGCGGAACTTCGCGATATCGTCGCCGTCCACCAGATCGTCGGTATCCTCGTCCAGGAGATGGACGGCGGGACCGGAGAGGACGATGCGCACGGGATTCTCGCCCGCCACGACGCCGAGCGCGATGCGCATGGCCTCGTTGGCCCGATGGGAGACGCGCGGGTCCTCGGAGATGATGACGAGAACAGGCTGGCGATCCGCCATGCCGTCAGTTCAGCGAGACGAAGCGATCGGTGCCGTTGATCACGTCGGTCAGCACGACGAGACCGCAATTGGTCGCGAGATCGGACAGGGGCAGCCGACGCTTCTGGCAGCCGTAGGCGCACACGAAGAGTCGCGCGCCGCGCTCGCCGAGGGCCTGAATACGCCGGTCTTCGATGGCGGCCACGCCGTCGTCGATCAGGTAGAGATACACCTCGCCGCCACGGTCGAGCGCCGCCGTAGCGAGTCCCACGGCGGTGGTGAGGTTGGGATGATCAGGCGCCGTAGAAACCATGAGACCGAGCTTGCGCTTCGCCGCATCCATCGTGGCGCCGAGCGTAGCATCGCGACAGGAGAGGGTCAATGAACCGGTCCGTTTATCTCGATCACAACGCCTCGACCCCCGTGCATCCCGACGTGCTGCAGGCCATGCTCCCGTACTTCAGCGAGCGATTCGGCAATGCGTCGAGCGTGCACGGCTTCGGCCGGGAAGCACGCGAGGGATTGGAGACGGCGCGCGAGCAGATCGCGGGGTTTCTCCGCGTGTCCAAGGACGAGATCGTCTTCACCTCCGGGGGGACGGAATCTGACAATCTCGGGATCAAGGGAATAGCCGCGGCCAAGCGCGCCGGGCACATCGTGACTTCGCAGATCGAGCACCACGCCGTGCTCCGCACGTGCGAGACGCTGGAGACGCAGGGCTTCACCGTCACCTATCTCCCCGTGGACGAGTACGGCATGGTGCGGCCGGAAGATCTGGAGAAGGCCATCCGGCCTGACACGATTCTCGTCTCGCTGATGCACGCCAACTCCGAAGTGGGGACACTCCAGCCCATGAACGAGATCGGGCGGATCACGCGTGGGCACGGCGTCCCCCTTCATGTCGACGCCGTCCAGACCTTCGGGAAGGTGCCGATCGACGTGAACGCCTTCGGTATCGATCTGCTGTCCTTCTCGGGCCACAAAATCTACGGCCCCAAGGGCGTGGCCGGTCTCTACATCCGGAAGGGCACCAAGATGGCAGCCGTTCAGCATGGGGGAGACCACGAGCGCCGCCGCCGGGCGGGCACGGAGAACGTGGCGGGACTCGTTGGCTTCGGCAAGGCCGTCGAAGTCCGGGGGCGTGAGATGGCCGGGGAGGCGGTGCGGCTGGCCGGTCTCCGAGACAAGCTCTGGGAGGGGATTCGCGCCCGGGTCGAGGAGGTGCGCCTGAACGGGCATCCGACCCTTCGCCTCCCCGGCACCTGCAATATGTGCTTCCGGAACGTCGAGTCTGAATCCATCGTGCTGGGCCTGGATCTGAAGGGCATTGCCACGTCGGCGGGCTCCGCCTGCACCTCGGGTAGCGTGGAGCCATCCTACGTGCTGGTGGCCATGGGGCTACCCCTCGACTGGGCCATGGGCTCGGTGCGTTGCTCGCTCGGCCGGAGCACCACCGCCGAGGATGTCGACTACGTGCTCGAGGCGGTGGTGCCGTTGGCCGCCAAGCTCCGGGCGCTGTCGCCCGTCAAGGCTTAGTGGAGTACAGCGCCACGCTGATCGATCACTTCCGCAACCCGCGGAATGCGGGCATGATGCGGGAGCCCGACGGAGTAGGTGAGGGCGAGTACGAGCAGTGCATGGATCTCGCGCGCTTCTATCTCCGCGTGCGGGACGGGCGCGTCGAGGAGGCGCGCTTCCAGGCATATGGCTGCGGGCCGACGCTCGCGGCGTGCAGCGCGGGGACCGAGGTAGCGGCGGGGACCGCGCTCGAGGAGCTGGCGGAGATCGGGGAAGCGACGATCGAGGATGCGGTGGGCGGCCTGCCCGCCGAGCGGCGACATGCGGCCATGGTGGTGGCGCGGGCGCTGCAGGCGGCGGCGCGCGACGCGATGACGAGACGGAAAGTACACTAGGGGACGTATGCTCAAGGCGATGCGACAGGACGTCCGAACCGTATTGGAGCGCGATCCGGCCGCGCGGTCGGCGCTCGAGGTCGTCCTCTGCTATCCCGGCGTCCACGCGATATGGGCCCACCGCGTCTCCCACGCGCTGTGGGGCGCGGGCTGGACCACCACGGCCCGGTGGCTCTCCCACTTGAGCCGTTTTTTCACCGGAATTGAAATCCACCCGGCGGCCAAGCTGGGTCCGGGACTCTTCATCGACCACGGCATGGGCATCGTCATCGGCGAGACGGCCGAGGTCGGGAAGAACGTGAGCCTTCTTCAGGGAGTGACCCTGGGCGGCACGAGCAACAAGCGCGAGAAGCGCCACCCGACGCTCGGCGACCACGTCATGGTCGGAGCCGGGGCCAAGATCCTCGGGGGCTTTACGATCGGCGCGGGCAGTCGTATCGGCGCGGGCTCCGTGGTGGTCAGGGAGGTGCCGGAAAACTCCGTTGTCGTCGGAGTACCTGGGCGGGTAACATTCCGCGACGGGGCGCGGGTGGCCGGCATCGACCTGAACCAGACCGACCTGCCCGACCCCTTGGCGCGGACGCTCGAGCAAATGGTCGACAGAATTCACGCCCTCGAAGAGGAAATCGAGTCGCTCAGGAAGGCACTCAAGGAGGCCTCGGGCACGTGATCCCCAAGGACACCATGACGGTCACAGAAGCCTCGACGTACCTCTCGATGGATGCCGAGGCGCTCAAGCTCTTGGCCGTCGAGCGCCGCATCCCTGCCATCGAGCACGAGGGCCAGTGGCTGTTCTCGAAGAAGTCCATAGACAAATGGCGGACCCGCACCGGCGCGTCATGAACCGGGCGGGGGCCTGGGCCCTCCTCACTGAATTCACGCAGTCGGACAGTCTCCGCAAGCACGCGCTCGCCGTGGAGGCGGCCATGCGTGCCTACGCCGATCGCTACCGCGCTGACCCCGAGACGTGGGGGGTGGCGGGCATGCTCCACGACTTCGACTACGAGATGCATCCGGCGGCGCCGCAGCATCCCATGAAGGGTGCCGAGATCCTCCTGGCCCGCGGCGTCGCGCCGGAGATCGTCCACGCCATCCTTGCCCACGCGGACTATTCGGGCTTCCCGCGTATCAACCAACTCGACCGCGGTCTCTACGCGTGCGACGAGCTCTCGGGCTTCGTCACTGCCTGCGCGCTCGTACGTCCCGGACGTGCCATTGCCGGACTCGAACCTGGCTCGGTCAAGAAGAAGCTCAAGGACAAGGGCTTCGCCCGCACAGTGAATCGCCACGACGTGTACCGCGGAGCGGAGGAGCTGGGGGTAGACCTCGACGAGCATATCGGCTTCGTGATCGGCGCCTTGACCGCCGTCGCTCCCCGCATCGGTCTCGGACCGACGACGTAGTCCGCCGTGGGCCCTGCGCCCTCCTCCCGGACCATCATCCACGTGGACATGGACGCGTTCTACGCGTCCGTCGAGCAGCGCGATCGCCCCGAGATCCGCGGGCGACCCGTGATCGTGGGCGCCGACCCACGCGGGCGGGGGGTGGTCTCGGCCGCTTCCTATGAGGCGCGTGGCTTCGGCGTCCACTCCGCCATGCCGATCAGCCGCGCCTTTCGCCTCTGCCCGCAGGGCGTCTTCCTGCCCGTGGACATGGACAAGTACGCCGCGGTCTCTCGCGAGATCATGGGCATCCTCGCCGGCTTCACCCCCCTGCTGGAGCCCGTGTCCATCGACGAGGCCTTTCTCGACGTGACGGCGAGTCGCTCGCTTCACGGCGACGGCCCCGCCATCGCCCGCGAGATCAAGGCGACGATCAAGGCGCGGGTCGACCTCGCCGCCTCCGTCGGCGTCGCTTCGAATATGTTCGTGGCCAAAGTCGCTTCGGATCTCGAGAAGCCCGATGGCCTCGTGGTGGTCCCGTTCGGGCAAGAGGCCGAGTTCCTCGGGCCGCTCCCCGTCTCCCGTCTCTGGGGGGTGGGAAAGGTGACGGGCTCCGAGCTCGAGGCTATGGGCATTCGCACGATCGGGCAGCTCGCCCGCATCCCGCCCGCCCACCTCACCGCCCGCTTCGGCCAGCACGGGCCCGACCTCCTCGATCTCGCGCGAGGTCTCGATCAACGCGCGGTCGAACCCCGCGCCGCGCCCAAGTCGATGGGCGCAGAGGAGACGTTCGGCAAGGATACGCGCGATGTCGAGTTGCTGCGCGCGACCCTGCGCGAGCAGAGCGAGCGGGTGGCCCGGGAGCTCCGGGCCGAGCACTACGCGGGGCGTACGGTGACGCTGAAGCTCCGCTTTGCCGACTTCTCCACCATTACCCGGGCCCACAGCGGCGATCCGACGCAGGACGGCTTGAGCATCTTCCGGTTGGTCGACGCGCTCTTCTCCCGCGTGCGCCTGTCCCAGGCGGTGCGGCTCATCGGAGTATCCGTATCGGGCCTGGGCCCCGCCGGGTCGGGCCAGCTCTCGCTTCTGGAGCCTGATGCATTGCGCAGGGAGCGACTGGCGCGCGCAGTCGATCGGCTCGCCAGTCGCTTTGGCGAGAGGGCGATTCGCCCCGCCAGCACCATGAGCAAGCGACGGCGCGGCCCGTCGGCGCCGTCCGCGGGGCAAGACCGTTGACTTTGCCGAGGGCGATTCCTATACTCGCCCCACTTTTTCATCGTTTCACGCGCCCGCCCGCCCGTCACGCCCCGCCGCGATCGAGGAGGTTCGCTGAATGAAGCTCAGAGTGCTCGCCGCGGCACTCCTCGTCGCTCTTCCGGCCGTGGCCACCGCGCAGGGCCGGGTGCCCGGCGTCACAGACACGGAGATCGTCATCGGTCTCACCGCACCCATGTCCGGACCGGCGGCCATCTATGGCAACCTTGCCCTCGCCAAAGAGGCTTGGGCGCGCTACGTGAATGACTCGGGGGGCGTGCACGGCCGCAAGCTCAAGGTCGTGCTCAAAGACGATGGCTTCAATCCTGCCCGGGCCGTGGCCAATCTCAAGGAGATGAGGGATTCCGTGTTCCTCACGGCCGGTCTGGTGGGCTCGGCTGTGGCCAATGCCGCCAGGAATGAGATCGCGGAGGCGCGCCTGCCCCTGGTCAATGCCTATGCCAGCCCTCAGGTCTGGGCGCGGCAGCCGAGGGACAAACTCAAGTACGTCTTCATCGACTATCCCGACTACGCCGACGAGGCAGACTATCTCGTCACCTACTCGGTGACCAGGCTCGGCGCCCAGAGACTGGCCGTCTTCTACCAGAACGATGACTGGGGGAAGGAGGTCATGGAGGGTGTGGGCCGAGCCATGAAGACGCTGGGGGGAAAGGCGAGCCTGACCGTCGCCATCCCCTACGAAGTCTCCGATCGCGAGCTGGGCCGGCAAGCTCTCAAGCTCAGGGAGTCCGGGGCCGACACCCTCTTCTTGGCCGCGCTCAACTCGCACTCTGCCAATCTCGTGCGCGAGATGGCGAAGGTCGGCTACCGTCCTCGGCTCGTCGGCTCCTTCACCATCGGCGACTACCAAGTGATGTACCGGCTCCTCGGGGAGCTCTGGGAGGGCGCCTACTACGCCGTGATCGGCGCAGTCCCGGGGGACCCTGAGACCAAGGTCATTCTCGACATCCTGATGAAGTACGAGCCGAAGCTCCAGGGCCGCGAGGCGACGGCGCTCACCGGCGCGGTGAATATGATCATCGCCGTGGAGGGGCTCAAGAGGGCCGGCCGTAGCCTTACACGTGACGGCTTCGTCGAGGCCATGGAAAGCATCAAAGGTTTCACCGTCCTCGGCTTGTCCGCGCCTGTGACCTTTGGGTTCAATCATCACCACGGGCTGAACGCCGTGCGCCTCATGCGAGCCCAGAAGGCGGCCGACCTCTCCTACGTCCAGATCGCCCCCTATCAGGTCTTCAAGCCGCTCTTCTGAAGTCTCCCGGAGAAGGAATTCAGGGATCGGGTGTAAGTAGCCGGATTGCCATTACGCATGGGTTCGGCTAGACTCACTGAACAGTCGTTCATTCGGATTGGGGAGGCACCATGGAGCGTCAGATCGCATATGACAAGCTGGCCCGCGAGGATCGCTTCGTCCGCATGCGGGCCCGCGAGGTGGCGGAGGCCAAGATCAGTCAGGGGCTGACGCCCTTTCCCGAGCTCACGTCGCGCGAGTCCATCAAGGAGCGCGCCCACGGGATTCTCGTGGGGGAGATGCAGGCCATGGAAGGAGCCGGCCGCACCGTCTACGACTTCCCCGAGGCGCCCTGGGAGTTCACCATGGACATGGCGCGGCAGGTCTGGGACGAATCCCGCCACGTCGAGATCTATATCCGGCTCCTCGAGCACCTCGGCGGCTACATCGGCGAATTTCCCGAGACAACGATTCTCTGGCGCTGCGCCTGTGCAGAGGACGCTGCCGCGCGTGTGGCCGGTGTCAACCGGGGCCTCGAGGGGCTGGCCTGCGACGTGTTCAACCAGCTCGTATACATCGGCAAGAAGATGGGCGATCCCATCCTCGAGCGCGCGGTGGACTTCGTGCTGGCCGACGAGATCACGCACGTGCGCATGGGCTCGAAGTGGCTGACCAGGTTGACCGAGGACGATCCGGAGCGCCGCCGGAAGGCTATCGAGTTCCAGGAGACCATCGACGAGCGCTTCAACCTGGGCGGCGCCCGCCAGCTCGGCGATCACGAGGTGGTGCCCATCTCCATCGCTACCGAGGCCCGGAAGCTCGCAGGCTTCACCGACGAAGAGATCGAGCGCCTCATCAGGACGACGCAACGGTCCCAGGTGTACTGATCACTCCAGGCGCCCATTTCCATGCAGATCCTCGAAGGGCATTTCTCGGCGGACGACTCCGCCCGCCTCTGCCGTAATTACCGCTACGCCTGCGAGCGCATGACCCGGATCATGGCCGGCTGGATCGCCCTGACTCCGGAGCTCTCGGCGAAGCTGCTGCTTGGCCGTCACGTCTGGGACAATGCCCAGCACACCGATGCGTGGGGCCGGCGCCTGCCCGAGTTGCGTGCCCACGCCCAGGAGTCGGAGCCGCCCAATGACGCTTTCGTCGGCTTCATGGACGCCATCGAGGCGCCGGAAGAGCCGGAGCGAACCGCCGAGCGCCTCGCGGGAATCTATCGGGTTCTGAAGCCGCACCTTCTCGCTGTCTACGAAGAGCACAGGCGGCACGCCAACCCGGTCTATGAGCCGCCCACGTGCAGGATTCTCGAGCGCTGTATCGAAGATGAGCGTCGCCACGTTGCCGCCGGCGACACCATCATCCGGCATCTGGCCGTCACCCCGGAATCCCAGTCTCGTGTCGCGACGTGGCAGGCGAGGCTGGAGAGTCTTCTCGCAGCCGCCCACGGGGTAACAGGAGCCGGGCTGCCTCCGGCGGCGGCGCGCCCGAGCGCGGACGTACCGCTCTCAGACGATGCACGCGAATTCATCCGCCTCGAGCGCGCCGGCCAGAAATGGGCCATTCCCGAAGACCTCGAGGCGGCGATGCGGGCCTTCGGAGATGCGCTGGTTGCTGCCGACGCCGGCGCGCTCAGACTCCTTCTCGACACCGATCCCGGCGTGGCCACCCTGGATGCGCTCAAGGGCGGCGGCCTTGCCGGGTACGTCGTGGTCGCCTTCGCCAAGCTCGGTCGTCACCGCATCGTGAAGTACCGCCTGGAGGGGCGGAATCGGGCGGCCACGGTCAATGCGCGCTGGGAGCAGAGCGAGCGCGGATGGCGGGTCGGCGCCGTGGATCTGGTCAAGGTCGAGTAGAGCCGGCCCGCCTGAGCGTGATCGAGAGCGTCCTCGTCGCCAATCGAGGGGAAATCGCGCGCCGGATCCTCCGCGCCGCGCGAGGTTTGGGTGTCCGCTCCGTGGCCGTCTACTCCGAAGCCGACGCCGAGTGGCCGCATGCTCGCGAGGCCGACGAGGCAGTTCTCATCGGTCCCCCCCCCGCCCGCGAGAGCTATCTCAATGGGGAGCGCATCCTCGAAGCCGCTCGGCGCACGGGAGCGAAGGCGATCCATCCCGGCTACGGCTTCCTCTCGGAGAACTGGCGCTTTGCCAAGGCGTGCGAGGAGGCCGGTCTCGTCTTTGTCGGCCCTTCCTGGCGCGTCATCCAGCAGATGGGAGACAAGGTCGGCGCGCGCCGCGAGATGCGGCGGGCCGGCGTGCCCCTCGTGCCCGGCAGCGAGGGACCTGTGGCCTCTCTGGACGACGCGCGACGAGTCGCGGGAGTCATCGGCTTTCCGCTCATGCTCAAGGCCGCCGCGGGGGGCGGCGGCATCGGCATGGTCAAGGTTTCCGACGAAGCTAGTCTCGCCCCGGCGTATGCGACGGCCGAGCGCCGCTCGCAGGCGGCCTTCGGCTCGGCCACTCTCTTCGTCGAGCGCTACCTGAGCGAGCCACGCCATGTCGAAGTCCAGGTCTTCGGCGACGGTCGCGGGCAGGTGGTGCACCTGCACGAGCGCGAGTGCTCCATCCAGCGGCGCCACCAGAAGCTCATCGAGGAAGGCCCCGCCCCGCGTGTCTCGCCCGGCGTGAAGGAACGGCTGACGAGGGCGGCGGTGATGGGGGCCCGCGCGGTGGGATACGTGAATGCCGGCACCATGGAGTTCATCGTGCAGGGCGAGGAGTTCTATTTCCTGGAGATGAACACGCGGCTCCAGGTCGAGCATCCCGTGACCGAAGAGGTGACGGGCCTCGACATCGTGCAGGCGCAGCTCAAGGTGGCGTCGGGCGAATCCCTGCCGTGGCGGCAGGAGGACATCGTCCAGCGCGGGGCGGCGATCGAGTGCCGCATCTATGCCGAGGATCCCGCGAGGAATTTCATGCCCTCGCCGGGCACGATCGCCCGCTGGGCGCCCCCGTCAGGGCCGGGCATTCGGGTGGAAAGCGGAGTGGCCGAAGGCTGCCAGGTTTCGGTACACTACGACCCGTTGCTCGCCAAGCTGGTGACGGCCGGCCCGACGCGCGAGGAGGCGATCGCCCGCATGCAGGGGGCCCTCGAAGCCTTCGTCGTCGAGGGACTCAAGACCACCATCCCGTTTCATCTGCGCGTGATGGCCAGCACGGCATTTCGCGAGGGGCGGACTCACACCCAGATGGTCGAACAAGGAGCGTTCAATGGCTGAAGAGGTCAAGGCACACATTACCGGCGTGGTCTTCCAGATCACGAGCAAGCCGGGCGATTCGGTCGCGGCGGGCGATCCGGTGATCGTGCTGGAGTCGATGAAGATGGAGATCCCGGTGGAGGCGCCGCGGGCGGGCAAGGTCAAGGAGATCAAGGTGACGGAAGGGCAGACCGTCCAGGAAGGCGACACGGTCGCCGTCCTCGACTAGGAGACCAGCCGATGGAGCTCGAGCTGATTCGCGGCATCTGGGACTATCACTGGTGGGGCAATCGCAAGCTCTTCGACGAGGCGGCCGCGCTGGGCGAGGAGACGGCAAGGAAGGAGCTGGGCCGGCACTGGAGCTTTCCCACGCTCAAGGGCATGCTCTCCCACATTTACGGAGCTGACCGCATCTGGCTCGCGCGCTGGAGAGGGGAGTCGCCGACCAAGCTCTACGGTGACGCCGACTTCGCGAGCCTTGCTGATCTCAGGACGGGCTGGAACGCGCTGGAGGCGGAGCAGCGGGCCTTCGTGAGCTCGCTGGGCACGGCGGACCTCAAGCGGACGCTCGACTACAAGGCGACGGACGGAAAGCCGTTCGCCCAGCCCCTCTGGCAGCTGCTCCAGCACGTGGTCAACCACGCCACCCACCATCGCAGCGAGGTGGCCGCCATGGTGACCATGACCAAGGGCTCGCCTCCATCCACCGATATGGTGCTGTTCTACCGCCAGCCCAAGGGCTAGCCCCGACACGGGCCGCTGATCTGGAGGCGACATGAGCGTCGATCTGATTCGGGAGCTCTACGCTTATCACCGCTGGGCGAACGGCCGGCTCTTCACCATTGCCGGCGACCTGGGCGATGCGGTGGTCACGCGCGACATGGGCAAGCACTGGAGCTTTCCTACCATCAAGGGCATGTTCGCCCATCTCTACGGGGCCGACTCGATCTGGCTCTCCCGCTGGAAGGGCTCGTCGACCGGGCGTATGCAGGGCGACGCGGATTTCCCCACGCTGCCCGACCTCCGCTCGAAGTGGGACCTCCTGGAAAAGGAGCAGCAGGCTTTCGTGGAGGGCCTCTCCGACCGCGACCTCACGCGCCCCGTGACCTACACGAACAACCAGGGGGTGGAGTCGCAGGTCATGCTCGGTCCGCTCCTCCAGCACGTGGTGAACCACGCCACCCACCACCGAAGCGAGCTGGCGACCATGATCACCATGGCCAGCGGCTCGCCACCGGACACCGGTATCGCGACCTATCGCACCACCGTCGTCAAGGGATAGCGATGGGCATGACGGACCTGGCCGACGAGCTCGAGGTGCGGCGGGAGAAGGCGCTCGCCATGGGCGGCGCCGAGGCCATCGCCAAGCAGCACGGGGAAGGGGAGCTCACCATCCGGGAGGGCGTCGATCGGCTCTTCGATCCTCGCTCCTTCCAGGAAATCGGGCTCCTCGCGAACCATGCCAATATCACTCCCGCCATGAAGGGAAGGGCCACCCCTGCCGACGGGTGGTGACGGGCTTCGGCAAGATCAACGGGCGTCCCCGCTGCCCTCATCGCGTACGACTTCACCGTCATGGCAGGCTCGATGGGGCGGACGGCGGAGGTCAAGGCAGCCACCCATCGCGGCCTGCGATGATCCGCCAAATCGCATGGACCCCGCGCTCCTCTCCATCGTGCCCGACAGCGTGCGGCGCGCCTATGACATGAAGAAGGTCGTCGCGGCCATTGTGGATAGCGGACGCCTGGACGTGGACGCGGCCGACAAGGCGGCGCGCTTCATCATGCTCTGCGACGCCTTCCACATCCCGCTCGTCTTTCTCGAGGACGGGCCGGGGTTCATGGTCGGGTCGAAGGTGGAAAGGCAGGGCATCGTTCGCCACGGGGCCAAGATGCTCTACGCGGTCAGCGAGGCCACCGTGCCAAAAGTAACCGTGGTGGTGCGCAAGGCGTATGGGGCGGGCCACTTCGTCATGTGGGGCAAGGCCTGTGAGCCCGACCTGATCGTGGCGTGGCCCACTGCAGAGATCTCCGTCATGGGACCGGAGGGCGGCACCAACATCATCTTCCGCACGGAGATCGCCGCGGCCGCCGATCCCGAGGCGGAGCGCGCGCGGAGGATCGAGGAGTTCCGCGAGCTCATCAATCCATACATTTCCGCGGGCGGGGCGCTCATCGACGACGTCATCGACCCGCGCGAAACGCGTCCCACCCTCATCCGAGCCCTCGAGATGGCCGCCACCAAGAAGGCCGAGCGCCCCTGGAAGAAGCACGGGATCATGCCGGTATGATCCGGCTCCTCGCCGCCGCTCTCCTCCTGCTGTCCGTGGGCGCGGCGGCGGTCCAGCAGGCCGAGCACCGCAACATGAGCCTCGTCGGTCAGGACGACCTCCAGGCGCGCTCGGCCTATCAGCCCGTCATCCAGCGTCAGGGCGCCCGCTGGATCGCCTATGTCGGCCACCATGGCGGTCGGCGGCTCAACCCGTTGACGGGACAGACGGAGCTGAACGGCACGTCGATCGTGGACGTCACCGACCCGAGCCACCCCCGCTATCTCCAACACATCCCTGGTGCGGCGGGTGAGGCCGAGGCGGGCGGCGCGGCCATGGCCCGCGTCTGCGAGGGCAAGACCTTGCCCAAGGGTGATCCCGCCAAAACCTATCTCCTGCGAACCCTCGGCAATCTGAGCCACGAGATCTGGGATGTGAGCGTGCCCGAGCAGCCGCAGTTTCTCACCACGGTAGTGAGCGGTCTCGACCACACGCACAAGAACTGGTGGGAGTGCGACACGGGGATCGCGTACCTGGTCTCGGACGGCCGTCCCGCGGGCTGGCGGACCACTCGGATGACGAAGATCTACGACCTCAGTGATCCGGCTCAGCCGCGCTTCATCCGTGATTTCGGCCTGCCCGGCCAGGAGCCGGGAGCGACGGGCACGGCTCCCGAGGGCCTCCACGGTCCCATCACATTCCGCGATCGTGTCTATTTCGCCTACGGCACGGGCGCCCGGGGGATTCTCCAGATCGTGGACAGGGAAAAGCTCCTGAAGGGTAACCCGCAGTCCGCGGACCGCTTCGCCCCCACCGTCGACAATCTCGTTTACCCGCAGGTGGGTCGCCTCGACATGGCACCGGACTGGGGCGGCCATACCGCATTTCCGGTGCTGGGGCTGACCGTGCCCGACTGGGCCGGGAACTCGGCGGGCCGGGTGCGAGACATGGTGGTGCTGGTCTCGGAATCGCTCAGGAACGAATGCCGCGAGGTGCGGCAACTCACCTTCATGGTGGACGTGACCGACCCCTCGAAGCCCTTCTCGGTCTCGACCTTCGAAGTGCCGGAGGCGCCCGAGGGCTTTTGCCGTCGCGGAGGGCGGTTCGGGCCGCACTCGTCCAACGAGTCCTTCACGCCGCTTTACTACGGCCGGCTCGTCTTCATCGCCTACTTCAACGGCGGAGTCCGCGCGGTGGACATCCGTGATCCGTTCAGTCCGCGCGAAGCCGGATACTACATCCCAGCGGTCTCCCCCAGGACCGACAAGCGCTGCGTGGCCGCGGGGGGCGCCGAGCGATGCAAGATCGCGATCCAGACCAATAACGTGGAAGTCGACGACCGCGGATACGTCTACATCGTGGACCGCGCCGACACGGGCATGCACATCCTGGAGCTCACGGGTTCCGCGCGCGCGATCGCCAACTTCCCCGCCCGGACCAACTGAGCCTGCTCCCTACCGCTTGATGAGCTTCGCCCACTGGTCGAGGAGCGGGAGTACGGTGTCCCGGCCCTCGGGGGGGAGGCGCAGGATGGCCCGGGTGATCCCGGCTTGGGCATAGGTCTCGAGGGTACCCGCTTCCGGCTTCGCCCCGAAGATCGACGTCGAGATGGTCTTCATGTCGCGGCCGGCCTTGGCCGCACGCTCCCCCAGGTCTTTGAGGGCGGGCAGAATGATCTCGGGGGCGCGGCCGCGCGGGAACCAGCCATCACACAGGTCGACCACGCGCTGGAGCGTATGCCCGCTCTCGCCGCCGAGCAGGACGGGTGGATGCGGCTTCTGAGCGGGCTTGGGCCAGGACCAGATCTTGTCGAAGTTCACGTGCTGGCCGTGGAACTCTGCCTCGTCCCTGGTCCAGATTTCTTTCATCGCGCGCACCTGCTCCTCCAGGCGCTTGAATCGTGTCGCGTACACCGTCCCATGATTCTCCATCTCTTCGGCGTTCCAGCCGCCGCCGATGCCGAACTCGAAGCGCCCGCCCGAGAGGAGGTCGAGGCTCGCCACCTCTTTCGCCAAGGTGATGGTGTCCCGCTCGATGATGAGGCAAATACCCGTGCCAATCCGAAGGCGCGTGGTGGCCGCGGCCGCCGCCATGAGGGACACGAAAGGATCGAAGGTGTGCGAGTACTCCTTGGGAAGCTGGCCGCCCCCGGGAAAGGGGGTGCGCCGGCTCACGGGAATGTGCGTGTGCTCGGGGACGAAGAGCGACTCGAAGCCGCGCGCCTCGGCTTCGCGGGCCAGTTCGTCGATACGGATGGCATAGTCGGTGGCGAAGATGCAGACGCCGATGTGCATGGTGTCCTCCTGGCCGGTTCGGGTGTGGGGCGGATGAGCAGCAAGTCTAGCGGCGAACTGGCCCAAAGTCCAACGCCTGCGGCGGGATCTCCTGATACTCTTGACGATGGCCGCAGCGGAAGGTGCAGCGACGCCGATGTCATTCCCCTGGGAGCGTACGGCTGATGAGCGGTTGTCTCCGGTGAGCAGTTTTCTCGAAGGGTGGGGTCGGTGGGTCTACCGCCTGCGGGGATGGCTCCTCATCCTCTCCCTCGTCTCGCTCGCCCCCGCCTTCGTGGTGGTCGCCAAGGGCGCCCGGGCGCCGGCCGCGCCGGTCCTCGCCACGACGGAATCCGGCCGCGCCGCCGACTTGATGGCCCGCCAGCTCGCCGACCGCCCCATCTCCTTCGACCTGATCCTCAGCCATCCCACCCTGCGCGCTACGGATCCGGCGTTCAAGACCGAGGTCAAGCGGGCGCTCCAGGCCTTGCGCGACGACCCTCGGGTCGCGCGTATCCGTACCGCCTACGACCTCGATCCGCCCGATCCGGCGTTTATCTCCCGGGACGGGCATCGCACTCGCGCCGTGGTCGAGTTGAAGCACCGCGGCTCCGCTGTCGAATCGCTCGAGTTCTCGTCGCTGCCTCCGGGACTCTATGCGACCCTCCGGGGATTGGTGGCGCCGAGCGCGCTCGACGTGGTCGCGGCGGGCAGCCTCGTTCTCCACCACGATTTCGTCGAGGTGGCCCAGCGCGATCTTCACCGTGCCGAGATGGTGATCCTGCCCGTGGTGGCGCTTTTCCTCCTTCTCGCCTTTGGGTCGGTGGTGGCCGCCCTCCTCCCTCTGGGTGTCGGGATGCTCGCGATGACCGGCGGCATCGCGGGAACGGAGATCCTCGGGCGCTACATGTCGGTGTCGGCCTACGCGCCGAACATCGTGACCATGATCGGCCTGGGCGTCGCCATCGACTACTCGCTCTTCATCGTGAGCCGCTTCCGGGAGGAGATCACCCGTCGCCCCGTGGCCGATGCCCTCGCCGTGACCATGGCCACCACCGGGCGCGCCATTCTGTTCTCAGGCGTGACGGTGGCCATCGGTCTCCTCGGGATGCTCCTGCTCGGATTGGGAAATATCGGCTCGCTGGGGCTCGCGGGCACCCTGGTGGTCGTACTCTCGGTCGTGTACGGCCTGACCTTTCTCCCCGCCGCGCTGGCCTTGCTCGGGCCCAGGGTGAATGCACTGTCAATTCCCGGTTTCCGTTCCGCTCGGAGGGACGCCGGATCCGGGTTCTGGCATCGTCTTGCCGCCATGGTCATGGCGCATCCATGGCGAGTGCTCGTGCCCGTGACGGCTCTTCTGCTCCTGCTCGGCTCGCCGTTCCTTCATCTCCGGCTCGCCGCAGGGGACGCCTCCTCGCTGCCCCCGTGGGCGGAAGCGCGCCGGGGGGCTGAGCTGCTGCAAGGGCAATTCGCGGGCAGCCAGGTGGCCCCCGTCATCGTGGTGGTCAATCACCGCAGCGGCTCACCGCTGGAAGCAGCACGGGTCGGCCAGGCGTACGACCTGAGCCGCTGGCTGGCCGCCCAGCCCGTGGTGGCAGGCGTGCAGAGCGTGATGGATCTGTCGCCGGACACGAGTCGCGAGGAGTATCAGCGCTTCGTCAAGGTGCCCATGGCGCTGTGGCCTGAAGACATGCGCCGCGAGGTGGCGCAGATCGTGGGCGAGCACATCATGGTCTTCGCGGTGTCTACCAAGGTGCCCGCGGGGAGCGACGAGGCGCGCGCGCTCGTGCGCACCATTCGCTCCTCGCATCCTCCGGTGGACGGCGAGCTGCTCGTCACGGGCGCCACCGCCTTCGATCTCGACTTCATGGGCGTGGTGGCCGAGAATGCTCCGCGGGCTTTCGCGCTGGTGGTGGGCGCGACCTACCTCGCCCTGCTTCTCCTCCTCGGCTCGGTACTCCTGCCTCTCAAGGCCGTGATCGTCAATCTCCTGTCCATCAGCGCGTCCTATGGTGCGCTGGTGTGGATATTCCAGGACGGGCATCTGGCCAAGGTGCTCGGCTTCACGCCCGGGCCCATCCAGACGGCCACGCCGGTCATCATGTTCTGCCTGATCTTCGGCCTGTCCATGGACTACGAGGTACTGCTCCTTAGCCGAATGCGGGAGGAGTACATCCGCACCGGCAACAATGTCGTCGCGGTGGGGGCCGGCCTCGAGCGCACCGGTCGGCTCATCACCTGGGCGGGGGCCATCATGGCCGCCGTCTTCTTCGCCTTTGCCCTCGCGGAATCCGTCATCATCAAGGCGGTCGGCATCGGCATCGGTATCGCGGTGATCCTGGACGCGACCGTGGTGCGCGGACTGCTGGTGCCGGCGACGATGCGATTGATGGGCGAGTGGAACTGGTGGCTACCCGGGCCGCTCGCGCGGCTGGTGAGGCGGGATGCAACGACCCCCGCCGCCCGCAGGGCCTCCGCGGGCGGCGGGTAGGGGATCAGTTCTCGACGAAAGCCTTGAGCGCCCGCCCACGGAGCGGGTGGCGAAGTTTGCGAAGCGCCTTGGTCTCGATCTGGCGGATCCGCTCGCGGGTCACGGCGAAGCGCTTGCCCACTTCCTCCAGCGTATGCTCACCCTCCTCGCCGATGCCGAAGCGCAGGCGGAGGATCTCCTTTTCCTTGGGCGACAGCGTGCTGAGCGCGCGCTCGACCTGATTCGTCAGGTCCTGGCTGATCAGCGTTTCGTTGGGCGACTCCGCGCTCTTGTCCTCGAGGAAGTCTCCCAGCTCCGAATCCTCGCCGATGGGCGTCTCGAGGGAGAGCGGCTTGCGGGAGGACTCGAGGATGAGCCGGACCTTGCGGGCCGGCACCCCCGTCTTCCTCGCCAGCTCCTCGGGGGTGGGCTCCCGTCCCATCTCGTTGACGAGCGTGCGGTTGACACGCGAGATGCGGTTCAGCGTCTCGACCATGTGCACGGGAATGCGAATCGTGCGGGAGTGGTCGGCGATGGCCCGGGTAATGGCCTGACGGATCCACCACGTCGCATACGTCGAGAACTTGAATCCCCGCCGGTACTGGAAGCGGTCCACCGCCTTCATGAGCCCGATATTGCCCTCCTGGACGAGGTCGAGCAGAGTCAGCTCGCTCCCGAGATATCGCTTCGCCACGGACACGACGAGGCGCAGGTTGGCCTCCATGAGCTCACGCTTGGCCTGGCGCACTACGCGATCGTGCTCTTCGATTTCGCGCAGGGCCGACTGGAGCGCCTTCTTGCCGAGACCGATGGCCGCCTCGAGCTCTCGCACCTGCTTCGGGGTCTGTGCTTCGCTGATGGTGACGATCCGACGGCGGAGCTCCGCCAGCATCTGCTCGACGAGGGCCGGCTTCAGCGGCAGCTTTTCCACCGCCCCCTGGATGGCCACACGGTTCTGAGCGATCCACTTGTGATAGTTGGCGCGTGTGGTCTTGCCGCGGCGCTTGTCTGCCAGCGACAGCTGCAGCCGCTCGATCTCGCGCTCGAGGCGTCGGATGCGAGTAAAGGTCGCGAGGAGCGGCTTGATCTCCTCGGGTTTGGGCTCCCCGCCTTCGGGCAGCAGGATGACCTCGTCGAGGTCGATCTGCCCGTGGCGGACCTGGTCGACGAGGGCGAGCAGCTTGCTCGTGACCATGGGAATGCCCGCGAGGGCCCGACGGAGCTGGATCTGACCTACCTCTATGCGCCGGCCCAGGCTCACTTCCTGCTGGGCCGTCAGCAGGTGCACCTTGCCGATCTCCTTGAGATAGAGGCGAACCGGATCCTCAGCTGGGCCCGAGCCTGGACGGAGCGCATCGGCCGAGAGTGCGGGGGTCTCCTCGAGGACGACGGTCTTTTCTTCCTCCTCGAGATCAACCCCTGACGGCTCGGCCTCAACCTTGGGCAGTGCCCCCTTGCGCAGCCGTGACTTTGGCCGGCCAGAAGGGGCTCCCGAGTGGCTGGTTTCGAGCGGCGTGGACTCGCTTGTCTCTCTGAACGTCATGGCGTCTGTTCTCCTCGCCGTTTTAGATGCTTACGGATGGCGGAAGGTTCCTGGACTTGCTGACAAAAATGAAACGTGCGAAAGTACGCCACCGTTCCGTAATCCCCTGTTTTTTCTAGAGACGTGGCGAAGGCCGACCCTATTCGCGATCGAGCCTCGAACGGACAGCGGGTCGGAAATTTAGGGACGGCGCTCGAGGAGCAGATCGAACCCTACGCCCACCTCATCCTTGACTCGGAAAAGAAGGTATTGGGGCGGTTTGACTCCGAAGTCGCTCATCTTGAACCGGCTCTCGCCGCGCACCCAGAGGCGCCCCTGCCTTATGCGAACACGGCCCGAGAACCGCTTCACACGCTCGACTCCTGCAATGGAAAGCCGGCCCTGTATGGTCAACAGGGTGTCCGTGTGCTCCGCGACGCCCAAGGGAAATGAGGGAGCCTCCACCGTCTGGATCACGAAGAACATGGTCGGGTTGCGATCGGCCGCCAAAGCTTTGTACATGTCCTTGTCGCGACCATCGTTGCCCGTGCTCATGGTACTGACCTGCACGCTCAGGTGACCAGTGACGCCTTGCCCGAGGTCGCTGGCGTCGGCCTCGAACTCGCCGGTGATGTCCCGTGCAAAGCCGCTGAAATCGGCCGGGGGAAAGCTCGCGTCGAAGGACACCAGACTCTGACCTGGCACCGGTACCCACCGCGCCACGTCGGCGAAGGCGAGGGCCGGGCCGAGCCATGTCAGGAGGAGGCAAACCAGGGACACAGCGGAGGGCATGGGCGGTGGATAGCACGGCGGCAAGTCGGGGGTCAATTCGGTGTATGGAAAGATGCACGGGAATTTGATTGACACGGCCCGACCAAGGGTCCTATCGTGAAAAGCTCATATATGACGGGAATTTTGCGGGAACCACACTGATGGCCGTCGCCCCCAGCGCTTCCTACAGCTTCACCGTACGCCTGGCGATCCTGAACCGCACCGGCATGCTCGGGCGCGTCACCATGCTCATCGGAAAGGCAGGCGGCGATATCGGGGCCGTCGACCTGGTCGAGATGACGCGGGATCGCGTTTTTCGTGACATCACGATCAAGGCGAGGGATAGCGAGCACGCCCAGCGCATCATCGACCGGCTCCGGACCCTCGCCGGAGTCAAGATCGCCAATATTTCGGATCGTACTTTCCTGATGCACTTGGGCGGCAAGATCGAAGTCCGGAGTAAGGTGCCGATCCGAACACGGGACGACCTCTCCATGGCCTATACGCCCGGGGTGGCGCGGGTGTGCCAGGCCATCAAGGAGGATCCCCAGCGGGCCTTCTCGCTCACGATCAAGCAGAACACCGTGGCCGTGGTCACCGACGGCACGGCAGTCCTCGGGCTGGGCGACATCGGTCCCGAAGCGGCCATGCCCGTCATGGAGGGCAAGGCCATGCTCTTCAAGGAACTGGCCGGCGTGGACGCCTTCCCCCTCTGCCTCGACACCAAGGACCCCGACAAGATCGTCGAGACGGTCAAGCTGATCGCCCCAGCCTTCGGCGGTATCAACCTGGAGGACATCTCGGCGCCGCGCTGCTTCGACATCGAGGCCCGGCTGCGCAAGGAGCTCGACATCCCGGTGTTTCACGACGACCAGCACGGCACGGCCGTGGTCGTGGTCGCGGCGCTCCTCAACGCGCTCAAGATCGTCAAAAAGGAGCCCGGGCGCCTCAAAGTCGTGGTCTGTGGAGTGGGCGCCGCCGGCACCGCCGTGATCAAGATGCTGCAGGCGCTGGGCGTGAAGCACATCATCGGCGTGGACGAGCACGGCACGATCTATCGGGGGCGGCCCGTGGGTATGGACTTCATGAAGACGTGGGTCGGCGAGGCGACCAATCCCCAGCAAGTCAAAGGCAAGATGGGAGACGCGACACGCCACGCGGACGTTTTCATCGGCCTGTCGGTGCCCGGGGCCTTGGCCTTGCGGGACCTCAAGCGCATGTCGCGGGACCGTATCGTCTTCGCCATGGCCAATCCCGTACCCGAGATACAACCGGAAGAAGCCCTCCGCCATGTGCGGGTGATGGCCACGGGACGGAGCGACTACCCGAACCAGATCAACAACGTGCTCTGCTTCCCCGGCTTTTTCCGCGGCCTCCTCGACATCCGGGCGCGCCTCGTCAACGACGAGATGAAGCTGGCCGCCGCCCACGCCATCGCCTCGTGCGTGATGCGAAGCGAGCTCGGTCCCGAGTACATCATTCCGAGCGTGTTCAACAAGAAGGTCGCCCAGGCGGTGGCGAGCGAAGTGGCCCGCGCCGCGCAGAAGACCGGCGTGGCCCGCCGGCGGCCGCGCGCCGACTCGCCGAGGTGGGCGTGACATGCCGGACGTCGCCGAGCCACGCTGGTCTGTCGTCATCCCCGCCTACAACGAGGCGCAGCGTCTGCCTGCCTATCTCAGCGAGGTCGTGGCCTACTTCGACGGGCGCGGGGAGCCCTACGAGGTGATCGTGGTGGACGACGGCAGCGCCGACGGGACGGCCGCGCGCGTGCTCGAGGCCCAGGCGATTCACCGGGCGGTGATGTTGCACCAACTCGCCCAGAACCGCGGCAAGGGCTGTGCCGTGCGCGCGGGCATGCGCGCAGCCCGTGGAGGCTTGCGCCTGATGGCCGACGCCGATGGCGCCACCCCGATCGCCGAGGTCAAGCGTCTCGAGACGGCGATAGAGGCGGGCGCCGACGTGGCCGTGGGCTCCCGCGCCCTCCCCGATCCCTCGGTGCGCCGCGAGGTGCAGATCCACCGAAAGGTGTCGGGGGAGATCTTCAACTTCTTCGCGAGGCGCGTGGGCGTGGGCGACGTGACCGACACGCAATGCGGGTTCAAGCTCTTCCGGTGCGCGGTGGCGGAGACGTTGTTTCGAGAGCTCGAGACGGACGGATTCGGCTTCGACGTGGAGCTGCTGATGCTCGCGCGCCGGCGCGGTTATCGCGTGACGGAGGTGGCGATCAACTGGGCCGACCAGCCCGGCTCCAAGGTTGACGTGCTCCGGGACGGGCCGCGCATGCTCGCCCAGATTCTCCGGGCGCGCGTGCGCCTGGCCCGGCGTGGACGGCGCCAGCCATGATGTCAAAGCGCTCGCAGGTCATCGAGCCTTTCCTCGCCGTCGAGATTTTCCAGCGCGCGCAGGAGCTCGAGCGACAGGGCAAGGACATCATCCACCTCGAATTCGGTGAGCCGGACTTCGACACGCCGCCCGTGGTCCGGGAGGCCGCCGAGAGGGCCCTCAAAGACGGACGCACGCGCTACGCGCACAGCTTGGGTCTCCTGCCTCTGCGGGAAGCCATCGCCGAGCACTACCACGCGCGGTACGGCGTCACCGTCTCCCCCGAGCAGATCCTCGTGACCGCGGGAACCTCCCCGGCCATGCTCCTCCTCTTCTCGACCCTGCTCGACCCCGGCGACGAAGTGCTCCTGACCGATCCGCGTTACGCCGTGTACCCGAACCTCATCCGCTACCCCGGTGGCGAATGCGTGCACACGCCGACGTGGGAGGTGGATGGGTTCCAGTGCCGGCCGGCCGAGTTTGCCGCGCGGCTCACCCCTCGCAGTAAGGCGGTGCTCATCAACTCGCCCGCCAATCCGACCGGCGCGGTAATGACGGCGGAGAGTCTCCGGGAGACGGCCGGCCTGGGACCCTGGGTCATCTCCGACGAGATCTACCACGGGCTCACCTACGAGGGCGCAGAGCATTCCGTCCTGGAATTCACGGACCACGCTTTCGTGCTCAATGGATTCTCGAAGGCCTATGCCATGACGGGCTGGCGATTGGGATACGTCGTCGCCCCGAAGGAATTCATGCGGCCGCTCCAGATCGCCCACGGCAACTTCTTCATCTCGACCAATGAGTTCGTCCAGTGGGCCGCCCTGGCCGCGCTGACCGAAGCAGGGGAAGATGCCCTCCGCTTCCGCAAGATCTTCGACCAGCGGCGGGGGGTCATGGTGGCGGGCCTGCGCCGCATCGGCCTCGGGGTGACGGTGGCGCCGACGGGCGCCTTCTATGTCCTCGCCAATGCGCAGCGGTTCGGCGCCGACTCCAAGGCCCTCGCCTTCGACATCCTCGAGCACGCTCACGTGGGGGTCACGCCTGGGGTTGACTTCGGGAGCCGGGCGGAAGGGTACTTGCGCTTCTCGTACGCCAATTCCCTCGAGCGCATCGAAGAAGCTGTCGAGCGGATCGGGCGCTACCTGTCCCGGAGGCCTGCATGACGGGAGCCGAGTGTGTGATGTGCGCGCGCGTGGCGGGCGAGGGGCCACTCTTCGTGGCCGATCTCCCCACGAGCCGCGTCTACTTCAACGAGGACCAGTTCTTTCCCGGCTGGGTCTTCGTCGTGCTCAAGCGCCATGCCCTCGAGCTCTACGAGCTCGAGGCCTCCGAGCGCGCCGCGCAAATCGAGGACGTGAACCGCGTGGCTCGCGCGCTGGCTCGCGTCTATCAACCCGTCAAGATGAACTACGAGTTGCTGGGAAACCAGGTGCCGCATATCCACTGGCACCTCGTGCCACGCCTCGCGGGCGACCCCGAGCCCCGATGGCCCGTGTGGCGGGTGTCCCATGAGCCGAAGACGCTGCCTGCCGACGATGTCGCCCGGCGCATCGCGCAGATCCGCGCCGCCCTCGGGTAGGCGAGGTCCGCATGGCGGAGGCGATGGAGGCGAGGAAGGGGAGGGCCGCGAAGATCCTCGCGCGGCTCGCCAAGGCCTACCCCAAGGCCGGAATCGAGCTACGCTTCAGCACGCCGCTGGAGCTCCTGGCCGCGACCATTCTGTCTGCCCAATGCACGGACGAGCGGGTCAATGTGGTGACGGAGAGCCTGTTCAGTCACTACCGGCGAGCGGAGGATTTTGCCCAGGCCCGCCCCGCCATGCTCGAAAAGGAGATACACTCGACGGGCTTCTTCAAGGCGAAGACGAAGTCGCTCATGGGCATGGGCCGCGCCCTCGTGGAGAATCACGGGGGGGAGGTCCCGCGCACGCTCGAAGAGCTGGTGGCGCTACCCGGCGTGGGGCGCAAGACGGCGAGCGTCGTCCTGGGCAATGCTTTCGGCATACCGGCCATCGCCGTAGACACGCACGTCACGCGGGTGAGCCAGCGCCTCGGCCTCACCCGGGCCGACGATCCTGAGAAGATCCACGACGACCTCTGCGCCCTTCTTCCCAAGCCCAAGTGGACACGGGCGACTCACCTCCTCATCATCCACGGCCGGCGCACCTGCTTCGCCCGCAAGCCCGCGTGTCCGAGCTGCCCCGTCCTGACGCTTTGTCCCTGGTCAGACAAGACCACGTCAGCGTGAGGTTGACTCGGCCTGCGATCTCCTTTATAGTTGCCCGTTGCCAATCTACGGAATATGGAACGCTAAGTAGCTGACTTCATTAGCGAGAGAAGGGCTCTGAACATGCCGACGGTGATGCCGAAGGAAGACGAGATCGACCGCAAGTGGTTCCTGGTGGATGCGGAGGGCAAGGTGCTCGGCCGGCTGGCCACCAGCGTGGCGCACGTGTTGCGTGGCAAGCACAAGCCGACCTTCGCCCCCCACCTCGACGTGGGCGATCACGTGGTGGTGATCAACGCGGAGAAGATCCATCTCACCGGACGCAAGCTCACGGACAAGATGTACCGGTGGCACTCCGGCTACATCGGCGGCCTCCGGGAAGTGTCTGCCGAGCGCATGCTCAAGAGCCATCCGGAGCGGGTAGTCGAATGGGCCATCCAGGGCATGCTGCCGAAGGGACGCCTGGGTCGGGCCATGGCCCGCAAGCTCAAGGTCTACAAAGGGTCTGATCACCCGCACGCCGCGCAGAAGCCCGAGCCGCTACCGTCCGGCGCCCGGTCCAAGCATTGACGCAGGTCTGAGAGGAGAGCGAATGGCCGCGACGCAGTTCTACGGTACGGGGAGGCGCAAGACGTCGGTAGCACGGGTGTGGCTCAGGCCCGGGGGGGGACGCATTCTCGTCAATCGCCGCCCCTTCGAGGATTACTTTCCGCGCGAGACGCTGCGCATGATCATTGCCCAGCCCCTCCAGCTGACGAACACATTCGGGACCTTCGATGCCACGATCAACGTGGGTGGCGGCGGCCCGACCGGTCAGGCGGGTGCCGTGCGCCACGGCATCGCCCGTGCTCTTCTCGAGTTCGACGTCAATCTGCGCCCGACGCTCAAGCGGGCCGGGCTCCTCACGCGCGACCCGCGCATGAGGGAGCGCAAGAAGTACGGTCAGCCGGGCGCGCGTTCCAAGTTCCAGTACTCCAAGCGGTAGGCGCCGTGCTTCGCGTGGCGGTGGCGGGAGCGAGCGGATACATGGGGGCGGAGGCTCTCCGTCTGCTCTGCGTTCACCCGAAGCTGCAACTGTCCGTCGTGACCTCGGAGCGCCTGGCCGGCGAGCGGCTCGACAAGGTCTTTCCGCACCTTCGGGGGCTGTCCTCCCTCGTCTTCAGCGACCTGGATGCCGCCCGCCTGAGCGACGAGGCTGATCTCGTCTTCCTCGCCCTGCCCCACATGGAGTCGCAGCGCGCGGTGCCGGTGCTCCGCGAGCGCGGCCGCAAGGTCATCGATCTCTCGGCCGACTATCGGCTGCGCGACCGCTCCCTCTACGCGACCTGGTACAAGGCGGACCACATCGACGCGGCCGGACTCGGCGAGGCGGTGTACGGGATGCCCGAGCTGCATCGGAAAGACATCTCCGGCGCGTCGCTCGTGGCCAACCCCGGCTGCTATGCCATGGGGTCCATCCTGGCCACGGCGCCCCTCCTCAAGAGCGGCCTCGGCCGCGTCGACGGCATCGTCATCGACGGCAAGTCCGGCGTCACCGGTGCGGGAGCGCAGGGGCGCAAGATCGACCCCATGTATCTGTTCACCGAGGCCAACGAGAACGTCCAGGCCTACGGCATCGCCACCCATCGCCACACCCCCGAGATGGAGCAGGAGCTCTCGGCGTTGGCGGGCAAGGCGGTCGTCCTCGGCTTCACGCCGCACCTCGTCCCCCTCAATCGCGGAATCTTCACCACGGCCTCCGTGCCGCTGGCGAAGAGCGCGAGCACGGCCGATCTCCTCGCCCTCTACCGCGAGTTCTATGCGGGCGAGCCGTTCGTCCGCGTGCTGCCCGAGGGTGAGCGGCCCACCACCCGCTCCGTGGTCGGCTCCAACTTCTGCGACGTGGCGGTGGTGTCGGACCCGCGGACGGGGCGCGCCGTCTGCGTCTCCGCGCTCGATAATTTGGGCAAGGGTGGCTCGGCCAACGGCATCCAGAATCTCAACATCATGATGGGGTGGGACGAGCGGGCCGGTCTGGAAGCGCCACCGGTGTACCCGTAGCGCCATGACCGACATGCAGTGGATCGACGGCGGCATCACGGCGGTCCCGGGCATCCTCGCCGCGGGGATCACCGCCGGCATCAAGCCCAGCGGCAAGAAGGACCTCGCCCTGATCTACTCGTCGGCCCCTGCGCGCGCCGCGGCGGTCTTCACCACCAATCAGGTCAAGGGCGCGCCCGTCCTCGTCTCCCAGGAGCACATCCGGGACGGCAAGGCGCAGGCCATCGTCGCGTCGAGCGGGTGCTCCAATGTCTGCACGGGCGAGCAGGGGGTCAAAGACGCCCGCGAGATGACCAAGACGGTGGGCGAGCTGCTGCGCATCAAGCCGAATCAGGTGCTGATCGCCGCTACGGGAGTCATCGGCCAGCCCTTGCCCATGGACAAGATCCGCACCGCCCTGCCCAAGCTCGTGAAGGCCCTCTCGCCGCAGGGCGGCCGGAGCGCGGCGGAAGCCATCATGACCACGGATACACGACTCAAAGAGGCGGCGCTCCGCGTCGAGGTGGGCGGGCGGCCCATCACCATCGGCGGCATCGCCAAGGGGGTGGGCATGCTGGAGCCGCACCTCGCCACGATGTTCTGCTTTCTCGCCACGGACGCCATGGTGGCGGCCGACGCCCTCCCGCGAGTGCTCAAGCGGTCCGCGGACGCCTCGATCAACCGAATCACCGTCGACGGCGACCAATCCACGAGCGACACGGTGGCCGTGCTCGCGAACGGGCTGGCCGAGAACCCACCCCTCGAGCGGGGAAGCCGGGGGCTGCGGCAATTCGCCCTCGGTCTCGATGCGATCGTGGCGCGTCTCGCCCGTATGCTCGTGGCGGACGGGGAAGGCGCGACCAAGGTCGTGGAGGTTGCGGTGAGCGGAGCCCGGACGCGGCGCGAGGCGCTCTTGGCCGCGCGGTCCATCGCCAATTCCCCGCTCGTGAAGACGGCGATCAACGGCGCCGATCCGAACTGGGGGCGCATCATGATGGCGCTCGGCAAGTCGCCAGCGCGCGTCGTCCAAGACAAGGTCTCCATACGCTTCGGCGACGAGCCACTGGTGGAGAAGGGCATGCTCAAGCCGGGGGCCCGCGTGGACAAGATCCGCGCCCTCATGGCGGAGGGCGAGTATCCGATCGCCATCGATCTGGGCCTCGGGCGCGGCCGTGATACGGTGTGGACATCGGATCTCAGCGAGGAGTACGTTCGAATCAACGCCAAGTACACGACCTAGCAACAGGGCAGTTCACTACGCACGATCGCAAGCTTCGGTCCCCGGCCGCTGGCTCGGGGAAGTGCGGAGGTGCCGCACCGTCGGCGCCCCGCCGCTCGCGATCGGAGGCCAACCGAACAGGAGAGCCATATGGCTGCACTGACCATGAAGGAGTTGCTGGAGGCCGGCGTTCACTTCGGCCACCAGACCAAGCGCTGGAACCCCAAGATGCAGAAGTACATCTTCGGGGAGCGCAACGGCATCTACATCATCGACCTGCAGAAGACCCTCAAGAAATTCCGCGAGGCGTACGCCTACGTGCGGGATCTCGCGGCGGGCGGGGGCACCCTGCTCATGGTGGGTACCAAGAAGCAGGCGCAGGAGACGGTGCTCGAGGAAGCGGGCCGGTGCGGGATGTACTACGTCAACCACCGCTGGCTCGGTGGCACCCTGACCAACTTCGCCACCATTCGCAAGTCCATCGCGCGGCTCAAGAAGCTCGACGAGATGAAAGAGACGGGCGACTACGAGCGGCTGCCCAAGAAGGAAGTCATCGTCCTCGAGCGCGAGCGCGAGAAGCTGCACCATGCGCTCATCGGTATCCGGAACCTCGACCGGCTGCCCTCGGCCATCTTCATCATCGATCCCAAGAAGGAGACGATCGCGGTGGAGGAGGCGCGGCGCCTCGCCATACCCATCGTGGCCATCGTGGACACGAACTGCGATCCGAGCGGGATCGACTATCCGATTCCGGGCAACGACGACGCCATCCGCTCGGTGCGCCTCATCACGTCACGCATCGCCGATGCCGTGCTGGAGGGCGCAGGCACGCACGCCAAGGAAGCGGCCACCGCCGATGAGATCCCGGACTCGCCCAACCTGCCGGTGGTGACCGAGGCCGAAATGGTCGCGTCCGCCGAAGCCGGATCGTAAGACAAGGAGAACGGCTCTCATGGCATCGTCCGCTGAACTCGTCCGGGACCTCCGGGAACGCACGGGGGCCGGCATGATGGACTGCAAAGCGGCGCTCGAAGCGTCCAAGGGAGATCTCCAGGGCGCCGTCGAACACCTGCGAAAGAAGGGCCTGGCCGACGCGGCCAAGAAGCAGCACCGCGAGGCCAAGGACGGACTCATCCACGCCTATATCCACCCCGGGAGCAAGATCGGCGTGCTCGTGGAGGTCAACTGCGAGACCGATTTCGTTGCGCGCACCAACGATTTCCAGCAGCTCGTGAAGGACATCGCCATGCAGGTGGCCGCCGCCAATCCCCTCTACGTCTCGCGGGAGCAGGTACCCGGCCCCGTGCTGGAGAAGGAGCGCGAGATCTACGCGCAGCAGATGGCGGACCAGAAGAAGCCCCCCCAGGTCCTCGAGAAGATCGTCGAGGGCAAGATCGAGAAGTTCTACACGGAGATGTGTCTGCTGGACCAGCCCTTCATCAAGGACGCCACGGGCAAGACGAGGATCAAGGACATGGTCGACGGCGCCACCGCCAAGATGGGCGAGCGCGTGGTGGTCAAGCGCTTCGCGCGCTTCCAGGTGGGCGCGGACTAGGACCATGGCCCTGGCCGGGGCGCCCGTTTATCGCCGCGTCCTCCTCAAAGTTTCCGGGGAGGCGCTGGCCGGCAGCCAGGCCTACGGCATCGAGCCCGAGACCATCGGTCGCATCGCGGAGGAGATCCGCGAGGTGATCGGAATGGGCGTGCAGGTGGCGGTGGTGATCGGGGGCGGGAACATCTTTCGTGGCATCGCGGCGAGCGCGGGAGGGATGGACCGCGCGACCGGCGACTACATGGGGATGCTCGCCACCGTCATCAATGCCCTGGCCCTCCAGGATGCCATTGAGAAGGCGGGGGTGGCTACCCGCGTGCTCTCCGCCATCGAGATGCGCGCGGTGTCGGAGCCCTATATCCGCCGGCGGGCTATCCGACATCTCGAGAAGGGGCGGGTCGTCGTCTTCGCGGCGGGCACGGGCAATCCGTTCTTCACCACCGACACCGCGGGCGCGCTCCGGGCGGTCGAGATCGGCGCCGAGGTCTTTCTCAAGGCCTCGAAGGTCGACGGCATCTACACCGCGGATCCGGCCAAGGATCCACAAGCCGTCAAGCTGCCCCGCGTCGGCTATATCGAGGCGCTCAACCGGGGGCTGGCGGTGATGGACACCACGGCCATCTCGCTCTGCATGGACAACAAGCTCCCCATCGTGGTGTTCGATCTCACACGGCGGGGCAATATTCGACGCATCGTCTCCGGCGAGGATGTGGGCTCAGTCGTTACCAACGACGCCACGCCACCCAAGGGGTAGAGCCATGCAAGAAGTCATCAAGGATCTCGAAGGGCGCATGCAGGCGGCCACGGATTTGCTCACCCGCGAGTTCTCCGGCGTGCGCACGGGGCGCGCCAGCGCGGCCTTGCTCGACAATGTCCGCGTGGAGGCCTACGGCAACATGACGCCCATCAATCAGCTCGCCTCCGTCTCCGTGCCCGATCCCAAGACCATCGTCATCCAGCCTTGGGATGCCTCCCAGATCGGGAATATCGAAAAAGCCATCCACAAGTCCGACCTCGGCATCACCCCGTCGTCCGACGGGAAGGTCGTGCGCCTCACCATGCCCACCTTGACCGAGGAGCGCCGCAAACAGCTCGCCAAGACCGTGGGCAAGTACGCGGAGGACGCGCGGGTAGCCATCCGCAACGTGCGGCGGGAAGCGAATGACAAGCTCAAGGTCATGGCCAAGGACGAGCACGTGTCGCAGGACGACGAGCGCCGTGGCCACGACTCCATTCAAAAGACCACCGACAAGTTCATTGCCAAAGTGGACGAGCTCGCCAAGAAGAAAGAGCAGGAAGTGCTGGCCATCTAGAGGACGCCGCTTTCGCTCGGAAGCATGGACCCGGTCACGCGCGGACCGGGTCTTTTGCTTTGCCACGAGCCGAATTGCATAGAATTTACCCCCGGCGTCACGTAAAATGACGCGATATGGCGCTCAAGGCAGGGGCCGATGCCACGTCGGCGGCGGTGTCGACGCTCGGGGAAAGCGAGCTGCGCGAGCGAATTCTCGCGCGGCCTTTGCCGCGCCACGTCGCCATCATCATGGATGGTAATGGACGCTGGGCCACCTCGCGCGGGCTGCCTCGGGTGGCCGGACACGCCGAAGGTGTCAAGGCGGTGCGCAATACGGTGCGGGCGGCGGGAGAGATCGGCGTCGAATATCTCACCCTCTACGCATTCTCGTCGGAGAACTGGAATCGGCCCAGCCACGAGGTCTCCACCCTCATGAGCCTGCTCGAGCGGTCGATCGACCGCGAGCTGCCCGAGCTGATGCAGCGCAACGTGCGCTTCCGGGTCATCGGCCGCCCTAACGGCGTGCCTCGCGAAGTGCAGGGTCGCATCGACCACGTCGTCCAGACCACCAGCGCCAACACGGGGCTCACCCTGCTCATGGCGTTCAACTACGGGGCGCGTGACGAAATCGTCGACGCCTGCCGGCGTCTCGCGCGCGACGTCCAGGACGGGCGCGTCAAACCGGAGGAGATCGATGAAGTGCGGCTGGGTCGCGCCCTCTACACCGACGGCGTCCCCGATCCCGACCTGCTCATCCGCACGAGCGGCGAGATGCGCGTCTCGAACTTTCTCCTCTGGCAGATCGCCTACACCGAGCTGTGGGTGACGCCGACGCGCTGGCCCGACTTCGAGCCGCGCGACCTCTACCTCGCGGTGGCGGACTTCCAGCAGCGGGACCGGCGCTTCGGGCGGGTGTGATGTCCGAGGCGCGCGGCGTGCCGATGCCGGCACCGGTAGACGCACGAGGCTCGTCGCGGGCGGGTGAGCTGGCTCGTCGCGCGCTCAGCACCGCCATCCTCCTCCCCGCCTTCGTGTGGATCCTCATCGGCGCGCCCACCTGGGCCTTCACCATCCTGATCGTCGGGGTAGGCATGCTCGCGAACTGGGAGTTCACACGGATGTTCGCGCGTGCGGGTGTCCCCGTCCTGCGGGACGCGGGGCTGATTTGGGGTGCCCTCGTGACTCTGGCCTTCGTGCGTCCCGATCGCGCGGGCGCAGCGTTCGCGGTGGTGGTGATCGGACTTCTCGTGGCCAGCCTCGATCGGGGCTCGGCCGGAGTGATGCGGTGGCAGCGCGTGGCGGTGACCCTGCTCGCCGTCTGCTACGTCAACTGGCTGCTCGGCCACACCATCTTGCTGCGGGCACTCCCCGACGGCATTCACTGGATCCTCCTCCTCGTGTGGGTCACGTGGCTGGGCGAGACGGCCGCCTACGTCGTGGGCTCGCTCATCGGGCGCCACAAGCTCGCGCCCGGTATCAGTCCCGGTAAGACGGTTGAAGGTGCGGTGGCCCAGCTCGCCGCCTCGCTTTTCGCCGCCCTCACCGCGGGGGGCTGGCTGTTCCCGGGACTGCTCCTCCGCGATGCCCTCGTGATCGGCATCCTGCTTGGTGTAGTCGGTCAGGTCGGCGATCTCGTAGAGTCAGCTCTCAAGCGGAGCGTGGGGACCAAGGATACGGGGCAGATCATCCCCGGACACGGGGGCATTCTCGATCGGATCGATGGTCTCCTCTTCAATGCGCCGGCGCTCTTCTACTACGTCGCTTACGGGCGGGCCCTCCACGCATGAAACGGTTGACCGTGCTCGGGGCCACGGGTTCGGTGGGGAAGCGCGCCCTCGAGCTCGTCGCCCACTTCCCGGAGCAGTTCCGTGTCGAAGGCTTGGCGGCCCGAGGCTCCAATCCCCATGTGATGGCCGAGCTCTGTCGCGCTCACCGGCCGCGCGCGGTCGCGTTGTCCGACGAGGGCGCGGTGGATGCGCTCGCCCGGGCCCTCGGGCACCCGCGCCCGGAAATCCTCGGGGGCGCCCGCGGCCTCGTTACCCTTGCCCGCGAGCTCGAATCTGACGTTGTACTTTCGGCGATCGTAGGCGGCGCCGGTCTCTTGCCGACCATGGCCGCCATCGAAGCCGGCAAGGCCGTGGCCATCGCCAACAAGGAGCCCCTTGTCATGGCGGGCAGCCTCATGACGGCGGCGGCCCGCCGCCACAAGGCGCCGCTCCTTCCCGTAGACTCCGAGCACAGCGCCATCTACCAGTGTCTGGAAGGGCAGCAGCGCGGCCAGGTCCATCGTATCCTGCTCACGGCCTCCGGCGGCCCGTTCCGGCGCTTGCCGAAGGCCGAGATGGCCGCGGTCACCGTGGAGGATGCCCTCAACCATCCAACGTGGAAGATGGGAGCGAAGATCACTGTCGACTCGGCGACGCTCATGAACAAGGGGCTCGAAGTCATCGAGGCGCGCTGGCTCTTCGACCTGCCCTCCGAGCAGGTGCAGGTGGTGGTGCACCCGCAGTCCATCATTCATTCCATGGTCGAGTACGTGGACGGATCGGTCATCGCCCAGCTTGGAGTGGCCGACATGGGGATTCCGATTCTCTATGCGCTCAACTATCCCGACCGTCTCCCGTGGCCGGGCGAGCGACTCGATCTGACGAAGACGGGGCCATTGACCTTCGAGGAGCCCGATGTCGAGCGCTTCCCGTGCCTGGCCCTGGCTCGCCAGGCGCTGACCGCGGCCGGCTGCGCCCCCGCCATTCTGAACGCGGCCAACGAAGTCGCGGTGGGCGCCTTCCTCGAGGGGCGCATCCGCTATACGCAGATCGCCGAGCTCATCGCGGCCGCGCTCGAACGCGTGCCTGCGCGCGGGCTCGACAGCATCGAGACCTGCGTGGCGGTCGACGCGGAGACACGCCGCTTCGTCGGGGAGCGCGTACCGGGGGAAGCATCGGCGGCCGCGGGGAGGGCGGGACGATGACGACGATCGTCGCCTTTGTGGCCGTCCTGGGCATCCTCATCCTCATCCACGAGTGGGGCCACTTCATCGTGGCGCGGCTGTCCGGCGTGGGCGTCGAGCGTTTCTCCATCGGCTTTGGTCCCGTCCTGTGGCGGCTCAAGGGCAAAGAGACGGAATACTGCATCTCGCTCATCCCCATGGGCGGCTACGTCAAGATGGTCGGGGACGACGAGAATCCGCTCGAGGGCGGGCGCACCGGCAGTACGGACCCCGCGCGTTCCTTCAACCTCAAGCCGATCTGGGTGCGCTTTCTCATCGTCTTCGCGGGTCCCGGCATGAACTTCGTCCTCGCCGTCGTGCTGGCGAGTCTGGCCTTCATGGTCTGGGGCCGGCCCGTGGTGCCGGCGGTGGTGGGCCGCGTGGCTGAGAACAGCGCGGCGGCCCAGACGGGCCTCAAGTCCGGAGACAAGATCGTCGCGGTGGACGGCAAGCCCGTCCAGTACTGGGACGAAGTGCAGGCCCTGGTGCAAGGCAGTCGTGGCAAGAAGCTCGTACTCGGCGTGACCGGGGACGACGGCGAGCGCAAAATCGAGGTCGCCCCGCAGCGTGTGGCGGGTCGTGACATCTTCGGCGACGAGCAGGACTACTGGGACCTCGGGGCCCGTCAGGCCGCCTCCGACTCGGCGAAGATCGGGGACGTTGTTGCGGGCGCGCCGGCTGCCGCCGCGGGCCTCAAGCCCGGCGACGTCGTCGTGTCCGTGCAGGGCCAGCCTACCCCTTCCTGGGACGATCTCGCTGACGCCATCAGCAAGCGCCCGGGACAGCCCACCGAGCTCGGCGTCAAGCGGGGCGATACGACGCTGACCGTGACGGTCACGCCGGCCCCCACGGGCCCTGAGGGCAAGGGGCGCATCGGTATCAGCCACGCGGTGACGCCCGGCCCGGGCGCGGTGTTCGTGCGCTCCAATCCGGTGGTGGCAGTGAAGGAAGGCGTGCTCAAGACCTGGGAGTGGACGTACATGACGGTCAAGGGCATGTTCAAGCTCGTGACCGCGCAGCTGGCGCCCTCCAATATCGGCGGCCCCATCCAGATCGCCGCCGCCGCGGGCGAGCAGGCACGTCAGGGCTTCGCGTACCTCACGCTCTTCACCGCCCTGATCAGCGTCAACCTGGCCGTGCTGAACCTCCTGCCCGTGCCCATGCTCGACGGCGGCCACCTGCTCTTCTTCGTGTGCGAGGCGGCGCTCGGGCGGCCCATATCGATCCGCAAGCGGGAGATCGCCCAGCAGGTGGGCTTCGTGCTCCTGATGATGCTGATGGTCTACGCGGTGTACAACGATCTGTCGCGTCTCGACGTCTTCCACCGCTTCTTCCGCTAGCCGGGGGGCGCTCCATGGGCCAATACGACTGCCACGTGTTCGTGTGTACCTCGGGTGAGACCTGTCCCCAGCAGGGGGATGTCGAGAAGTACGTCAAGGTCTTGCGCACCGCCGCCGCCCAGGCGGGCAAGCATGCCGAGGTGCGCATCAACAAGGCGGGCTGCTTCTCGCAATGCGGTCACGGCCCGATGATCGTCGTCTATCCGGACAATGTCTGGTACGGCGGCGTCCAGGAGTCCGACCTCCAGGAAATTCTGGAGTCGCATATCCTGGGCGGCCGGCCCGTCAAGCGGCTGATCTACGATCCCGGAGTGCCCGGGGCCAACAAGGTCAAGACGGTCACCTAGCCGATGCGCTGGAACCGCTCTCTCATCCCCACCCTGCGCGAGGATCCCGCGGACGCCGAGGCCATCAGCCACAAGCTCATGGTCCGGGCCGGGCTCGTGCGCCAGCTCGCGGCCGGCATCTATGTCTACCTCCCCCTCGGCCATCGCGTGATCGACAAGGTCAATCGGGTGATCCGCGAGGAGATGAACGCCATCGGCGGGCAGGAGATCTCCATGCCCGTGCTCCAGCCCGCGGAGATTTGGCAGCAGTCGGGGCGCTGGGACGCCATCGGGGGAGAGATGTTTCGCCTCAAGGACCGCAATCAGCGGGACATGTGCCTCGGCATGACTCACGAGGAGGTCGTGGCCTGGATCGCCGCGCGTGAGATCCGCTCGTACCGCGACCTGCCGCAGATCTGGTACCAGGTCCAGACGAAGGAGCGTGACGAAGCGCGCCCACGCTCGGGCGTCCTGCGCACCCGTGAGTTCCTCATGAAGGACTCCTATACCCTGGATCCCGACGCGGCGGCGCTCGACGTGTCCTACAACGCCCACAAAGCGGCCTACTGCAAGATCTTCGACCGCTGCGGCGTCAGGTACGTGGTCGTCGACTCCGATCCCGGCATGATGGGCGGATCAGGCTCGCATGAGTTCATGGCTCCCTCGGCCGCGGGCGAAGACGACGTCGCCCTCTGCGCCGCCTGCGGCTATGCCGCGAACGTGGAGCTGGCCCGCGGCGTGCCGTCGGCCGCGGGCCTCCCCGAAGCGGGGGCCCGCGAAGTCGCCACGCCGGACGCGCGCACCATTGCCGAGGTGGCCGCGCAGCTGAAAGTGGGCGCGGCGAGCACGGTGAAGTCGCTCGTCTTCATGGTGGGCGACACGCCCGTGCTGGCTCTCGTGCGCGGTGACCACAATCTGCACGAGCGCAAGCTCGCGCGGGCCCTTCGCGCTGAAGCGCGGCCCGCCCAACCGGAGGAGGTGCGCCAGCACCTCGGTGTCTCCGTGGGCTCGATCGGGCCGGTAGGCGTCAAGGGGGCCTCCCGCATCGTGGCCGATGAATCGCTCAAGGACGGCGCCTATGTCGTGGGGGCCAACCGGGACGGCTATCACCTCGTCGGCGTCACCGCGGGCAAGGATTTCGAGTGCGAGTGGGCCGATCTTCAGGTCGCGCTTCCCGGCGACGGCTGCCCCAAGTGCGGCCAGCCGCTCACGGTGGAGCGGGTCATCGAAATCGGCAATATCTTCAAGCTCGGCACCACGTACTCAGAGCCGCTGGGGGCCACGTACCTCGACGAACAGGGGCAGCAGAGACCCATCGTCATGGGCTCGTACGGCATCGGACCCGCCCGCATCGCCGCCGCGGCCGTGGAGCAGCGCCACGACGCCGACGGTATCATCTGGCCCTGGGCCATCGCGCCCTTCCATCTCCACATCGTCCCCGTGGCCGTCAAGGATAGTGCGCAGATGGCGGCGGCCACCGAGATCGAGAAGCTCCTGGAGGGCGCAGGCTTCGAAGTCCTCATGGACGACCGAGATGAGCGCGCGGGGGTGAAGTTCAAGGATGCCGATCTGCTGGGCGTTCCTATCCGGATCACGGTGGGTAACGCCCTGGCCAAAGAGGGCGTGGTCGAGATCCGCGAGCGGGCCACCAGGGCGGAGTGGAAAGTACCCCGCGAGCGCGTTCTCGAGGCCGTCCGGAAGATCGTGGACGGGCTATCAATGGGTTAGGGCACCCTTCCGGCCCGGCCAAAGGCTCTCCGGCCTTGCGGGTGTTGTCTACATGTGCTAAAGTTTTGATAAAAGTGGGCGCCGCCCACTTTTTTGTTCTCTACGGGGCAGGGGGTGGCTGGAAATGGACCCGCGGGCGGGTGACGGGGAGGCGTTTCTGGCTAAAGTCGAAGCAGTCGTCTCCCCGGTGCTTGAGGCTCACGGGCTTCAGCTGGTCGATCTGCAGTGGCGCCGGGAAGCTCGGCGCTGGGCCTTGCGGTTCTTTGTGGACAAGCTGGGCGGGGCGGGCATCCTCGACTGCCAGCGGCTGAGCCACGAAGCCGCCGATGTGATCGACGTATTGGGACTGATCTCGGAGAGCTACGATCTCGAGGTCTCGTCCCCGGGCCTCGATCGCGAGCTCAGGACGAATCGTGAATTCGCATGGGCAATAGGCAAGGACGTGCGGTGCTGGCTTCGGGAGCCCGTGGAAGGTCGCCTGGAGTTCGCAGGCAGGCTGGAAGCGGCCGGCTCCGAACGGCTGGCCATCGCGTCGCCGGATGGGAAGACGGCGGAAGTGCCGCGGGCCCTCGTGACCAAGGCGCGGCTGGATCCGCGGTTCCGGCGCAAGTGAAGGTGCAGGGACATGATGAACAAGGAACTCATCTACGTCATCGGGCAGATGGCCACGGAGAAGGGGATCGACAAAGAGATCCTCTTCGAGGCACTGGAGTCTGCCCTGTTGTCGGCGTCCAAGAAGACCATGGGGGTCGCGGACAACGTCCGCATGGAGCTCGATCGCCATACCGGAGTGCTGAAGGTCTTCGCCCGGAAGAAGGTGGTGGAGACGGTCGCGGACGCCAAGCTGGAAATCACCCTGAGCCAGGCGCGCAAGCTCAATGCCGAGGCGGAGCTCGAAGACGAGATCGAGATCGAGCTGCCCCCCCAAGAGTTCGGGCGCATCGCGGCCCAGACGGCCAAGCAGGTCATCCTCCAGCGCGTGCGGGACGCCGAGCGGGACGCGGTCTATTCCGACTTCATCGACAAGCAGGGCAAGATCATCCGCGGCACGGTGCACCGGATCGAGAAGCGTAACGTGATCGTGGACCTGGGCAAGGCCGAGGCGGTGATCACGGAGCGGGAGCAGATTCCCGGCGAGCGCTACAATCCCAACGACCGCGTGCGCGCCTACGTGCAGGAGGTCAAGAAGACGGCCAAGGGGCCGCAAATCCTCCTCTCGCGCGCGGACGCCGGATTCCTCGTCCGTCTCTTCGAGGCCGAGATTCCCGAGATCGCCGAAGGCATCGTGCAGGTGAAGGCCGCCGCCCGCGAGCCGGGAGAGCGTGCCAAGGTCGCCGTCATGTCCACCAAGCGTGACGTGGATCCCATTGGCGCCTGCGTCGGCCTGCGCGGCACCCGCATCCAGGTGATCAGCCGCGAGTTGCGTAGCGAGAAGATCGACATCGTCGAATGGTCGGCCGACCCCGCGGTGTTCGTGGCGCGTGCCCTGTCGCCCGCCAAGGTATCGACGGTAACCCTGGGCCCCCCCGATCCCAACGGCGAGCCGCGTTCGGTGCTCGTCATCGTTCCGGACAATCAGCTCTCGCTGGCTATCGGCAAGCGGGGGCAGAACGCGCGGCTGGCCGCCAAGCTAACCGGACTGCACGTGGATATCAGGAGCGAGGGTGAGGTCGAGGAAGAGCGCCGCCTCGCCGAGGAGGAGCTCGCGCAGGGCCGCGAAGCCCTCGCGACCTTTGCTGGGGTGGGCCCGCAGCTCGTCGATCGCCTCGTGGAGCATGGACTCTTCTCGCCCACGCGTATCGTCCAGGCCGGGATCGAAGTGCTCGAGGCCGTGCCCGGGCTCGGCGAGAAGAAGGCCGCGGGTCTCCTCGCGGCGGCTCAGGAATGGCTGGACCAGCATCCGCCCGTCGAGCCGCAACAGGACGAAGCGGTGGAGGAGGCGGTGGCCACGACGGAAGGCATGGCCGCTCCCGAGGAGGGCGTGGGGGACACGCCACCCGAGAGCATGGCGAGGACCTCCGCTGAGTGACCGCGGCGCCTCAGCGGACCTGTATTGGGTGTCGGCGGAAGCGGCCAAAGGTCACGCTCCTTCGTTTGGTGCGCGGTGTCGACGGGCGAGTGCAGGTGGATGACGGTGGTCGGGCTGAGGGGCGGGGCGCATATGTGTGCCCCGATTCCGAGTGTCTCGGGAAGGCCTTCAATCCGGGCCGGCTCGAGCATGCCTTCAAGCGGCCCAGCGAGCCGCCCGCATTGGGCGCGGTGGCTATACTGAACGGCCGGGTCGGGAACGACAAGGCGAGGAGGTAAGCGGGCTGTGGCGGCACGAGTCAAGGTCATCGACCTCGCGAAGGAATTGGGTGTCACCAGCAAGGATCTGATCGTCGCCCTCGAGGCCATGGGCCAAAAGGGGATGCGGGCCATGAGTCCGTTACAGGCGGCTATGGCCAATGATCTCCGCGTGAAGCTGGGACGCGGCCGGGATTTGCCCGAGGAGTCCAAGCCCAAGCGGGCATCCAAGGCCAAGCCGCCGGTGGACGAGGCCGGCGCGGCCGTCGCTCCCAAGGGCAAGACGGGCAAAGCCGCGCCGGGTTCGAAGACTTCACGCAAGAAGGCCGTCACGATAGAGGCCCAGGAGACGGTGCTTCCGGATCCGGTCGAGGAGATCAAGCCCGCGGCCACGCTGTTCCGGCACACGGTAGCGCCCGCTCCGGTAGCGGAGCCCGAGCCCTTGCCCACGCCGCCGCCCTCGCCCGTTGTGGTCGCTCCTCCGGCGCCTTCGATCGCTCCTCCGCCCGCTCCGGTGACACCGTCGCCGGCGGTGGTACGACGAGAGCCCACCGTGCTCCGTCCGACGCCTCCGCCTCCGCCAGTTGCTCCGCCGCGTCCTCTCGTTCCACCTGCCGCGGCGGGCCCGGCCGCGCCTCCGGCGGCACCCCGGCGCGTCGTACCGACTCCGCCGCTCCGGCCCGCGGCGCCGCCCGCTCCATCGCGGCCCGCCGCTCCCGTCGTTCCCGCGCGTCCCGCCGCGGCGGCGCCCGTTGCGCCGGCTGCGCCACCCAAGGTCGAGGTCAAGCCTGAGCCTCCAAAGCCGGAGCAGAGGCCCGCCCCGCCCGAGCCTCCGGTCGAGATCAAGCGCGAGCTGATCAAGCTGCCCGAGTCCGTCACGGTCGGTGAGCTGGCCGCAGCCATGCGTCACAAATCGGGCGAGGTGATCAAGGCGCTCCTCGAGCTGGGTGTCATGGCCACGGTCAACGAGGTCCTGGATCCAACCGCGGCCAAGCTGGTCGCGGACAAGTTCTATTTCGACGTCGAGATCCGCTCGCTCGAGGGCGACATTCTCGAGGAGGAAGAGACCGATCCGAGCCAGCTCAAGCTGCGGCCGCCCGTGGTCACGGTCATGGGTCACGTCGACCACGGCAAGACCTCGCTCCTCGACGCGATCCGCACGACCAAGGTTGCCGAGCGCGAAGCGGGCGGCATCACGCAGCACATCGGTGCGTATCAGGTCGACACTTCACATGGCAAGGTGACCTTCCTCGACACGCCGGGCCACGAAGCCTTCACCGCCATGCGTGCGCGCGGGGCCCAGGCGACGGATATCGTCATCCTCGTCGTGGCGGCGGACGACGGAGTGATGCCCCAAACGGTCGAGGCGGTGAATCATGCCAAGGCCGCCAACGTGCCGATCCTCGTGGCGGTGAACAAGATCGACAAGCCGGGCGGCGAGCCCGACCGGGTCAAGCGCGAGCTGTCGAACCTCGGCCTCGTGCCCGAGGACTGGGGCGGTCAGACGATCTTCATTCCGACCTCCGCCAAGCGCGGCGACGGCATCGCCCAGCTGCTCGAGATGACCGCCCTCCAGGCCGAGGTGCTCGAGTTGCGCGCGAACCCGAATCGCGCCGCCCGCGGCACCATTGTGGAAGGCCGTCTGGATCGTGGCCGCGGTCCCGTGGCCACCGTGCTGATCCAGTCGGGTACGCTCAAGGACGGCGATGCGGTGGTGGTGGGCCAGCATTCTGGTCGTGTGCGCGCGATGTTCAGCGACCGCGGCAAGAAGGTGACCAAGGCGGAGCCCTCGGATCCGGTGGAGATCCTCGGTCTCTCCGGCGTACCGCAGGCGGGCGATACGCTCCTCGTGGTGGCCGACGAACGCAAGGCGCGGCAGATCGCCACCGTGCGGGCGGACCGCGACAAGCTCAAGGGCAAGGGCGCCGCGCGCATCACCCTCGAGGACCTGCACAAGCAGATCGAGGCGGGCGAGGTGAAGGAGCTCCGGCTCGTCCTCAAGGCCGACGTGCAGGGTTCGGTGGAAGCGCTCACGGAGTCGCTGGAGCGCCTCTCCACCGACGAGGTCCGGCTCAAGGTCATCCACGGATCGGTGGGCGCGGTCAATGAATCGGATGTCATGCTCGCCTCCGCCTCCAATGCCATCGTGCTCGGCTTCAACGTCAAGGCCGAGCCCAAGGCGGCGAGCCAGGCCCAGGCCGATGGCGTCGACCTCCGGAACTACAGCGTCATCTACGACGTCCTCAACGACGTCAAGGCGGCCCTCAGCGGCATGCTCGCCCCGGAGATTCGGGAGACCGTGCACGGCCGAGCCCAGGTCAAGCAGCTCTTCCCCATCTCCAAGGTGGGGACGATCTTCGGCTGTGCGGTGATCGAGGGGAAGATCATCCGCACCGCGCGGGTGCGCATCAAGCGGGGCGACACCGTCCTCGGGGAGAACACTCTGAGCTCGCTCAAGCGCTTCAAGGATGATGTGCGTGAGGTGCTGCAGGGCCTCGAGTGCGGTATCGGCGTGGAGGGAATCAAGGGCGTCCAGCCCGGCGACATCATCGAAGCCTTTACGACGGAAGAGGTCGCGCGGACCCTCTAGCATGTCGGCGGCCCGGGTGGCGGTCGGCACCGTCGAGCTGCACCTGCCGGACGTGGGCTCGCTCAAGGGCAAGCGCCACGTGCTGAAGGGCCTCAAGGACAAGCTCCGCCGGCGCTTCGAGATCTCCGTCGCGGAAGTGGATCACCACGACGTATGGCAGCGTGCCACCCTGGCCGTGGCCTGCGTCTCGGGCGACTCGCGCCACGCCAACGAGGTCATCTCCAAGGCGCTCGACTACATCGAGGACAATGTGGACGGCTACGTGACCGACATCCAGGTGGAGATTCTCTAATCCATGCAGGGCAAGCGGCTCGAGCGCGTCAACCAGCTCATCAAGGAGGAGATCTCCGCCGTCTTGCAGCGGCAGATCAAGGATCCCCGCCTGGGCTTCGTAACCGTGACCGAGGTCGACACCACGGCGGACCTCAAGCTCGCCCGCGTCTACGTGTCCGTGCTGGGGCCCGAAGACCAGTGGGCGAAGTCCTTCAAGGCTCTCGAGAGCGCGCGCGGTTTCGTCTGGAACTGGCTCCGCAAGCACCTCGACCTTCGGGTGACGCCCCAGATCGCATTTCGCCCCGACCGCTCCATGGAGCACGCGGCCCATATCCAATCGCTCCTCGCCGGGCTCAAGTCCCAGGAAGCGG
>WNFS01000089.1_pt1 | contig 59150 bp, 55 predicted proteins | sample 5400141 | NCBI WGS metagenome assembly WNFS01 (sample SAMN13153358, study PRJNA577476) | soil metagenome | isolation source: 60 cm saprolite under Madrone tree | place: USA:California | collected 2016-06-14 | reverse complement strand
GTCGGCCAGCGGTCGGTGGGGCCGGAGGGGCTGACCTCCCAGGCCGCGGTCTCGTGCGACTTGCCGAAGGCGGCCGTGCTGTAGCCGTTCAGCCGCAGCATCTCCGCCACCGGCGCCACGCTGTTCGGACGCTGCCCGGTGTTGCCGGGGAATGCGGTAGCCGTCTCCGTGATCGAACCCAGGTTGTTCGTGTGATGGTTGCGGCCGCTGAGCAGGGCCGAGCGGGTCGGCGAGCAGAGCGCCGTCGTGTGGAACTCGTTGTAGCGCAGGCCGTTGTTGGCGAGGCGATCCACCGTCGGCATGTGGATCGGCCCGCCGAAGGCGCTGGACTGGCCGAACCCCATGTCGTCGATCAGCACGATGAGGACATTGGGCGCCTTGGCAGGGGCCTTGATCTCGAAGCGTGGCGGCGGCGTGGCATTCCGCACATCGAACACCGTGCTGTGCGGGTACTGAGGTTCCGGGATCGGCAGCACCGTGCGGTCGGTGGGCAGTACTACTTGTGCGGGAGCGGGCCCCTGGGCGGCGACGGGCGCCACCGTCATTGCGACGAGCAGGCCGGCCAGCGCCAGATGGAGCGCACCGATACTGGAAGTTCGTGTCATCGTCTCTCCCGTCTCGTGTTGTCAGTTCGTAGCGTGAGTCAGGCGCAGCTTCATGAGTGTCGCACCGGCTGGTGGAGAAGGCGCGAGATCCACTCAGGAGCGCGAGCATCCACCGGCGCCACCGTCGTCATGTCTCATGAGACATGACGACGGTGGCGTCAGGTGAGACAGGCTCGTCGGGCGCGATGTGCGTGTGGATCCGGGTCTGGCTCGCCTAGTCTTTCGCTTTGATGATGTGTGCGTGCATGATCTCGCGGTCGGCCTCCGTCAACTGCGGCGGCCCGAGCTTGTAGGTGAGCTTGTCGATCTTGCCCGTGAAGCGGAACGGCACCTTGTAGTCGTTGTCGTCCACCGGTGTGCGCGTGTCCATGCCGACGTCGAAGGTTTCGTCGATGGTCATGAGGAACGGAATGGTGTGCGGGATCTTCTTGGTGGCCACGTCCTTGCCGTCCACCTTCAGCACCCCGCTGCCACCCTTGCCGACGCCGGGTCCGTCGTACTTGAAGTCGAATACGATGGTGTGCTTGCCCGGCGTGAGAGCCTCCTGGCCTTCCCAGCGGAACCGCACCAGGGCGAGGGCATTGTAGGTGAAGACCGGCTTGCCCTTGAGCAGATAGAGGCCGTACCCGCCGAAGCGGCCACCCAAAGTGGCGATCATGCCGTCGCCGCCGCCTTGCGGCACCTCGACCTCCGCGGTGATGGTGTAGGACCGGGCGATGATGTCGGGCGCGGCGGCCTGGTCCAGACCGGAGCTCACGCCCGAGTACGTGAACGCATCCCGCCCGGCCGTCGCGCTCGGCCTCGGCGCGACGAGGCGCTGGACGATCGAGTTGTCCAGCGGGAAGACGTTGTATTTCGAGGCCTCGACAAGGAAGAGCTCCTGCATCTGGCGCAGCTTGTCGGGCATCTTGGCCGCGAGGTCGTTGTATTCCGAGTAGTCGTCGGCGATGTTGTAGAGCTCCCACTTGTAGCCATTGATCACGTCGGGCATCTTGGTCAGGCCCAGCAGCCACGGCGGCGAGGGCGGGGTCGTGGCGGCGATCCAGCCGTCGTGATAGATGGCGCGGTTGCCGAACATCTCGAAGTACTGGGTGGTCCGCGTGGAGGGCGCGGTGGCGTTCGCCTTGTCCCAGGTGTACGCCATGCTCACGCCCTCGATGGGTTTCTGCGCGATGCCGTTGACCATCGACGGCGCCTGGACACCGACGGCTTCAAGGATGGTCGGCACGATGTCGATCATGTGATGGAACTGGCTGCGGATCCCGCCCGCGTCCTTGATGCGGTTGGGCCAGGCTATCGCCATGCCCTGCCGGGTGCCGCCGAAGTGTGACGCCCCTGCTTGGTCCATTTGAACGGCGTGTCGAACGCCCACGACCACGCCACGGACATGTGGGGCGTCGTCTTGTCCGAGCCCCAGACGTCGTAGAACTTCAGCTGATCCGGGACGGGCATGTCGATGCCCTGGATCGCGGCCAAGTCGAACGGCGTGCCGAGGGTGGAGCCCTCGGCGCTCGTGCCATTGTCGCCGCTGATGTAGATGATCAGCGTATTGTCGAGCTTGCCCAGGTCTTGCACGGTCTGGATTACCCGGCCGATCTCGTGGTCGGTGTAGGCGACGTAGGCGGCGAACACCTCGGCCTGGCGCGCGAAAAGCTTCTTGCTGTTGGCGTCGAGCGTCTCCCACTTCGGCAGGTCGTCGGGCCAGGGCGTCAGCTGGGTGTTCGGCGGAATCACGCCGAGCCGCTTCTGGTTGGCGATGATCTGCTCGCGCATCGCGTTCCAGCCCATGTCGAATTTGCCCTTGAACCTGGCGATCCATTCCTTGGTCGGCTGGTGGGGGGCGTGGGTGCCGCCGGGCACGTAGTAGAGGAAGAACGGCTTGTCGGGCGCGGCTGAGTTCAGCTCGCTCATGTACTTGATGGCCTCGTCGGCCATGTCGGTGGTGAGGTTATAGCCGGGCTTGCCGATCCACGGGAAGATCTGGGTGGTGTTCCGGAAAAGGTAGGGCGTCCACTGGTCGGTCTCACCGCCCATGAAGCCGTAGAAGTACTCGAAGCCCATCCCCACGGGCCACTGGTCGAAGGGCCCCGCCACCGTGTACTGGAAGCTCGGAGTGTTGTGCTCCTTGCCGAACCACGACGTGGCGAAACCGTTCTGCTTCAGGATCTCGCCGATGGTGGCGTTCTCGGGCCCGATGATGGAGTCATAGCCGGGGAAGCCGGTGGACTGCTCCGTAATGACGCCGAAGCCCACGGAGTGATGGTTGCGGCCGGTGATGATGGCCGCTCGCGTGGGCGAGCAGAGCGCGGTCGAATGGAACTGGGTGTAGCGCAGCCCCATCTTCGCGACCCGGTCCATCGCGGGCGTGGGGATGACGCCACCGAAGGTGCCCGACACGCCGTAGCCCTGATCGTCCGTCATGATCAGGAGCACGTTGGGCGCGCCCTTGGGCGGGACGACCTTGGGCGGCCAGTAGGGCTTGGACTGCCCGGCCTCGAGGTTGATCGTGCCGCCGAACTTCGGCGGCGGCGGCGGGAGATACTTCCCGTCGATGGCCTGGGTGGCGCTGGGTGAGCCCGGCACGCCGGTGCTCTGCTGAGCCGTAGCGAGAGGGGGTTGCCACAGCACGGGAGCCAACAGCACCGCCAATCCCACTATTGAGCGGCATGCCTTCGTGACAGCAGTCCCTCTCATATCTCCTCCTGGTTTGATGGATCGCTCTTGCGCGTCACGCTTCGCCGGTTTTTCCTAGGCGACAAACTACCATGCATGCTCGATCGCGGCGTCAATCCTCGGCTCGGCCGGGCTCGAGGCGGCCGCCAATCGGCACCGGCACCTCCTGACCATTTCGCTCCGCCGAGACATAGCCTGCATAGAGCGTGGCCACGGTGTCACGCGCGATGTCCGCGTCCGACTGCGGCCGGCGGCCCTCGGCGCAGCATTCCAGGAAGTCCTGGATCTCGGCGTAGAAGCCCTGCTGCCATTCCTCGTCGGCGGCGGGATGGCTCCAGCCTTCCTTGGTGCCGAGCTTCTCGACGAGATAGACGTCACGGAACTGAGCGGCTTCCGGGTTGTACGTGTCGAGCAGGTTGACCGGGTTGAGCCGGCACGTCGTCCGGTGATTGTTCGCGAAGACTTCGAGCCAGTTGTGCACGCCGCCCAGCACCAGCTCGGTGGCGAACACGTCCGCGACGGTGCCGTCGTCGAAGGTTACGTGGAGCTGGCTGTAGTCTTCCACGTCTTCGTAGTCGGTGCGGAGGAAGCCGCGGTCGCGGTAGCCGGGCAGGCGCGTGATGTCGTGCACGCGGCACGACACACGGACGGGCCGGATCGCGCGGCCCGCGCGGGCGCGCCCCTCCACCGCCTTGAGATAGAGGCACGCGGTGAGCGGGTGGCAACCCTTGCCCACGAGGGAGCCCCCGCCCGCGTGGCGCCAGATGCCGTACACCGGCGAGTGCGAGCCGCTGTGCGACTCGCCACCCAGCATCCAGAGGATCTGCGCGTCCGTCTTCTCCACGATCTCGCGCTCCTTCTGGACGGCGGGCGCGTAGATCCAGTTCTCCGCGTAGGCAAGCACGAGGCCGCGGCGCCGCGCCGCGGCCACCATGCGGTCGGCGCTGGCCAGCGCGTCGCGCAAGAGCGTCTCCTTGCCCGCCGCCCCGGCGCGGGGAGCGAAGGCTCCGGTGAACGGCTTCTCGATGAAGACGTGTTTGCCCGCTTCGATGGCCTGGAGGGCCACCGGCTCGTGGGTGGCGGGAGGCGAGCACACGTCGACGACGTCGACATGGGGTAAGAGCGCGGCGAGATCGGCGTACGGCGTGGCGCCGGTCTCCCGTGCGAATGCCTCCCGCCGCTCCGCGGTGGGCGACGTCACGCCGGCGAGCCGGGCATCGACGCCGTACACGCGGCGATACGCGAGGAGATGGAGGTGGGCGGCGAACCGCGAGCCGACGATGCCGATCCTCAGCGTGGTCATCTTTTCCCCTCGGGCTGTGTGGGAGAGCGCAGCTCACGATACGGGGCCCGGAGTCGAGCGGAGCACGGGCTGTCCGCCTTCGAGTTTCGGTAGTATAGTCGAACTTCTCGGTGCGTCTCTTTCCCAGGGGAGCCTCGATATCGTGAGTGGTGAGCTTCCGGTTCTCTATCTGGCCCGACACGGAGAAACCGCGTGGAGCCTGTCCGGCCAGCACACGGGCATGACGGATCTGCCCCTCACCGAGGAGGGGGAGCGGCACGCCGCCCAGCTCGGCCAGCGGCTCAAAGGGCTCCGGTTCGCCAAGATTATGACAAGTCCGTTACAACGCGCGGCCCGGACATGCGAGCTGGCCGGCTTCGGCGCGGTGGCCGAAGTCGAGACCGATCTCCTCGAGTGGAACTACGGTCGGTACGAAGGCCGCACCAGCGCGGACATCCACGCCGAGGCCCCGGACTGGGAGCTGTTCCGCGACGGCTGCCCCGACGGGGAGTCTCCGGAGCAGGTGGGGGCGCGGGCCGACCGGGTGGTACGCAAGGCGCGGGCCGCCGAGGGCAATGTGCTCGTCTTCTCGAGCGGACACATTTTGCGCATGGTAGGCGCGCGCTGGCTTGGCCTCGAGCCTGGAGCCGGCCGCTATCTCTATCTCAGGACGGCGAGCTTGAGCGCGCTCGGCTACGAACACGCCCGGTCGAAGCCGGTGATTCAACTGTGGGACGATACCAGTCACGTGGGTTTGTGACCCAAAGAGAGGTGCCACGATGAAAGCGACACAACTGCTCCACGACCTCGGCCAGAGCCTCTGGCTCGACAACATCACGCGCGACATCCTGGAGGACGGGACGCTCAAGCGCTACATCGACGAGCTCTCCGTCACCGGCCTCACCTCGAATCCCACCATCTTCGACCACGCCATCAAGAAGAGCACCGCCTATGACGCGAGCATCCGGAAGAAGGTCGGGGAGGGCAAGTCGGGCGAGGCCCTCTTCTTCGAGCTGGCCATCGAGGACCTGACCCGTGCCGCCGATCTCTTCCGGCCTATCTGGGAACGGACGAACGGCGTGGACGGATGGGTATCGCTCGAGGTATCGCCGCTGCTCGCCTACGACACCACGAGCACGCTGGCCGCGGCCAAGAGCCTCCACGCGCGAGCCGGCCGGCCCAATCTCCTGATCAAGATTCCCGGCACCCGGGAAGGGCTGCCCGCCATCGAGGAGGCCATCTTCGCGGGCGTCCCCGTGAACGTGACGCTACTCTTCTCGCGCGAGCAGTACGTGGCGGCCGCCCAGGCGTTCATGCGTGGCATCGATCGGCGCATCGCGGCCGGGCTCAACCCCTACGTCGGCTCCGTCGGCTCGCTCTTCGTCAGCCGCTGGGATGCCGCGGTGGCGGCCCGGGTGCCCGAGGCGCTCAAGAACCGCCTCGGCGTGGCCATCGCGAAGCGCAGCTACAAGGCGGCCCGTGAGCTCTTCGGCTCGTCGGACTGGCAGCGCGCCTACAACTTCGGGGCGCGGCCGCAGCGTCCGCTGTGGGCCAGCACGGGCACCAAGGATCCGCAGGCCTCCGATGTCCTCTACGTGAAGGCACTCGCCGCGCCGTACACGGTGAACACCATGCCGGAAGGCACGTTGAAGGCCCTCGCCGATCACGGCGACATCGGCCCTGCCATGCCCGCGGACGGGGGCGACGCCGAGGAAGTGCTCGCCCAGTTCGGCAAGGCGGGGATCGACATCGATGCGCTGGCCGCCCAGCTCCAGGAGGAAGGCGCGAAGTCTTTCGTGAACTCGTGGCAGGAGCTCATGGAGGTGATCGTCTCGAAGAGCGCGACCCTAGGGAAGACGGGCTAGATGTCGTGAACGTGCTCGCGGTCGATATCGGAGGCAGCAGCGTCAAGATCCTCGCCACGGGCCAGAAGGAGCCGCGCAAGATTCCTTCGGGGCCGAAGCTCACGCCCAAGGCGATGGTGGCGGGCATCAAGAAGCTCGCCACAGGATGGAAATACGATGCGGTGTCCATCGGCTATCCGGGCATGGTGATCCACGGCCGGCCGGTGGCGGAGCCATTCAACCTCGGCAAGGGATGGGTCGGGTTCGACTATCGCGCCGCGTTCGGGAAACCCGTGAAGCTCATGAACGACGCGGCCATGCAGGCGCTGGGAAGCTACAAGGGAGGGAAGATGCTGTTCCTGGGGCTTGGCACGGGCCTCGGCTCCACCGTGATCGTCGACGGGGTGGTGGAGCCCATGGAGCTCGCGCATCTGCCCTACAAGAAGGGCACCTATGAAGACTATGTAGGGCGGCGGGGCCTGGAGAAGCGCGGGAAGAAGAAGTGGCGGCGTGACGTGGAGGACATCGTGGCCAGGCTCACCGCCGCCCTCGAGCCGGACGATGTGGTGCTGGGTGGCGGCAATGCCAAGAAAGTCAAGGAGCTGCCCGGCAAGTGCCGGCGTGGCAACAACGCCAACGCATTCCTCGGAGGATTCCGGCTGTGGGAAGACAAGAAAGGGAAAGCACGATGACGGCTGGCAAACTCGCCCTGACCGCGCGCCCGGCCTGGAAGGCCCTCCAGGGGCACTATGAGAAGGTCAAGGATCTCCACTTGAAAGAGCTGTTCGCGTCCGACCCCAAACGCGGCGAGCGGTTGACGGCGGAGGCCGCGGGCGTTTACCTCGACTACTCGAAGCACCGCGTTACCGACGAGACCCTCTCCCTGCTCCTCCAGCTCGCGGAGGAGTCCGGCCTGCGTGAGCGGATCGACGCCATGTTCCGGGGCGAGAAGATCAACATCACGGAGCACCGCGCCGTGCTGCACGTGGCCCTGCGCGCGCCCCGGGGCGCCTCGATCGTCGTGGACGGCGAGAACGTCGTACCCCAGGTGCACGCCGTCCTCGACAAGATGACGGAGTTCGCCAATCGCGTGCGGAGCGGCGCGTGGAAGGGGCACACGGGCCAGCGCATCCGCAACGTCATCAATGTCGGCATCGGAGGCTCGGACCTCGGCCCCGTGATGGCCTATGAGGCGCTCAGGTACTACAGCGAGCGCAGCATGACGTTTCGCTTCGTCTCGAACGTCGACGGCACCGATTTCGCGGAGGCCGTCCGCGACCTCGACCCCGCCGAGACGCTCTTCATCATCTCGTCGAAGACGTTCACCACCCTCGAGACCATGACCAATGCCCAGAGCGCGCGCGAGTGGACGCTCAAGGGGTTGGGCGGCGACGCAAAGGCCGTGGCCAAGCACTTCGTGGCCGTCTCCACGAATGCCGCGAAGGTTTCCGAGTTCGGCATCGACACCGCCAATATGTTCGGCTTCTGGGACTGGGTGGGCGGGCGCTATTCGATGGACTCCGCCATCGGCCTTTCCACCATAGTGGCGGTGGGGCCGGACAACTTCCGTCAGCTGCTGGATGGCTTCCACCAGGTGGACGAGCACTTTCGCACCGCGCCGTTCGAGCGCAACCTGCCCGTGCTCCTCGGTCTCCTCGCCGTCTGGTACAACGATTTCTTCGGGGCGCAGACGGTGGCCGTCCTGCCTTACGAGCAGTACATGAAGCGGTTTCCCGCGTACCTGCAACAGCTGACCATGGAGTCGAACGGCAAGCACGTCACGCTGGACGGGACGCGGGTCGACTACGACACGGGGCCCATCTACTGGGGTGAGCCGGGGACGAACGGCCAGCACTCCTTCTACCAGCTCATTCACCAGGGCACGCGGCTCATCCCGTGCGATTTCATCGGCTTCATGCACACCCTCAATCCGCTCGGCCGACACCACGACATGCTGATCGCGAATGTCTTCGCCCAGACCGAGGCGCTCGCCTTCGGCAAGACGCCGGAAGATGTGAAGAGCGAGGGTACGCCGGATCCGCTGGTTCCTCACCGCGTGTTCGAGGGCAATCGTCCGTCGAACACCATCCTCCTCGATCGGCTCACCCCGCAGGCGCTCGGCAAGCTCGTGGCCCTCTACGAGCACTCTGTCTTCACCCAGGGGACGATCTGGAGCATTGATTCCTTCGACCAGTGGGGCGTCGAGCTGGGCAAAGTGCTGGCCCAGCGGATCATCGACGAGCTCGAAGCCAAGACGGAGCCCCCGCTCGCCCACGACAGCTCGACCCGCAATCTGATTCGCCGCTACCGCAACCTCAAAGGGGCGGTATGAGAAGCGTCGGCTTCGATCAGCCGCTGTACATCCAGCCTTTCGACCACCGAGGCTCGTTTCAGACGAAGATGTTCGGCTGGCAAGGGACGCTCACCCCTGAGAAGACGTCGGAGATCGCCGCCGCCAAGCGAGTGATCTACGACGGCTTCAAGGCCGCCATCGCGGCCGGCGTGCCCAGGGAGAAGGCTGGCATTCTCGTGGACGAGCAGTTCGGAGCCGCCATTCTTCGCGACGCCGTGAGGGACGGGTACCACACCGCGGCCTGCGCGGAGAAGAGCGGGCTGGAGGAGTTCGAGTTCGAGTACGGCGAGGATTTCGCCGCTCACATCGAAAGCTTCCACCCGACCTTCTGCAAAGTGCTGGTGCGCTACAACCCCGAGGGCGATCCGGCCCTGAACCGGCGACAGTCGGAACGCCTGAAGCGATTGTCGGGGTACCTGCACGACAAGAGTTCCAGCCGGCTCATGTTCGAGCTGCTCGTGCCGCCGGAGAAGGCGGAGCTCGAAGAGCTCGGGGGAGACAAGAAGGAGTACGACCGGAAGCTCCGCCCCACGCTGATGGTGCGGGCGATCCACGAGCTTCAGGACGCGGGCGTCGAGCCGGATGTCTGGAAGATCGAAGGGCTCGACGCCCGCGAGGATTGCCGCAAGATCGTGGACACGGCGCGCCGGGGCGGCCGGGACAGAGTCGGCTGCATCGTCCTCGGCCGGGGTGAGGACCCCAGGAAAGTCCACGAATGGCTGGCCACGGCGGCCGCCGTGCCGGGGTTCATCGGATTCGCCGTGGGCCGGACGGTCTTTTGGGAGCCGCTCGTCGCATGGCGGGCCCAGGAGAGCACGCGAGAGGCCGCCGTGGCCGAGGTGGCCCGGCGGTACCGGGAGTTCGTGGACGTCTTCGAGCAAGGCCTCGCCGCGTGAACGGTTGCCCGGAGGGCTAGAATCGACCGGGTAGGGAATTGATGGCACTGAGTCGAACAGTCTGTCCTGAAGGAGGAGCCACCTATGCAGCTCGGAATGATCGGACTCGGCCGGATGGGCGCAAACATGGTGCGGCGGCTCATCAAAGGCGGCCATGAGTGCGTGGTCTTCGACATGTCGCCGAAGACCGTGCAGGAGCTGGTGCAGGAGAAGGCGGTCGGGTCCACCTCGCTCGTGGATTTCGTGAAGAAGCTCGACAAGCCGCGCGCGGTCTGGCTCATGGTACCGGCGGCGGTGGTGGATAAGACCATCGCCGACCTCCTCCCCTCGCTGGAGAGGGGTGACATCCTGATCGACGGAGGCAATTCGTACTACATCGACGATATCCGCCGCGCGAAGGAGCTCGGGCCGAAGGGTATTCACTACGTGGACGTGGGGACGAGCGGCGGCGTGTGGGGGCTCGAGCGCGGCTACTGCATGATGATCGGCGGCGAGCCCGACATCGTGAAGCACCTCGACCCGATCTTCGCCCGCCTCGCTCCCGGGCCCGGCAATATCGACCGCACGCCGGGGCGCGAGAAGGCCGGAGGCACGTCGGAGCAAGGCTATCTCCACTGCGGACCGAACGGCGCCGGCCACTTCGTCAAGATGGTCCACAACGGCATCGAGTACGGCATCATGGCCGCCTACGCGGAGGGGCTCGGTATCCTGCGCTCGGCCAATGTCGGCAAGCAGACCCATGCCATCGATGCGGAGACCACGCCCCTGCGCGACCCCGATCACTACCAGTACGACCTGAATCTGCCCGACGTGGCCGAGGTGTGGCGGCGGGGTAGTGTCATCGCGTCGTGGCTGCTCGACCTCACCGCCTCGGCCCTCCTCAAGGACCCGACGCTCAAGGGTTTCGAGGGGCGCGTGTCGGATTCGGGGGAGGGGCGCTGGACCATCAAGGCCGCTATCGACGAGGCGGTGCCCGCCCACGTACTGTCCTCCGCCCTGTACGAGCGCTTCAGCTCTCGCGGGGAGGCGGACTTCGCCGACAAGCTGCTTTCGGCCATGCGCTACGAGTTCGGCGGACACATCGAGAAGCCGGCGGGTACATGAGCCCCGCGCACTCCGACGCCCTCGTCTTCTTCGGCGCCACCGGAGACCTGGCGTACAAGAAGATCTTTCCGTCGCTCCAGGCCATGCTCAAGCGCGGTCATCTGAACGTGCCGGTGATCGGCGTGGCCAAGGCCGGCTGGGGCCTCGACCAGCTCAAGGCCCGGGCCAAGGACAGCCTGGAGAAGCACGGCGGGCTCGACGCCGCGGCCTTCACCAAGCTCTCCGGTCTCTTGCGCTACGTGGATGGCGACTACAAGGACCCCGCGACGTTCCAGGCCATCAGGAAGGAGCTGGGGTCCGCCCAGCGGCCCGCGCACTATCTCGCCATTCCGCCCATGCTGTTCGGGCTGGCCGTGGAGCAGCTCGGGAAGGCGGGGTGCGCGACGGGAGCCCGCGTCATCATCGAGAAGCCGTTCGGGACGAATCTCGAGTCGGCGCGCGAGCTCAACCGCATTCTCCTCGGTACCTTTGACGAGACGTCGATCTTCCGCATCGACCACTACCTGGGTAAGCGCCCCGTGCACAACATGCTCTTCTTCCGCTTCGCCAACGCGGTCCTCGAGCCGTTCTGGAACCGCAATCATGTGGAGAGCGTGCAGATCACCATGGCGGAAGACTTCGGCATCCAGGGCCGCGGCGTCTTCTACGACGAGACGGGCACCATCCGCGACGTCGTCCAGAACCATCTCTTCCAGGTCCTGACCTACCTGGCCATGGAGCCGCCCGTCCGCACGGACAGCGAATCCATCCGGGACGAGAAGGTCAAGGTTCTCAAGGCCATGCCGCCCTTGGCCGCCAAGAATCTCGTGCGCGGACAGTTTCGCGGCTACCGGAAGGAGAACGGCGTCGCCGCGGACTCGAAGGTGGAGACTTTCGCGGCCCTGCGGCTCGACATCGACTCCTGGCGGTGGAAAGGCGTACCGTTCTATATCCGCGCGGGCAAGTGCCTGCCCGTGACCTGCACGGAGGTCGTGGTGCGGCTGCGCCAGCCGCCCACCATGTACGAAAGCTACGATCTCAAGCCGAACTATTGCCGGATGCGCATCAGTCCGGACATCACCATCGCCATCGGCGCCAATGTCGTCGCCCCAGTGTCGGAGACGACCAGCGTGTCCGCGGAGATGCTGGCGAGCCGGCATCCGGGCGCCGACGAGATGGACGCCTATGAGCGCGTGCTGGGCGACGCCATGGCGGGGGATCCCACCCTCTTCGCCCGCGAAGACAATGTCGAGGAGGCGTGGCGCATCGTCGATCCGGTGCTGCAGGCGGGCACGCCGGTGTACGAGTACGAGCCCGGGACCTGGGGACCGAAGGAAGCCGAGCAGAGCGTGACGCCTCCCGGCGGCTGGCAGAACCCCGTGGTGACGGCCGGATCATGAGCGCATCGCTCGCCAGACCACCCCTCACCCTGCCCTCTCCCCTGAGGGGAGAGGGGCTCGATCTCCCTCGCCCCCGGAGGGGGAGAGGGCCGCAGTTCGAGCCGGGACGCTGCCGCAGCGGCGAGGCGAGGGCTGAGTTAATGGGGGAGAAGGCTGCACGAGAGCATGAAGACTGAAATCCTCGCCGATGCTGATGCCGTAGCGGCAAGGGCGGCCGCCTTCATCGCCGCCGAGGCGCGGGCGGCCGTGGCCGCGCGCGGGCGCTTCGTGGTGGCGGTGAGCGGCGGGCACACGCCGTGGCAGATGCTGCGCCTCCTCGCCAAGGAAGAGGTCCCGTGGAAGAGCGTGCACGTGACGCAGGTGGACGAGCGGATAGCCCCTGCGGGAGATCCTGATCGGAACCTCGCGCATCTGCGGGCGAGCTTGCTCGAGCACGCTCCGCTGCCCCCGGGCCAGATCCACGCGATGGAGGTCGAGGCGCCGGACGTCGAAGCGGCCGCCGCCCGGTACGCGCGCGCCCTCGAGCGAATCGCGGGCTCGCCGCCCGTCCTCGATCTCGCGCACCTGGGGTTGGGGCCCGACGGCCACACCGCCTCCCTCGTTCCGGGAGATCCGGTACTCGACGTGATGGACAGGGACGTCGCCCTGACCACCACCGTCTATCAGGGACGACGTCGCATGACCCTCACCTATCCCATGATCAATCGCTCGCGCCGCATCCTGTGGGTGGTGACGGGGAGCGAAAAGGTGACCATGCTGCCGCGTCTGCTCGCGGGCGACCGTTCGATCCCCGCCGGGCGGGTCGGTCAGGAGCAGGCGCTGCTCCTCGCCGACCGCGCGGCCGCCGCCGGCATGACCACGTGACATCGCACGGGAGGCCACGATGACGAAAGACCACGAGCCCGAGCTGATTCCCGAGGTCAAGCAGGGGCACTACAGCGACGGTCACCCGTACGACGACGTGCACTACCTCGAGTGCAAGATCATTCTCAAGCCGGACCGCTTCACCTCCAAGCAGGGGTTCTTCGATTTCGCCAAGATCGTGAAGCACGCGGCGGAGAAGGCCGACATCGATCTCTCCACCGACCATCTCGAAGGCCAGCGGCCCCAGATCCGGGAAGTGGTTTTCCTGGACACCGCGGACTTCCGCCTCTACAACCATGCCTTCATCCTGCGCCGGCGCATCCTGTACGAAGACGGCTTTCCCATGGGCGACCCGGAGATCGTCTTCAAGTTTCGACATCCCGATCAGCAGAAGGCCGCCGACCTCGACGTGCGCCCGCATATCCCCGGGGTCTACAAGATCAAGTTCAAGGCGGAGGCTCTGCCCCTCAAGGACAAGCTGGGCGGCATGCGCGTTCTCTACTCGCACAATGCGGAGTTCGGCCTGAGCCAGGTCAAGTTCGCCGACCGTACGGGCATGTCCACCCTCGTGCGCTTCTTCCCCTGCCTCGCCCCGCTGAAGCGGTCGCACGATGATCAGGTCGAGCTGGTGAACCAGACCATCGTCGAGGAGGTGCTCTTCGACCTCGGCAAGCTCGACTTCGGCAGGGGCGTCGTCGCGAAGAGCGACCTCGGCCTGTGGCGGGCCCGGGGCGATCACGCGTCGCTCGTCGGCGAGTATGCGTTCCAGGCGAAGTTCGACCGGAAGGACGACCTGCACCCGAAGGTGCAGCGTCGCGTCGAGGAGTTCTTCCTGGCCGTGCAGAATCTCGCGCGCGACTGGGTCTCCGTGGGCGCGACGAAGACGGGCATCGTCTATCGTCTCAAGGGAAATCCGCCCCAGGCTCATGAGTGACGGCGTTCACTCCGGTGAGCCGGCGCCGGCCGTCAAGGTGACGCTGGGGGAGATCTTCCGCGCCTTCCTGCTCATCGGGGGCACCAGCTTCGGGGGCGGCGTCATGGCCTATCTGCGCAACAGCCTCGTCGACAAGCACGGCTGGATCGACGATCCGACCTTTGTCCAGATGCTCGCCATGAGCCAGAGCCTCCCCGGCCTGAACTCCACGAACATGGCCGTGCTCGCGGGCGACCGTCTGCGAGGCACGCTGGGGGCCACCGCCGCGATCGCCGGGGTCTGCCTGCCCGGCGGTCTCATCATGTTCGTGATCGGCATGCTCCACAGCGCGCACGGGAACCGTCCCCTCGTGGTGGCCATGCTCCACGGCGTGGCGGCGGCCGCCGTCGGTCTGGTCGCGGCCGTCTCCGTCCAGATCGGACGCAAGGTTCTCACGCGGATAGACGACCTCGTCTTTGTCGCCCTCGCGGTGGTCGGCGTGAACGTGTTCCACATCTCGGTGCTCGTCGTGCTGGCGGGGCTGGGGGCGCTCGCGATCTGGTGGCACCGGCCGCGCACAGAGGCGCCGGCACTCTCCGGGCGATGAGCCAGCTCCCCGCCCTCATCTGGGTATTCGCCTATCTGTCGCTTCTGACGGTTGGCGGTGGGCTGGCCGCTTTCCCGGAGCTCAAGACGCTCACCGTCGAGACGTATCACTGGCTCACCCTCCAGCAGCTCATCCATCTCTACAGCCTCGGCCAGGTGGCCCCCGGGCCGAACATGATGATGGTGGCGGCGGTCGGCGAGCAGGTGGCGGGAGTGGTCGGCGCCGTCATCGTGGTCATCGCGTTCTTCGGTCCGACGGGCCTGCTCACCCTCTGGACGGGCCGCCTCTGGCTCAGGCTCGAAAGGTGGCGCTGGAGAAGCTCGATTCAGCGCGGGCTGGCTCCCGTCTCCATCGGGCTCCTTGCCGCCGGAGCCATCAGCCTGGCCAAGGGCGCCCTCACGGGCTGGATCGGCGTGATCATCGCCGTCGTCGTATTCGCGCTTCTCCTCGGCACCAGAATCAATCCGGCCTTCCTCGTCCTCTGCGGCGCGGTGGCGGGCCTGTTCGTTTTCGGCAGCCGCTGACAAGGGAGACACGAGCATGCGCGTGGGCATCGCGACCGATCACGGCGCCTTCCACCTGAAGGAAGATATGGCGGGACGGTTACGGGCCGCCGGACACGACGTCACCGACTTCGGCGCCCATGCCTTTACCCCAGACGACGACTATCCCGATTTCGTCGTCCCCCTCGGCCGCGCGCTGGTGGCGGGCACGGTGGAGCGCGGGGTGGCGCTCTGCGGCAGCGGGGTCGGCATCGCGGTCTGCGCCAACAAGATTCCCGGGGTGCGCGCCTGTCTCATCCAGGACCACTTCGCGGCCCGGCAGGGCGTGGAGGACGATCACATGAACATCCTTTGTCTCGGCGGCCGGACGATCGGCCCGGAGCTGGCCTGGGACCTGATCCAGGCATTCCTCGCAGCTGAGTACAGTCAGGCCGCGCGGCACCTGCGCCGTCTCGGCAAGGTGGCCGCCCTCGAGGCGGCACGCCATGCCGGCTAATCCGAAAGGCGGAGCCATGAGCGACGGAGAGCTCGATCTGCTGGCCATCAACACGATACGCACGCTGTCCATCGATGCGGTGCAGGCGGCCAAGTCGGGACACCCAGGGACGCCCATGGCCCTTGCCCCTCTCGTCTACACGATCTGGAACCGCGTGATGCGCTTCGATCCCCAGGATCCGATCTGGCCCAATCGCGACCGCTTCGTGCTCTCCAATGGCCACGCCTCCATGCTGCTCTGGTCCGTGCTTCACCTCACGCGCACGCAGGCCGTGGACGCCGAGTACGAGCGGCTGGGTCAGCCCTCGGTGACCCTCGACGATATTCGCCGCTTCCGCCAGATCGGCAGCAAAGCGCCCGGTCATCCCGAGTATCACCTCGTCTCCGGTGTCGAGACCACGTCGGGGCCGCTCGGCCAGGGCGTGGCCACCAGCGTGGGCATGGCCATCGCCGAGAAATGGCTCGCCAATCGCTACAACCGACCCGGCTTCGATATCTTCGGCTACAACATCTACGCGGTGTGCGGCGACGGCTGCATGATGGAGGGCGTGTCGGCCGAGGCGGCCTCGCTGGCCGGCCACCTCGCGCTCGACAACCTGTGCTGGATCTACGACAACAACCACATCACCATCGAAGGCCACACGAACATCACCTTCACGGAGGACATCGCCGCGCGCTTTCAGGGCTATGGGTGGAACGTCCTCCGGGTTGGTGACGCCAACGACATCGATCTCATCGAGCATGCCCTCGGCGTTTTCCGCGAGACCACCGGCCGCCCGACCTTCATCATCCTCGACAGCCATATCGGCTACGGCTCTCCGCACAAGCAGGACACGGCAGAGGCTCACGGCGAGCCACTCGGCGAGGAAGAGGTGAAGCTGACCAAGCGCGCGTACGGCTGGCCAGAGGACGCGAAGTTCCTCGTCCCCGATGGGGTGTACGAGCGGTTCGCGGCCGGGGTGGGGGCGCGCGGCGCGGCGGCGCGGCGGCGGTGGACGGATCTCTTCGCCTCCTACAAGGCCAAGTTCCCCGAGCTCGCCACGGAGATCGAGCAGATGCAGCGGCGTGAGCTGCCCGCGGGCTGGGACAAGAATTTGCCCGTCTTTCCGCCGGACCCGAAAGGCATGGCGGGGCGCGACGCCTCCGGCCAGGTGCTGAACGTCCTCGCCCAGAACATCCCGTGGCTGCTCGGCGGCTCCGCGGACCTCGGCTCGTCGAACAAGACCACGCTCAAGTACGAAGGCGCGGGAAGCTTCGAGCCCGGGACTCCGGGAGGCAAGAACTTCCACTTCGGCATCCGCGAGCACTCGATGGCGGCCGTCGTGAACGGCATGTCGCTGTCGAAGCTGCGGCCATTCGGGGCCACCTTCTTCATCTTCAGCGACTACGCGCGCCCCGCCATCCGGCTTTCCGCCCTGATGGAGCTGCCCACGTTGATGGTCTTCACCCACGACGCCATGGGCGATGGCGAGGACGGCCCCACCCATCAGCCCATCGAGCAGCTCGCCTCGCTGCGCGCCATCCCCGGGCTCGTCCTCCTGCGTCCGGGCGACGCCAACGAGGTCGTCGAGGCCTATCGCTACATCATGCAGCTCCGCCACGCGCCGACGGTGCTCGTGCTCTCGCGCCAGCCCCTGCCCACGCTCGATCGCGGCAAGTACGCGGCCGCCTCCGGCGTCGCGCGCGGCGCCTACGTCTTCGCCGATGCGCCCGGGGGGAAGCCGGAGGTGATCCTCATCGCGACGGGCAGCGAGCTGAGCCTGGCCGCGGAGGCCCACGAGAGGCTCGTGGCCGGCGGCATTCGCTCCCGCGTGGTCTCGATGCCGTCCTGGGACATCTTCGAGCACCAGACTCAGGAGTACCGTGACGGCGTTTTGCCGCCCGACGTGAAGCCCCGGGTCGCCATCGAACAGGCTTCCACCTTCGGGTGGGAGCGCTACGTCGGCACGTCGGGTCGCGTTATCGGCATGACGACGTTCGGCGCCTCGGCTCCTCTCAAGGAGCTGCAGAAGAAGTTCGGCTTCGAGCCGGACCGCGTGGTCGCCATCGCCCGGGAGCTGCTCGGCCGGAGCTGAGCCATGCGACCGAAGGAGCCGGTTCCCGCGGCCTGGTGGGTGATCATCGCCTCCTCGGTGGCCATCGGGCTCATCGCCGGTTACGGGGCGGTGGTGTTCCGGGCCATGATCGCCGCCATCCACAATCTGTGCTTTCTCGGCCAGCTCTCCTTCGAGTACGACGCCAACCTCCATACTCCCGCGTCTCCCTGGGGACTCTGGATCATCGTCGTGCCCGTGGCGGGCGCGGTCGTCGTCGCCTTCCTCGTCAAGACCTTCGCACCCGAGGCCAAGGGGCACGGTGTCCCTGAAGTCATGGACGCCGTCTACTATCACGAAGGCAGGATCCGCCCCATCGTGGCCGCGGTGAAGTCGGTCGCCTCGGCCGTCTCCATCGGCAGCGGGGGATCCGTCGGGCGCGAGGGGCCCATCATCCAGATCGGCGCCGCTTTCGGCTCGTCGGTCGGCCAGGTCATTTCCATGCCCGCACGGCAGCGGGCCATGCTCATCGCGGCGGGGGCGGGGGGCGGCATCGCCGCCACGTTCAATACGCCGATCGGGGGCATCGTGTTCGCGATCGAGCTGGTGATGCCCGTGGTGAGCCCCCTGAGCCTTCTCTGCGTCGCCCTGTCCTGCATCACCGCGACCTATGTCGGCCAATCGTTCTTCGGCGTCCTGCCCTCCTTTAACATCCCGTCGCTCGCGCTGGTCGAGGGGCCCGGGGTGTCTGTGTCCGTGCTGCCGTGGTTCGTGCTCTTCGGCCTCCTCCTGGGCGTGGCGGCCTGGGCGATGACGCGCGGCATCTACTGGTTCGAGGACTTCTTCGATTCACTGCCCGGGAACTACTACACGCGGCACATGTCGGGGATGCTCCTCGTCGGCGTGATCATTTACGGCTTCATGACTCTGTCGTCTCCGCTGTTCGGGCAGGCGGATCACTACTACGTCCAGGGTGTCGGTTACGCCACTATCATGGACATTCTGCGGGGCGACCTGACCGCGGTGGGTTTTCTCCTGCTCCTCGCCTTCGCCAAGCTCCTCGTGACGTGCTTGACCCTGGGCTCGGGCGCGTCCGGCGGCGTGTTTTCTCCGAGCATGTTCATCGGCGCCGCCCTCGGCGGAGGCGTGGGCAGCGCGCTCACGCACCTCTTCCCAGGATTCGCCGCCACGCCCGCGCAGTTCGCCTATGCCGGCATGGCGGCCATGGTGGGCGGGACCACCGGGGCGGTCGTTACCGCCACCATCATGGTCTTCGAGATGACCCGCGACTACACGGCCATTCTCCCGGTCATTCTCACGGTGGCGCTGGCCTCCGCGGTCCGGCAATGGCTGTCGCCGTCGACCATCTACACGCTCAAGCTGCTGCGTCGGGGTCATGTGGTCCCGCAGGGGTTGCAGGGATGGATGGGGGAGCTGCGGAGCGCGAACGTCATGACCGCGGATTTCCAGCTCGTGTCGGAGGATGAGGCGAAGGATGCGGGCGCCGTCCAGCGGGCCCTTCGGGAGGGCAAGGTGGTGGTGGTGAAGGGCGCCGATCATCGGCCGCGCGGGGTCATCGACTCTGCCTCCCGATTCGAGTCCGCCGCGACCCACGTCCTGGTGGAGCCGGGCCACCGGATTCACGAGGTGCTGCGGGCCATGCACGAAGCCGAGGCGCGGGTCGCGATCGTCACCCGCGTCTCCGCGACGACGGGCCGGCCGGACGTGCTCGGAGTCATCACCGAGCGCGACATCGCGAAAGCGGCCTACGCGATCGCCAAGCTGGTGGACTAGCCCCTGCTCACCCGCGGCGACTTCGCGGAGGCAAGCGCCCACACCCTCGTGGCGGGCGATCTTCAGGCGGTCTTCCTTCCCAGTCACGGCATGCTCGGCGCCTCGCTTCGTCACCGTGGTGTCGAGCTCTTGCGGCGCGTGGAAAATCTCGCGGGCGCGGCCGCGAAGGGGAGCACGGCGGGCATTCCGATGCTCCACCCGTGGGCGAACCGTCTGAGTGGGTCGTCGTATCGGGCGGCCGGGACCGAGGTTGTGCTCGATCCGTCGTCGCCCCTTCTCCACTTCGACGATCACGGGCTGCCGATGCACGGAGTCCCGTGGTCGCGGCTTGCCTGGAAGCCTACCGCTGCCGACCGGACTCGCCTCGTGGCCGGGCTCGACTGGAGCCGCGAGGAGCTCCTGGCGATCTTTCCGTTTCCGCACCGGGTGGAGCTGGCGGTCACGCTCGACCCCGCCGGCCTGACGATGGAGACCTCTCTCAGTGCCGGGCCCGACGGCCCCGTGCCTGTGAGCTTCGGCTTTCATCCGTACCTCGGGCTGTCGGAGCTTTCGCGCGCGGACTGGCGGCTCGCGCTGCCGGCCCTGCGACGGCTGGCACTCGACGAGCGGGGCATTCCGACCGCCGAGGAAACGCCCTGTGGAGCTTTCGACGGGAGGCTGGGCGAGGTTGGCTTCGACGACGGCTTCGCTCTGCCAGAAGAGCGGGTGTCCATGTCTCTCGCGGGAGCCAGCCGCCGGATCACCGTGGAGCTGGTGGCCGGCTACCGGTACGTGCAGGTCTTCGCGCCGGCGGACAAGGACTACGTGGCGCTCGAACCGATGACCGCACCGACGAATGCGCTCGGGAGCGGCCGTGGGCTTCGCCTCGTCGAGCCGGGCGGCACGTTTCGCGCGACGTTTCGCATCCGGATCGACGAGACCGAGTGAGGCCGCCCCGGCGAGGCCCTTGCCCAGGGCGCGTGGCCGGTCAGACAGCCAGACGCCCCGGGTGGCGGCGCAGGTCGCGTCGCGCGAGGACGCGACGATGCTCGAGGAGAAGGCGTACCGTCTCCTGTAGCACCGTGGCCACAGGCACGGCGATGATCATGCCGAGCACGCCGAGCGCGTGGTTTCCGACCACCACCGAGCCGAGCAGCAGCGCCGGATGGAGATGAACGCTTCGCCCGATGGCGAACGGCTGGATGATTGTGTCGTCGAGCACCTTGAGGGCCAGGAACAGCAAGACCACACGCCCGAGGCCGGCGAGACCCTGTCCCGGTGTCAGCACCACCACGAGCCCCGCGGCCGTGGCCGAGAGCAGCGGCCCGACGAACGGCACCACGTTGGCGAGGCCGGCAAAGGCGCCGAGCAGGAGCGGATACGGGACGTGCGCCGCCCATAAGCCCAGGGCGGCCAGCCCTCCCACCGCGAGACCGTCCAGCACCAGGCCGCGGATGTAGCGCCCGATGATCCCGTTGAGCTCGCGCCAGACCGCGACCGACGTCTCCACGTGCTGCGGGGGCAGCCGGTCCATGATCACGGCGATGAGCCGGTGCATGTCCCGCAACAGGAAGAAAGCGAAGAACGGGACGAGAATCGCCAGGAGAAAGAGATGCCCCGTGTACTCGAAGAGGTCGCCTGGCTCGCCAAGGCCGCGGTTGAGGACGAATCGCTGGACCCAGTCTCCGTTCTCGGGCAGGAGGCGCCGGAGCGCCGGCGCCGACTCGGCCAGCTCACGCACCGCGGCGTTGAGGCCGACATCGATCTGCTGCGCCAACCCCGGCAGCCGATCCATTAGTGCCGAGGCCTCGGCGAGCACGCCCGGTCCCAGCAGGAAGCCGGCGACCACCAGCAGGGCGATGATGACGACGTACAGCGCGCCCACCGCCACGCTCCGCCGGATGGCCAGGACGTCGGCCCACGCGACCGCCGGGGTCAGCAGATAGGCGAGCACAGCCGCGAGGAACACGGGCAGAATCAAGCCGCCGGCCAGCCAGGCGAGGGCGGCGAGGCCGCCCCACGCGAGGAGCCGGCCCGGCTTCACGACGGGCCGGGCGTCTCCGGCGGCGGGCCCGGCTTGATCGCGAGCACCGGAACGCGCCGCGCGTAGACGGCGAGCAGACGAGAGAGGTTGCGCATCACTACGACAGCGATCCGGGCGTTGCCGTCCATGAGCGCGTCGAAGTCGCTCTTGTAGAGGATGAGCAGCCGACCCAGGGTGGCGACCCGAGCGGTGGCCGAGCGCGGGAAATCGTCGATGAGGGCGAGCTCGCCGAAGGCATCGCTGGGGCCGAGCGTGCGCAGCACGTACTCGCCCTGCGCCGTCGCTTGGGTGATCTCCACCGCACCCTCGACCACGACAAAGAGCGCCCGGCCCGGATCACCCTCCTGGAAGACGATCTCGCCGGGACGATAGGTCTTTTCGAAGAAGCGCGGCGCCAGTCGGGCCAGGAGGCGCCGCGGAAGGCCGGCGAAGAGCGGCGAGCGCGCGAGGAAGCGTGCGCGACGGGCCTGCTCGGGGTCCGCCGCCCATGCCAGCCATCGCGGCAGATGCTGCTCCAACATGGCGCGCACTATAGCAGAAGGCGATGCGCGCGGCGCGAAGACTAAGGGAGCCGCTGGAGGCTGAGCATGGCGGCGCCGAACGTCGCCTGCACCATACCCCACAGCTCGCGACCTCCGGTACCGTTGCGCTCCTTGAGGGTGTATCGAATCTTGCCGCCATCCGGGGCCACGCCCTCGAGCACGAGCCGGTCGCCCACCAGCGAGCTCGTGCCGGACCACGTACCCGTAGGGCTGGTAGCCTTCCACGAACCATCGCTGGCGAACGTGATGACTATGTGGGCATCACCCTGGTCCTTGGAGGCGGAGACCTGAAACGCGTCCCCTTCCCAAGTGCCGGCCAGCCAAGCGGGATGGCTCGGCGGCTGTTCCGAGACCGCGGGTGTGGTGCGACCAGCACATGCCGTGAGTGAAAGAGACACTGCAAGCAACACGATGGAGAGAGCTCGCCACGTCTTCATGGATTCCTCCCGCTTTCAGGATAGGCATCTGCGCCGCGTAAAGAATGACCTAGGCGTGACGCGCCGGCCGCGTGATGCCGAGCCGCTCCATCCACGAGCGGAGAGTGCTCGGATTGAGACCGAGCTTTTCCGCCGCGTGGCCCTTGCCGTCGATCTTCCAGTCGCAGGCATCGAGCACGCGGCGGATGTGGGCGCGCTGAACGTCTTCCAGGCGCTCGAGGGCGAGTTGGCCCACCGCCGAGCCACGGGCCATGGTGCCCAGAATCTCCTCGACGTTCAGCACGGATCCCGGCGAGAGGATGAGCGCCCGGTCGATCACATTTTCGAGCTCGCGGACATTGCCCGGCCACGCATACGCCATCAACTCCTCCATCGCCCGTTTCGGCACCCGCTCGATGCGCCGGCGAAACCGGACCTGGCGAGCGGTGATGTACGCCCAGACGAGGAGCGGAATGTCCTCGCGCCGATCCCGCAGCGGCGGCACCTGGATGGGGAATACGCTGAGACGGTAGTAGAGGTCCTTCCGGAAAGCGCCGTCGGCCATGGCCTCCGCGAGGTCCCGATTGGTGGCGGCCACGATCCGCACGTCCACGCGCCGGGTGCGGGAGGAACCCACCCGCTCAAACTCCCCGTGCTGCAGAAACCGCAGCAGCTTGACCTGGAGATCGGCGGACAGCTCACCGATCTCGTCCAGAAAGAGCGTGCCTCCGTCGGCCAGCTCGAAGCGGCCCGTCTTCGCTCCCGTGGCCCCGGTGAAGGCGCCCCGCTCGTGGCCGAACAGCTCGCTCTCGATGAGGTTCGGGGGTAGCGCCGCACAGTTGACGGTGACGAGCGGCGCGTTTCGCCGATGGCTGGTGTCGTGGATGGCACGGGCGAGGAGCTCCTTCCCCGTGCCCGTCTCCCCGAGGAACAGCACTGAGCTGTCGGTCGGCGCCACCTGGGCGATTCGGGCGAGGACGTTCAGGATGGCCGGGCTCTGGCCGACGATCCCATGGAAGCCCGACTCGCGCCTGATTTCCGCGCGCAGGTAGACGTTCTCGGATTCGAGGCGGTCCTTGAGGTGACGGATCTCCTCCAGGCGCGTCTCGAGCTCGCTGCGGGCCTGATCGAGCTGAGTCACGACGTCCCGAAGCTCCGACTCGGTGCGCTTGCGGTGGAGGGCGCTGGCGAGGATCTGTCCGATCAATCGCACGCGATCCACGATGTGATCCGGCCATGCGTGGAATTCGCGCAGCGCTCCGGTCGCGAGCACACAGACGTGTTGCCCGCCGACCACGATGGGGACGGTCAGGCTCGATTTCAGGCCGGTACGCTGAATCATCTCCTTCTCGAGCACCGCTTCGGCAGGCAAGTCATCGGGGAAGCGCTCGAAACGCAAGGTCTCGCCTCGCACCACGTGCGCGTGGTACCAGGGAAGCTCGTCCAGCACGTCCTGCGTCAAGTAAGGGGCGAGTCCGGGCCGGGCCCACGCGGCGATGTGTGCGAAGCCCTTTCCGTCGGGCGAGAACTCGGACAGCGTGCTGCGATCGGTTCCAAGGAACTCCACGAGCAGGCGTAACCCGCGCTCGATCTCCTCGTCGATGTGATCGACGGGCAAGCCGGTGAAGCGCGTCGAGAGCTCGGTGAGGAGCTGCTCCAGTGCGCCACTCTCGTCGGTGGCCATGAGGAGGGTAGTGTACCGCTTCCCTCACGACGTTTCCGCGACATCTCGTGAGTAGGTCTCGACATGTCGCGAGATCTCGGGCAACGGGTACGCTCCGGTTGGGCAATGGCCGATTGCATAAACGCGGACGGTAGTTGTGAGAAACAGGCTCTCCGCTCTCGCCGGCCCTCCTCCGGCATTGATCTTGCCGTAGTGGTGTTCGATGAAGCAGACGCCGGTCAGCGCGACACGCCAACGAGGCTTCACTGTGCGCAGCCTCGGGGCCAATCCTTCTCTGACATGTAAGGAGAGAAAAGTATGAATCGAGGCTTCTGGCCGCTTGGCGTGGCATGCGCGTTCGTGGCGACCCTGACAGGGTGCACATCCTCCTCCTCCCTGCGCGCGCCGGCCGCCGCGCCACAAGTCACCGGCGTCCTGGGCTCGCCCGGCGCCACGACCACGATCGATGGCAAGCAGCTGCCGCCCCCGCCCCCCGAATTCGGCGGCGTGATCAAGGATCTCGCCACAGACTCGAAGACCTGGTGGCCGCCGCGCGTCGTACCGCCCAAGGGCGCGCCCAATGTGCTGCTGATCATGACCGACGACCAGGGCTATGGCGTCAGCGGCACCTTTGGAGGCGTCATCCCCACGCCGGCCTTGGACCGGATCGCGAAGGCCGGGCTGCGCTACACCCAGTTCAACTCCACCGCCTTGTGCTCGCCCACACGGGCGGCGCTGATTACCGGCCGCAACCACCACTCGGTGGGCAACGGCGTGATCTCGGAGCTGTCGACCGGGTACCCCGGCTATGACTCGATCATCGGCCCGGACAACGCGACCATCGGCGCGATTCTCAAAGGCAACGGGTATGCCACGTCGTGGTTCGGCAAGAACCACAATACGCCGGCCTTCCAGTACAGTGTGGTGGGCCCCTTCGATCAATGGCCGTCGGGAATGGGCTTCGATTACTTCTACGGCTTCATGGGCGGCGAGACCGACCAGTGGACGCCGTATCTGTTCCAGGATCACACTCAGATCTTTCCGTGGGTCGGCAAGCCCGGCTACAACCTCACCACCGACATGGCGGACGAAGCGATCAACTACATGAAGCAGCTCAACGCTGCCGCCCCCGAACAGCCGTTCTTCCTCTACTACGTTCCCGGGGGAAGCCACTCGCCACACCAGCCGAAGAAAGAGTGGAGCGACAAGTTCAAGGGCAAGTTCGACATGGGCTGGAATGCCCTGCGTGAGCAGATCTTCGCCAACCAGAAACGGCTGGGGGTTATTCCCGAGAATGCGCAGCTCACCCCCTGGCCGGATAGCCTCGCGAAATGGGAAACGCTCTCGGCCGACGAGAAGAAGCTCTTCGCCCGCCAAGCGGAGGTGTACGCGGGCTACACCGCCTATACCGACCACGAGATCGGCCGCGTCATCCAGCAGGTCGAGGACATGGGGAAGCTCGACAACACGCTGATCATCTACATCGACGGCGACAACGGCACCAGCCCCGAGGGCACGCTGGTCGGCACGCCCAATCAGTACACCTCATACAACGGCATCCTGGACTTCCCGGTCGCCGAGCAGCTCAAGTTCTATGACGCCTGGGGCTCGGCGGCCACCTACCCGCACATGGCGGTCGCGTGGTCCTGGGCGTTCGACACGCCGTTCAAGTGGACCAAGCAGATCGCCTCGCACTTCGGCGGCACCCGGCAGGGCCTGGCCATCTCGTGGCCGGCCCGCATCAAGGACGCCGGCGCCGTGCGCACCCAGTTCCACCACATCATCGACATCGTGCCCACCATCCTCGAAGTCACGGGCATCAGTGCGCCGGAGATGGTCAACGGCATCAAGCAAAAGCCGATCGAAGGCGTGAGCATGGCGTACACCTTCGACAAGGCCAACGCCAATGCGCCCTCGACGCGCACGACCCAGTACTTCGAGATGATCGCCAATCGCGGGATCTATCACGAGGGCTGGTACGCCAACACAACGCCGCCGCATGGGCCGTGGATCTTGAACGCGCCCCTGCCCGGCCCGAACGACTACAAGTGGGAGCTCTACAACCTGACCGAGGACTACTCGCAGGCCAACGATCTGGCCGCGAAAATGCCCGACAAGCTGAAGCAAATGCAGACACTGTTCATGCAGGAGGCGACCAGGTACAACGTGCTTCCGCTGAACAACGACACGTTTGCGCGGGCGCTCGCGGCGCGGCCGAGTGCCACCGCGGGCAAGACCGTCTTCACCTATTCAGGCGTGAACTCCGGCATTGATGCGGCCAACGCCCCGAACATCCTGGGCAAGTCGTACACGATTACCGCCGAGGTCGAGGTGCCGCAGGGCGGCGGCGATGGAATGCTCGTCACCATGGGCGGGCGCTGGGGCGGCTACGGACTGTACCTGCTCAAAGGCAAGCCGGTCTTCAACTACAACATGCTCATCCTCGCCCAGTACCGCTGGGAAGGCGGGCAGCCACTGTCTGCGGGCAAGCACACCATCGTGTTCGACTACACGTATGACGGTCCGGGGATCGCGAAAGGCGGCACGGGGGTGCTGAAGGTCGACGGCCAGGTCGTCGCCACCCAAAAGCAGCCAAACTCGATCGCGTTCCTTCAGGTGGCCGACGAGACCTTCGACGTCGGGGTTGATACCCGCACGTCGGTGAACGAAAAGGATTACCAGGTGCCGTTCGCCTTCAACGGCAAGATCGACAAGCTGACCGTCAAACTCGGACCGTCGCAGCTGACCGAAGCGGACCAGGAGAAGTTGCGAGAAGCGGTCGCGAGAGCGCGAGACTAGCCGGTTCGGACGGCGCGCGTGAACGAAGCGAACCTCAACGCTCCGGGGAAGATCCTCGCTTTCGCCGCCGCCGTGGAAGTAGGCATGGGTCTCGCCCTGATGATCGATCCTGCGATCGTCGTCAGATTGCTGCTGGGCGAAGAAGTCTCCGGGGTGGGGACGACACTCGGCCGATGCTTCGGCATCGCGTTGCTCGCGCTGGGATGGGCGTGCTGGCCGAGCCGGGAGCGTGCGGAGAGGGGCTCGCCGGCCTTCCGGGCGATGGTGCTCTACAACGTGCTGATCGCGGGGTATCTCAGTTACCTGGGTACGGTCGGGCACCGGGGGGGCTTGCTGTTGTGGCCGGGCGTCGCGCTGCACACCGTGGTAGCGCTGGGCCTGGTCTGGACGTGGAGAGGCAAGGCATGAAGGCGAAATCCAGGAAGCCAAAGCACACGTCACGGCCTCGACGCGTGTACAGTGACGGCCGCCCCCTCGACCAAGTTCACTATCTCGAGTCCAAGATCATCCTCAAGGGGAACCGCTTCACCTCTGTCGACAGCTTTGGGGAGTTTGCCCGGCTGGTGCGGGATGCCGCGGAGGATGCGGACGTCGACTTCTCCCGCAAGGGATTCAAGGATGCCCTCCCCCAGATCCGGGAAGTCCTCTTCCTCGACACCGCAGACTTTCGTCTCTATAACAACGCCTTCATCCTGCGCCGGCGTCTCCGCTACGAGCACGGCTTTGCCGTCGGCCCTCCGGAATTCGTCTTCAAGTTCCGCCATCCGGACCTGCAGAAAACCGCGGAGATGGATGTGCGGCCCCAGATCGAGACGAACTACGAAGTCAAATTCAAGGCGGAAGCTCTCCCCCTCAAGGATCAAATCGGCGGAGTCCGCGTGCTGTACTCCCACAACGTGGAGTTCTCCTTCCGCGAGGAGAGTGAAGTCGATCGCACGCCCATGGCCACCCTCGTTCGCATGTTCCCTCCGTTGCGATCGTTGCACGCCTCGAAGACCGACGCGGTCAAGCTGGTGAATCACACCGCGGTCGAGGAGGTGCTCCTGGACATCGGCCGGTTGAACTTCGGCAAAGGCATCAAAGCCAAGGCCAACGTGGCGGTGTGGCGGACGCGCGGCGACGAGAAACCACTCGTGGGCGAATTCGCCTTCCAGTGCAAGTTCCAGCGCGCGGACGAGCGCCACGCCGTGGCCATGAAGCGTAGCGAGCGATTCTTTCTCGCCCTCCAGAACGCCGCCAAGGACTGGGTCGCCCTCGGCACGACGAAAACGGGGGCGGTCTATCACCTCAAGGGCAACCCGCCCCAGGCGCACGAGTGACGGGAATGGCCGGAGTCACGCAGGGTCCACGGAGTCCCGCGCCGGGCAACTGGCTCGGGGTTCACTTCGCCCTGAACATCTTCATCGCCACGACGATTCTCTGGCTGCTCCTTCGGCTGGCCGCCGGCCTCAACCCCATCTGGGCCATCAGCTCCATGATCGCGGCCAGCGATCCGAACGTGAAGGACGCCCTCCGCACCTTCTGGGGGCGCATCATCAATGCCGCGCTCGGCTGCGCCACGGGGCTATTCTTCCTCATCGTGGGCCGGGGAGGCGAGTGGACGCTTCCCCTCGCCTTATCAGTGACCGTCCTGCTCTCCGCGTATGTGGTCCGCGTGCAGGTCATGTGGCGGCAGGCGCCGATCACCGCGGCCCTCGTCATCGCCGCCGTTCTGACCCGTCATTCGGAAATGACCGCGGCCGAGGTCGGACTCCGGAGAGTGGGCGAGGTTATGCTGGGCTGCGTGGTTGGCCTGACCGTCACGTGGCTTATGGACAAGATCTGGTCGCCTTCCGCGATGGGGGTCAGCGGGTGATGGCCAAGGCCGGGCACATGCGACGCGGGGTCCCGCGCTGGCTGAGCGGACGGTTTAGGGGCCTGACGCTTGTACTGCTGGTTCTGTCGGTGTCGTCTGTCGCCATTAGTCAGGATGATCTTCGCAAGGTGTTCGACGGCGTCGCATTTACGGCCTTGCTGCTCCTCGCTATCCGGATCGTTGGGCCACGGCTCCGGATTGTCACGGTGGCGCTCGTCGTGCCCACGCTCCTCGCCCACTGGATCCAGCACCTCAGCGACTCGTCAATCCACCGCATCATCGGGTTGGGCCTGGCCACCGTCTTCCTGACCTTTCTGACGCTGGTCATCATGGTCGCCGTCTTTCGAGACGAATCCGTTAGCGCCGACACCATTGTCGGCGCCGTGTGCGCGTATCTCCTCATTGGCGTGACGTGGGGCTCGGCGTATGCGCTGCTCGTCGTGGTGTCTCCGGACAGCCTCTCTGTCTCTCCCGCCCTCGCCCAGGCGAGCGGATGGGGCAAGTCGATCTCCGCTTTCACGCCGGTTCTCCAGTACTACAGCTTCACCACCCTGGCCACCCTCGGGTACGGAGACGTATCACCTCTGTCCTCGGGAGCTCGCGCTCTGTCGGTGATGGAGGGGCTGACCGGCCAACTGTATTTGGCGGTGCTGGTTGCCCGTCTGGTCGGCGTTTACACGGCGCAGGCCCTCAAGCCGTGACATTCATGTCGAGGGTGATATGCGGCTCCCTCATGCCGGTTCCGCGATATCTCGTGAGCTTGTCTCGACATGTCACGGAAGCTGAGACGGCGCGCCCTTTCGGAATGCGTCAGTCGCGGGGAGACAAAGACGGGTCGCGATTGACGAAAATAATCGCTCCTCTCCTACTCGTCTCAGCCGGCACTGATCTTGCGGTACTGGAGTCCGATGAAGCCAACGCTCGTCAGTCCTTCATGAGCCTCTACATCTCGTCCACCTCGGATTCGGGCATCAGCATGCTCCGCATCGAAGGTTGGCTGGAGGGCGAGACCGTCGCCGAACTAGAGCGGGTCGTGAACGGGAGCTCCGGTCCACTTCGGCTGGATCTATCCGAGCTGAGATCGGCGGACACGGCAGGGCTTGCTGCCCTGCGGGCCATGCGTGCAGCGGGGGCCGCCATTGTCGGCGCGTCGCCATACATCAAGCTGCTCCTGGGAAGCTGAGATGCTGGCCGGAGCACTCGTGAACCTGGGCCGCGTCCCCCGAGTTGCGCACGGAACTCACCTGGAAGGATGGAGGACGGTATGCAGAGAATTCTAGCGGCGGCAAGTGCACTCCTGATCGCGCTCACGTGGGCGGCCAGCCCGGCAGTAGCGCAGCAGAAGCCCAACATCATTATGATCATGGGCGACGACATCGGCTGGTACAACGTCGGCGCTTATCATCAGGGCATGATGGCGGGAAGAACACCCAACCTCGACCGGCTCGCCTCCGAGGGAATGCGTTTCACCGACTACTACGCCGAGGCCAGCTGCACGGCGGGGCGGGCCAACTTCATCACCGGTGAGCTGCCAATCCGCACGGGGATGACCACCGTCGGCCAGGCGGGTTCCCCGATCGGCATGCCCGCGGAGGCGCCCACCATCGCCACCGCGCTCAAGTCCATGGGCTACGCCACCGGTCAGTTCGGCAAGAACCACTTGGGCGATCTGAACCAGTTCCTGCCCACCGTGCACGGCTTCGACGAATTCTTCGGCTACCTCTATCACCTCGACGCGATGGAGGACCCGTGTCACCGCAACTACCCGACCACGCTGAAGGCGACGGTGGGCCCACGGAACATGGTCCACTCTTGGGCCACGAACGTGGACGACGCCACCGTCATGCCACGCTGGGGCAAGATCGGGAAGCAGAAGATCGAGGACGCGGGCGAGCTCTGCCCGAAGCGCATGGAAACCATAGATGACGAGATCCTCGCCAAGGCCCTGGCCTTTGTCGACAAAGCCAAGGCGGACGCCAAGCCGTTCTTCCTCTGGCTCAACCCCACGCGCATGCACGTGGTCACCCACCTGTCGGACAAGTACGAGAGTCTGCGCACCCCGGAGAATGGATGGTCCATCCAGGAAGCCGGCATGGCCCAGCTCGACGACGTGGTGGGAGCGGTGATGAAGAAGGTGAAGGACATGGGTCTCGACGGCAACACCATCATCGGCTTCACCACCGACAACGGCGCGGAGAATTTCACCTGGCCCGACGGTGGCCAGACTCCATTTGCCGCAGGCAAGGGGACGGTGATGGAGGGCGGTTTCCGCGCACCGATGATCATCCGCTGGCCGGGGAAGGTGCCAGCCGGCAAGGTCGAGAACGGGATCGTGTCCGGGCTGGACTGGTTTCCGACCTTTGTGGCGGCGGCGGGTAACCCGAACATCGCCGAGGAGCTCAAGAAGAGCAAGCAGCTCGGTGATCGTACCTACAAGGTCTATCTCGACGGCTACAACCAGATGGACATGCTCACGGGGGCGGGCAAGTCGAAGCGGAACGAGATCTTCTACTTCGCCGAGACGACGCTGGGTGCCGTCCGCATCAACGATTACAAGTACCGGTTCATCGATCAGCCGAACGGCTGGCTGGGCGGCACGGTCAAGGTCGACTGGCCCATCCTCGTCAACCTCCGTCTGGATCCCTTCGAGCGCACGGGGCTCAGCGGGTCGCTGGCCTTCTACAACTGGTTCGCCTACGAGTTCTGGCGCTTCGTGTTCGTCAAGCAGGAGGTGGCGAAATATGCGCAGACCTTCCTGGAATTTCCACCCATGCAGAAGGGCGCGAGCTTCAACCTGGAGCGGCTGAAGGAAGAGCTCGAGAAGAGGCTAGAGGCGCGGCCGGGCAACTAACGCCGCCCTTCGCGGCCGCCTGTCCATCACGCTCGATCACTCGAAACGAAAGGGGAGAACAGGTAATGACCAAGCGTCTCGTTCCCGTGGCCATCGCCCTCGTGCTGCTCGCGGCCGGTGTCGCCGGCGCGCAGTTCCCGATCCTGGACATGGTGGCCGGCAAGGTCATCCAGAAGTACCAGCAATCCAATTGTGAGCAGCTGTGGGAAGCCAAAGGCAAGCCCAAGTCGGCGCAGGAGCAGGAAATGATCACGATGCTCCGCAACGATCCGCAGATGCGCGCGGCATTCATCGACAAGGTCGCCGCCCCCATCGCCAACAAGATGTTCGAATGCGGAATGCTTCCATGACCAGGATCGGACGAGGATGTCGATCCGCCAGATTCTTGGGCTCCGCGCTGCTGTTCGTGGCGTCGGTGGGCATGGCTACGAACGCGGGCGCCCAGCAGCCGCCACAAGCTGCGCCTGCCCCAAGTGCTCAACCCGCCGGCGAGCCCGCGCTCGAGCCAAAGGCCATCGATCTCCTGAAGGCCTCGAGCACCCGGCTGGCCGCTGCCCGCTCCATGGCCTTCACGGCCGTCGTGTCCTACGAGAACCCGAGCCGCCTGGGACCGCCCCTCGTCTACACCACGCGGTCCGAGGTCACCCTGCAGCGTCCCAACAAGCTGCAGGTGATCACCCCCGGTGATGGCCCCGCCTCCGAGTTCTACTACGACGGCAAGACCGTGGTCGCCTTCGCGCCGGCCGAGAATCTCGCCGCCGTGACCGAAGCTCCGCCCACGATCGACGCGATGCTGGAAGCGGGCTACCAGTATGCCGCGATCTACTTCCCATTCACCGACGTGATGGTCGCCGATCCATTCGGTGACATCGCCAAGGGCCTGGAGCTCGCCTTCTACATCGGCCAATCCCGCATGATCGGCGGCACGACGACGGATATGGTGGCCTACGCCAGTCACGGAGTGTTCGTGCAGCTTTGGATCGGTGCCGACGACAAGCTGCCCCGGATGGCCCGCGCAGTGTTCGCCAAAGATCCGGTGCAGATGCGCCACCAGGTAGAGTTCTCCAACTGGCAACTGGATGGAGCCGTCCCCGCGGGCACGTTTGCCTCCGCGAAGGCCGCCAGCGCCCGGCGGATTCCGTTCGCCCATCCTGACGAGAAACTCCCGTCGAGCCCCGTGCCTCCGCCGGGGGCCGCGCCATCCACAACCAAGTGACGAGGAGGTACACCGCATCATGAAGACGATCGCGATGGGCTTGGTGGGTCTCCTGATCACGGTGCTCTCGTGTGGACCGGCCGCCGCCTGGTCGCACTCGGGCGCCTACGGCAGTGCATCCGGCGGTGGCGGTTCCTGGAAAGCCAGTGGCGACCGCGGGGGGAGCGCCTCCGGTGGCGGCGGTTCCTGGAGCGGCAGCGGCGAGCGTGGTGGCACCGCATCCGGCGGCGGGGGCTCCTCGACCGCCCACGGCGCCTACGGGGGCAGCGCGGAGCACACGGCCGGCCAGGGCACGACCGCGACTAACGCCTACGGCGACACCGCGACACATGCCACGGGGTCGGGGCAGACGACCGCGACCAATCAGTATGGCGGCAGCGCCACGCACACCGCCGGGCAGGGGACGACCGCGAGCAACGCCTATGGCGATACGGCGTATCACGCCACGGGATCCGGATCCACGACGGCGTACAACCAGTATGGCGGCAGCGCCACGCACTACGCCGGAGGGGGCACGACGGCGACCGGGGCCTACGGTGCAACCGCGTACCATCCGCCCGGAGCCCCGCCGCCCTACTACGGCGCGGCCTATCATCCGCCTTCCACCGTGAACGTCTACGGCACCTATCCGGCCTATCACCCGCCCACCACGGTGAACTACTACGGATCCTCCTGTAACAACTGCGGAGGCTGGTCCACCGCCGGCGCCGCCGCCGCGGGAGTTGCCGTAGGTATGGTCGCTGGTGCTGCCGTTGCCTCTGCCAACACCACTGCCGCCACAACAAGCGCCTACAACGCTGGTGTCAGTGCGGGTAGCGTCAATACCGCCGTGGCCACCACGAGCGCCTATTCTGCCGGGGTCGCCGCCGGCAGCGCCAATACCGCCGCCGTCTACACGGCTGGCGTCGCGGCCGGAAGCGCGGCTCCCGTGTACGCGATGGGCGCGATCTATCCCGCCCCGCCGGCCGGCTGCGCCACACCCAATATCGGCGGCACGACCTACTATCTCTGCGGCAATACGTGGTTCCAGCCGGCCTACGGGGCGAACGGCGTCTACTATCGCGTGGTGCCTACGCCCACTCCCTGAGCTAGCATGTGGACGCGGTGGTCGGAGCGCAGGCCGATAGGCTTGCTTTGCCAGCGCTCGGACCTCTGACGAGGCCCCCGGCGCGCGACGCTTCGCCCGTGCGCGGGGGCGCCACGATATCCCGAGAGGGGCGAATCGCCCAGAGAGGCGGATCATGAGTGCCATCTCCATCAGCCTGATAGCGCTTGCGTGCGTGTTCGGAGCCGCCCTTCTTGGCATGGTCCTTCAGACCGTGCTGCCCCGCCATCACCTCCACGCCGATTCCAAGGACGTCGTGAAGCTCGGGATGGGACTGGTCGGAACGATGGCGGCACTCGTGCTCGGTCTCCTCGTGGCCTCGGCGAAGGGATCCTACGACGCGCAGAGCACCGAGGTAACGGACCTTGCCGCCAACGTGGTTCTCATCGATCGCATGCTCGCTCACTACGGGCCGGAAACGAAGGAAGTCCGCGGACTGCTGCGCAACACGGTCTCCGTTACCATCGACCAGCTGTGGTCCCGTGAGCCTGGAAGCGCCGGTCGTGTGGGATCGCCATCCGGAGTGGGAGAGCAGTTCTTCGACAGGCTCCACCAGCTCTCGCCGCGGGACGACGCCCAACGGTCGATACAGGCCCAGGCGGCCAGCATGGCGCTCGGGATCGGGAAGACTCGTTGGCTGATGTACGAACAGAATGTCACCGGGGTGTCGGTACCGATGCTGGTCGTCCTTATCTCCTGGCTCGCCATGATCTTCGCCAGCTTCGGCCTCTTCGCCCCGCGCAACGCCACGGTTTTAGTAAGCTTATTCGTGTCCGCGATATCGGTGTCCGGGGCAATCATGTTGATCCTCGAGATGTACTCGCCGTACGCGGGGCTGATCCAGATCTCGCAAGCACCGCTTCGCGCCGCCCTCGCGCATCTCGGCCAATAGCCAGAGGGCAAGAGGATGACCGCGATCCCGTCGACGCTCGAGAAGAACCCGGACCTGCGCTACAGTGTGGAAGCCGCCGGCGATGCAGCGCACCAAGTGACAGGGCAGGAAGCCGGCATGGGGCCTGTGGTCGTAGACCGAACACGGGCACATGACCCGGCGCTTCGGCGGACCGGTCGCGCCGGCCGCTGAGGAGCACGTTAGACCAACCGCCTCCACCAGCCGCCCTCCTCGAGGTTGGCCTGTGGAGGCGCCGAGGAAAGGACCTACTACCTATGCGGCGATATCTGGTTCCAGCCTTCCTACGGACAGAACGGCGTCCACTCACGTGTGTTGACCACACCATGACGGCGCCGGCGATGCGAGTCGCGGCAGCCCTTGCCCTGCTTCTGATCGGCGGGTGCGCAAAGACCACGGTCAGCGACCGCCAGTATTATGAGGGACCCCGGCTGGCCCGGCCCGCTCGCATCATCGTCTACGACTTCGCCGCCAGCGCTTCGGATCTCCCGGCCGGGTACAACCTCGCCGTCGCCGCCCCCAGCGCTGAGCAGACGTCAGACGATGTGGATCTCGGCAGGAAGCTCGGTGCGGAGGTCGCGAAGGACTTGGTCGGCGAGATCCAGGGCATGGGTCTCCCGGCCGTACAGGCTGCGGGTCAGCCCCCACCGCAGCTCAATGACATCACGATCGTGGGCTATTTCGTCTCCATCGACTCCGGCAATCTCGCCAAGCGCCTCGCCATTGGCTTCGGCTCGGGGGCACCCGAGCTGCAGACGGTGGTCGAGGTGTATGTCATGTCGCCACAGGGGCTACGGCGGCTCGGTTCCGCGGAGCTCAACTCCGCCGGCTCAAAGGCTCCGGGGGCGGCGCTGCCCCTTGCCGTGACCGTGGCCACCGGAAACCCGATCGGGCTCATCGTGAGCAGCGCGTTCAAGGTCGAGGGTCAGGTGAGCGGGAGGACCACCATCGAGGGATCGGCCAAGCGCACGGCCAAGGAGATCGCCGACCAGTTGAAGGTGGGGGCACAGAGACAAGGCTGGATCAACTGAGAAGGTCGCTAGCGGTGCGGCCTCGGTTAGTCCCAGAGCCGAGTCGAGAAGTAGCGCTCCCCGAGATCGTTGAACAGAGTCACGAAGCGTCCCGTTCGCTCGCGGCGGGCGATGCGCTCGACCCCTGCCATGTACGCCCCGGAGGACTGGCCAACGAAGAAGCCCGCGCGGGCCAGCCTCGCGCACATCTTGTAGGCCTCGTCGCTCGTCACGGGCATCCGCTCGTCGATGATCTCCTCGTCCAAGATCGTGGGGACGATATCCTCGGGACCGCCGAGCGGCTTGAGGCCTTCGATCCCGGGAAACACCTCCGGGAGCACGCAGATCACGCGGATTCTGGGGTCGTGCTCCTTCAAGCGTCTCCCCAACCCCGTCACCGTCCCCCCGGTCCCGACGCCCGCAATGACGTGCGTGAGCCTGCCTTCGGTCTGGTCCAGGATCTCGGCAGCCGTCGTCTCGTAGTGGGCGCGCCAGTTATCCTCGTTGCTGTACTGGTCGCAGAAGAAATAATGCTGGGGATCGGCCTCGTAGCGGCGGTGCACCTCGCGCAACGCTTCATCGTAGCCCTTGAGTGCGTCCGTGTAGACCAGCTGCGCGCCGTGCGCCAGCATCCGCTTCTTGCGCTCTGCGCTGGCATTGCCCGGGATGACGATGTCGACGGCATAACCGAGGATCCGCCCCACCATCGCGTAGGCGATGCCGGCGTTGCCCGATGAGCTGTCCAGGATGGTCTTCCCGGGCGGCAGCCGCCCATCGGCCAGCGCCGCCAGCAGCATGCGCAGGACGGGGCGATCCTTGAGCGAGCCGCCCGGGTTGAGGCACTCCATCTTCGCAAGTACCTCGACGCCGGGCAGCTCGTCGGCGAAAATGGGCACGGGGACGAGCGGGGTGTTGCCGATCGCGCGGAGCGCCGGATAGCGGTCCAGGAACGGCTCGATGCGTTTGTCCCAGGGCATGACGGTTCCTACGCTCCTCTGTGGAGTCCGGGCAACCTCCGGAGCCTCGCGTGACCCATGGTATACCCGGCCGGCTCTTGACGCGTGGGGAGCCCGGAGGTACTTAATGGTGCCTACGCGGTCGGCGACATCGGCCGGAGCTGCTCGCGGCAGGTGTCCCACGGGAATTCCATGTACGACCTGTTCACACGATGCGGAGGTGAGTCATGGCGTTGAGAATCAATAGCGAAGCTCCCAATTTCACCGCGGACAGCACGCAAGGCCCGATCAAGTTCCACGAGTGGATCGGCAACGGGTGGGCCATCCTGTTCTCCCATCCGAAGAACTTCACGCCGGTCTGCACGACTGAGCTCGGATACATGGCGGGGCTGAAGCCGGAGTTCGACAAGCGCAACTGCAAGATCGTCGGCCTCAGTGTTGATTCGGTGCCCGATCACCAGAAGTGGTCCAAGGATATCGAGGAGACGCAGGGGCACGCCGTCAACTACCCGTTGATAGGCGATCCCGAGCTGAAGGTGGCAAAGGCCTACGACATGCTGCCGGAGGACTCCGGAACCACGGCGCAGGGCCGAACCGCGGCCGACAACGCAACCGTGCGCTCGGTGTTCGTCATCGGGCCGGACAAGAAGGTCAAGGCGATGCTGACCTATCCGATGAGCACCGGCCGCAACTTCGACGAAGTGCTACGGCTCCTGGATTCCTGCCAGCTGACCGCGAAGCACAAGGTGGCCACACCTGTAAACTGGAAGCAGGGAGAGGACGTCATCATCGTGCCGGCAGTTTCCGATGCCGACGCCAAGCAGGCGTACCCAGGGGGCTGGAAGGCGCCGAAGCCGTACATTCGGATCGTTCCCCAACCGCGATAGGAAGACGAGCTCACCCGCGGCGGCGGCGGTGTACGTGCTGAGGCGGACCGGCTCCGCCCTCGCTCAGCGGGCGCGCAGCGCCTGGTAGGCCTCCCAGGTGTTCACATCGGCCGGCGCGGGCCGATCGATGGGTACGGGACGCACCCAGTCGGGATGCGCATCGATGATCTTCCACGCCGCCTTGTCTCCTCGGAGCGCCTCCAGGAGTGGGAAGAGCGCACGGGCGAAGACGAGCGGATGGCCTGGGCGGCCGCGGTACGCGGCGCACGCGATGGGCGTGCGCTCGCGACGCCAGGCCTCGACCACCGTATCGATCACCGCCGCTTCGACGCCCGGCTGGTCACCCAGCAAGACGGCCACCGCGTCGGCTCTGGCATCGATCGACGCGAGCCCCGTGCGATAGGAGGCTGCGCAGCCCTCGCCAAATTCCGGGTTCTCGACCACGGTAACACCGGCGAAGTCCACCTGGCGAAGCACCGCGCCCGCCGCCGCGCCGATGATCACGATGCGCTCGTCGAGAGTCTGTGCGGAGCGGGCCTCCGCGACCACGTGGCCGAGCAGGGTGGTGGACCCGAACGGCAGGAGTTGTTTCGGCTGGCCCAGCCGCGAGGAGGTGCCGGCGGCGAGTACCAGGCCTGAGACGAAGGGGCGCGTCACCTCGGAGGATACCGGTCGGGGGCCGCGTCGAACCTGGTCTTGCAACCGCCGCAACAGAAGTACACCGTGCGCCCACTCACCTCGGAGCGATACCGCGCCGTCGCTACCTTCACCGCCATGCCGCAGACGGGATCCACCGCTTCCTGCGGGCCAGTCGCGGTATGCGGCAAGGCCGTCGAGGGTGGGGCGAGCGAGTCGATGGCGAGCCACTTCTCGCTGCGGTGCAACTGGATGATCTCGGCGAGGATGCTCACCGCGATCTCGGTGGGCGTGACCGCGCCGATGTCGAGGCCGGCCGGGGCCTTGAGCCGGCCGAGGCGCTCGACGGGCACCCCTCGCTGGCGAAGGCTTTCCACGACCACGGCCGCGCGTTTGCGGCTCGCGACCAGGCTCACGTAGCCCGCGCTCGTCGCGAGGATGCGCTCGAGCATGTCCTCGTCCACCTCGCCGTGGGTGGCCACCACCACCGAGGCGCGCGGCGTGAGGGCGAGGTGGTCGAGCGCGTCCGGGCCCGCCCCGGCGCCCACCGCCTCCACCGTATAGTCCACCGCGCGGCCGAGCGCGGCCAGAGTCTCGACCACGGGCCCGTGGCCGACGAGCAGGAGGAGGGGCTTAGGCAGGTATGGCTCCACGTAGATCTCCAGCGTGCCGCCGCTATGGCAGGTCATCGGATGCTCGCGGATCCCCTCCGTGCGCCCGCCTGCCCGCCCGCTCTCACCCACCAGGCTCACGAAGCGAGGCTGGCCGTCGCGCAGCGCGGCCACGGCCTCGCGCACCACGATGGGCTCGGCGCAGGCCCCGCCGATCCAGCCCGTCACCGTGCCGTCCGCGCGGATCAGGGCCTTGGCACCGGGCTTCGCGGAGGTGGGCCGCTCGCAGCGCACCACGACGGCCAGCGCGAAAGGTTCCTCGCGCTGCCGCAGTGTCGCAGCCAGCGCCAGCAGATCGTCAGACATGCCCCCCGCTCACTCCGTCACGCCTTTCTCGCGCAGCAGCTTCCACACCTTGGGCGGCGTGATCGGGATGTCCACGTGGCGAACCCCGAGATGCCAGAGCGCGTCGACCACCGCGTTGGCGATGGCCGCGGGCGCGCCCACCGTCGCCGACTCCCCGACGCCCTTGGCGCCCAGCGGGTGATGCGGCGAGGGGGTGACGGTGTGGCCCGTCTCCCACTTCGGCGTCTCGACCGCGGTGGGGACCAGGTAGTCGATGAAGCTGCCCCCTTGGACATTGCCGAACTCGTCGTAAGAGATCTCTTCGAAGAGCGCGGGAGCCAGACCCATGGTGAGCCCACCGTGCACCTGCCCCTGGACGATCATGGGATTGATGATGTTCCCGCAGTCGTCGATAGCGAGGAAGCGGCGGACCTTCACCTCGCCCGTGCCTTTGTCGATATCGACGACGCAGATGTAGCTGCCGAAGGGGTAGGTGAGGTTGGGCGGATCGTAGTACGAGACGGCCTCCAGCCCCGCCTCCATCCCCTGCGGATGATTCGTATAGGCGGCGAAGGCCACGTCCTGGATGGTCTTGGACCGGTTCGGCGCGCCCTTGACCGAGAACTTGCCCGGCTCGTACACGAGATCCTCGGCGGCGACCTCGAGGAGATGGGCGGCGATCTTCCGGGCCTTGTCCAGGATCTTGCGCGAGGCCACCGCGGCGGCGGCGCCGGCCACCGGCGTGGAGCGGCTGGCATAGGTGCCCAGGCCATAGGGCGCGGTGTCGGTGTCGCCTTCCTCCACCTGGATGTCGGCGGCGGGAATGCCCAGCTCCTCGGCGAGGATCTGCGCGTAGGTCGTCTCGTGGCCCTGCCCCTGCGACTTGGTGCCGAACCGCGCAATGGCCTTGCCGGTGGGATGAATGCGAATCTCGCAGGAGTCGAACATCTTGATCCCGAGGATGTCGAAGTGCTTGGAGGGACCGGCCCCCACGATCTCGGTGAAGCTCGAGATGCCGATGCCCATGAGCTCGCCCCGATTCCGCTTCTCCGCCTGCTCGCGCCTGAGCTCCGCGTAGCCGACGCCGTCCATGGCTTTCTGGAGGGCGCCTCCGTAGTTTCCGCTGTCGTATTCCCAGCCGAGCGCCGACTTGTAGGGGAACTGCTCGGGCCGGATGAAGTTCTTCATCCGGAACTCGGCAGGATCCTGGCCGAGCTGATGCGCCATGATGTCCACCATCCGCTCGATGGTGTGCACGGCCTCGGTGACACGGAACGAGCAGCGGTAGGCGATCCCACCCGGGGGCTTGTTGGTGTAGGCGCCGTCGACCTCCACGTGCGCGGCCTTGAGGTCGTAGGAGCCCGTGCAGACGTGGAAGAGTCCGGCGGGAAACTTCGACGGATTGGCGGCAGCGTCGGTATAGCCGTGGTCGGCGAGAGTCTTGATGCGCAGCGCGGTGAGGGTGCCGTCCTTCTTCGCGGCGAGCTCTGCGGTGATGTGATAGTCGCGGGCGAACGAGTCGGCCTGCAGGTTCTCCATCCGGTCCTCGATCCACTTGACCGGCTTGCCTGTGAGCACCGAGGCGGCCACCGCGATCACATAGCCCGGATACACGGGCACCTTGCCTCCGAATCCACCCCCGATGTCCGGCGAGATGATGCGGATCTTGTGCTCGGCCAGTCCCACATGCCCGGCCACCAGCGCGAACACGGTACGGATCGCGTGGGGGGCCTGGGTCGTCATCCACACCGTGAGCTTCCCGTCGACCTTGTCAAAGTGCGCGATACAGCCGCAGGTCTCGATGGAGGCCACGTGGATGCGCGGGATGTAGATCTTCTCCTTCACGGTGACGTCGGCTTCGGCGAAGGCGCGGTCGGTGGCGGCGCGGTCGCCCCACTCCCAGTGCCAGATGTGATTGTCCTTCTTGTCCTTCTTGTCGGTGCGGAGGACAGGCGCGCCGGGCTCGAGGGCCTTGTGCGGGTCCACTACCGCCGGGAGCGGGTCGTACTCCACCTCCACGACGGCGGCGCCGTCGGCGGCGGCGTAGCGGGACGTCGCGAGGACGGCCGCGACTTCCTGCGCCTGGTACATCACCTTTTCGACGGGCAGCACCATCTGGGTGTCAGACATGAGGGTCGGCATCCAGTGGAGGTTGTACTTGGCGAGGTCCTGCCCGGTGATGACGGCGAGCACGCCGGGCACGGCCATGGCCTTGGAGGGGTCGATCTTCACGATCTTCGCGTGGGCATGCGGGCTCCGGACGATGTCGAGGTAGAGCATGCCGGGGAGCACGACGTCGTCCACGTAGGTGCCCTTGCCGCGGATGAAGCGCGGGTCCTCCTTGCGCTTGATCGAGTGCCCCATCCCGCCGACTTCTGGGCTCGTCCGTGGCGTCATCGCGCGCCTCCTGCGCCGGCCGTCTCCCGGAGCTTGGCCGCGGCGTGCTGCACGGCCTTGACGATGTTCACGTAGCCGGTGCAGCGGCAGAGGTTGCCGGAGATGGCCCGGCGGATCTCGTCCTCGGTCGGGGCCGGGTGCTTCGCGAGGAAAGCGTGGCTGGTCATGAGCATGCCCGGTGTGCAATAGCCGCACTGCAGCCCGTGCTCGGCCATGAAGCCTTCCTGGAGGGGGTGCAGGGCGCCATTCTGTTCGAGGCCTTCGACCGTCATGATTTCGCGTTCGTGGGCCTGCACCGCGAACACCGTGCAGGATTTCACGGGGCGGCCGTCGAGGATGACGGTGCAGGCCCCGCAGTGTGTGGTGTCACAGCCGATATGGGTGCCGGTAAGACGGAGAACCTCGCGGATGAGGTGGACGAGGAGCAGGCGCGGCTCGACGTCCGCGTCGTGCTTCTCTCCGTTGATCGTCACCTGGACACGCATGACCGTCACCCCCCGCCGCCGGCACGCTCGAACGCCTTGCGGAGCGCGCGGGCCGTGAGCACTCGCACCATGTCCTTCTTGTACTCGACGGAGCCGCGGAGATCGGCATCGGGCTGCGCGGCGTCGGCGGCGAGCTGCGCCGCCTGCTTGATCGCCGCCTCGTCGGGCCGCTTGCCCAGGAGCGCGGCCTCCGCCTTGTTGACCTTGATCGGGGTGAGCCCCGCGTTGGTGAGCGCGATGCCCACCGCCGAGCAGGTGCCATCGGCGCCCAGAGTGACCTGAGCCGCCACTCCCGCCGTGGCGAAGTCGCCCACTTTACGCTCCAACTTCATGTATGAACCGCCGCTGCGCGGGGCGGGGGCGGGCACGCGGATCTCCGTCAGCAGCTCGTCGTGGCGCAGCGCCGTCTCGAACGGTCCGGTGAAGAACGCATCAATGGGGATGCGCCGTTCGCCGGAGGGGCCCGTGGCCGTAACCTCGGCGCCGAGCGCGAGCATCACCGCGGGGTGGTCGTTGGCGGGGTCGCCGTGGGCGAGGTTCCCCGCCACGGTGGCGAGATTCCGCACGAGCGGATCGGCGATCACCCGGGTGGCGTCCGCGAGCAGCGGGTAGCGCGCGCGGACCACCTCGGACTCGTCGAGATCGACCTCACGCGCGAGGGCTCCGATGCGCAGGGCGCCTTCGGCTTCCTTCACGTAGGCGAGCCCGGGGATGCGGTTGATGTCGACGAGGTGGCGCGGGCTGGCGAGGCGCAGCTTGAGGAGCGGGATGAGGCTCTGCCCGCCCGAGAGCACCTTGGCATCCTCGCCAAGCCGGGCCAGCAATCCGATAGCCTCACCGACGCTGGTGGGAGCGTGATACTCGAAGCCGGCAGGAATCATGGAATTCCTCCCCTTCGCTGACAGCGGCAAGGTACGCGCCCGTCGTCACGCTGTCAAGGCAGGTCGCGATCTCAAAATTGCCAGTTGTTCTGGACCTCGAGGTTTCCTGCTAAACTCCCGGCCAGCCCTTCAACGGTGGGTGTGAAGCCCGACCTATTGTTGAGGTGGTCTACAGGAAGATCGTGGATCCGGACACGCGCGAGGTCCTCTGCGTCATCGAGCACGAGGTGCGGAGCCAGCCGCACCCGATGTTCCTCCGCCCGCTCGTGAACAGAAGCCCTGCCCCACGCCAGGCGCCGGACCACCGCGGCCCGCGACGCCTTCTGCCCGGACGGCTGACTCGACAACGGAGTCCCTCCCTCAGGATTTGGTTAGGGACGGGCCCATGAAGCACGCTGGAGCCCGCGCCCTCGATAGTCTCGAGCCCCTCCTGATACTCATCCGATCCCGGACCGATCTCGTCGAGCGGCGTCGCGGCGTGTTCTATCGTGGTGGAACCGCATTCCTGCACTTCCATGAGGATCCTGCCGGGCTCTTCGCCGACATGAAGGTGGACGGGACGTTCCGGCGAAGCCCGGTGAACACGGCGGCCCAGCAGTCGTCACTCCTCCGACGCGCCGTTCGGCTTGCCGCCGGCGTCGTCCGGCCGAGCCGACTTGCTTCCCGGTCACGCCACCGCCGCCATGGGGCGGTCGGTAGGCCCTGACGCGGACCGTGTCAACTATCGCGATGCGATGGCGAAGAGCTGTACGTACAAAGCCTCGACCCAGAGCGGCCAGCAGACCTGCCAGGCAGAAGGCGGATATTACGATCCCGCCGCGGACTACTGCGAACTGGAAACTGACCCTACGCTGATCCACGAAGGAAGCTTGTAGCGGCCTGAGAAGGTCCTCAGCGCGATGGGGAGGCACAACGGAGCGATAGTCCGCGTGCCCGGCTCCTAGTCCGACCGCCGCCCGAGCCCCAGGAATAGATCGCGGGTCACCATCTGGGCCACGTCCGCGACCGGCCGGTCCAGCACTCCGTTGACGAGGAGGACGGCGACGCCGTGAACGCGGAGCAGGCGGTGAGGGCGAGATCCGCGGCCGGCTCCTCCGTTCGCGCGAGTCCGGCGCGCTGGCAGTCCCCTATCACCTCGACGACCGTGTTGAAGGTCTCCGTGGCGACCTGGCGCCTCGCCATCGTGTCCGTGAGCTTCCGAGAGCCCCCGCAGCCGGACGCGGCCGCACGGGCCATTGCCTCGATCGGGATCGAGCTCTACGGCCCGTTTGCCAGGCGGGGTGGCGGTGGGAGCACGGTTTGCTCCCGCCGCGCTTAAGGTGCGCGGACTACGCGAGATCGACCTGGGGACGGCGCAAGCTCGGCCTCGCTGACGCGCGGGAAGCACCTGCGCGCGCAGGTGAACCGCCCGTCCCTTTCGACCCTGTAAATCCTTCCTCCTCGTGGGATTGTCACGAGCCGGAAAGGGCCAGGCGCGATTGCCGGTTAGGTGGGAACGGTCACGGCAAGCCGGAGTGAGACGGCGGACGCCCGATGACCCGGCTTCGCGCTCATTGGCACATGTCTTGCTTATTCTGCCCCACCGTAGAGCGTAGCCTCGGCAGAGGACAGTACGGGAACGTCATCACCATCAGGTGGGGCCACCAGTGATGCCCACGACGGCGCTCGCGTCCACGCGAGCCAGCGAAAGGGAGGGATCCAATGCCAAACAATGGAAAGCGGACAGGCACCAAGCGGGAGTCCAGCCGTCAATCGCAAATGACTTTTCGCGAGTGGAGCATTCAAGATCTGATGACGCCAGATCTCAAGGCTCTGGAGGCCACGGCCTCGGTAAGGGCGGCGGCCGAGCTCATGCGGGAGAGCGATATCGGGGATGTGGTCGTTCTCGAGAACAATCGCCTCTGCGGCATCGTGACGGACCGTGACATCGTGGTGCGCGTCCTCGCCGAGGGAAGCGACCCCGCGATGGTGACGGTGGGCGAGATCTGCAGCCGAGAGCTCACGACCGTGCCCCCCACTGCCACCATCGACGATGCCGTCCGGCTGATCCGGCAAAGGGCGATTCGTCGCCTGCCCGTTGTCGAGGACAACGGAGAGATCCTGGGCATCATCTCGATCGGCGACATCGCCGTGGCGAAAGACCGGGAATCGGCCCTCGCGGATGTCAGCGCCGCTCCTGCGAACACATAGCAGGCGAGAATGGGCGACGGACGCTGGCCGGGCCCAGCGGAGAAGACAGATGAGGCAAGCATTGGTGGCAGTGGCGGTGATGGCTCTGGTCGTTGGGGTCGGCCCGAACCGGCCGGTCTTCGGGCAGGCCGCGGTCGACCAGGGGCCGCGCGAGCTTGAGAGCCGAATCGTCAACGTGAATGGGGCGCTGATCCAGCTGAGCGACGGCACGGTGGTCCGAGTTCCCCAGGGTCTGGCCCTTCAGGCGGACTTTCGGGAAGGTCGGGTGGTGAAGGTCAAGTATGAGATCAAAGACGGGCAGAGCGTCGCCACGTCCATCGAATTCCTCGACGAGGCTCCGGCCGGAGGCCGGAAGTAGCGCGCCATCCAGAGAAGGTCTTGGGTAGTGCTCAGGCTAAGCGACGCGGAGGCGCTCGGGATGGACGAGCACGGGATCCGAGAACTGATCGACGAGGTCAGGAGTGGACGACTGTCGCGCCGTCGATTCGTTCAAACTATGGTTGGCGTCGGGCTCGCGGCGCCAATGGCCGCGCAGATCTTGAGCGCGGCCGGTGTGGCCGAGGCGCAGCCGAAGACGTCGAGCGCCGTGCCCCTGCGCCGAGGCGGTGGAGGCCCGGTCCGGATGCTGTACTGGGCTGCGCCCACGCTTCTCAATCCTCACCTGGCGGTCGCGCCCAAAGATTTCGAGTCGTCGCAGCTTTTCTACGAGCCCCTGGCCGACATAGACACAGACGGCAATGTCGTGCCCGTCCTCGCCGCCGAAACGCCGAGCGTGGCCAACGGCGGCGTCTCGCCCGATGGCACCTGGGTGCAATGGCGACTGAAGCGGGGGGTGACATGGCACGATGGCCGTCCGTTCACGGCCGACGACGTGATCTTCACCTGGCAGTATGCCGCCGACCCGGCCACGACCACGACGAGTGCCGGCTCCTATCAGGGCATCGATCGCATCGAACGGATCGACGATCAGACCGTGAAGCTCATCTTCAAGCGTCCGACGCCGTATTGGGCCGACGCGTTTTGCAGCGCCGCCGGCATGGTGCTCCCGCGACACGTCTTCGAGCCGTTCAGGGGCGGCAAGTCTCGCGAGGCGCCCGCGAACCTCAAGCCCGTTGGCACCGGTCCCTATCGCTACGTCGATTTCAAACCGGGCGACATCCTCCATGCGGAGATCAACCCTGCGTACCACGTGACGAACCGCCCGTTCTTCGACGCGGTGGAGATGAAGGGGGGCGGTGATCCGGTGTCGGCGGCGCGCGCGGTGCTGCAGACCGGGGAATACGACTACGGCTGGGGCCTCAACATGGAGGACGAGATCCTTCGACGGCTCGAGGAGAGGGCCAAGGGTCGCGTGGTCATCGGTCGGACGGTCAACATGGAATACATCCAACTCAACCAGACCGACCCGTGGCGCGAAGTCGAGGGCGAGCGCGCGAGCATCAAGACCGTCCATCCGTTCCTGACCGATCCGGCGGTACGCTCCGCCCTCGCGCTGCTGGTGGATCGCGCGGGAATCCAGAGCGAGATCTGGGGCCGTCAAGCGGACACTACGGCGAACTTCATGAATCGCCGGCCCTTCGCCTCGCCGAACACGCGCTGGGAGTTCAATGTCGACAAGGCCAACGCGGCGCTCGAGGCCGGCGGCTGGAAGCGCGGCCCGGACGGCATCCGCGTCAAGGACGGCAAGCGACTCAAGGTCCTCTTCCAGGCCGTCAACCAGCCGATCCGCCAAAAAGTCCAATCGATCGTCAAGCAGGCGTGCGGGCGAGCGGGCATCGACTGCGAGCTGAAGTCGGTGGTGGGATCGGTCTACTTCTCATCGGACCCCGGCAACCCGGACACCGAGACGCACTTCTACGCGGATCTGGAACTGTCCGCCAAAATTCTGCGACAGCCGGACCCGCAGGCATTCATGCGCGCATTCTGCTCCTGGGAGACGGCACAGAAGGCGAACAAGTGGGCCGGCGCCAACTTGGCCCGCTGGCGCAGCGACGAGTATGATCGCCTGTGGCGCGCCGCCGAGACCGAGATGGACCCGGTCAAGCGCGCGGCCCTCTTCATCCGGATGAACGACCTCGTGATCCAGAACGTCGTGGTGATCCCAGTCATTATCCGGCACGCCGTGTTTGCCGTGGCCAACTCCATCCGCGGATTCGACTTCAGCCCCTTCAGCGGACCCTTGTGGCGGCTCGCGTATTGGACTCGCGAAGCCTGAGACGCCCAGTCCCCGTGTCGGTGTCATGATGCCCGATCCGCATTACGACGACCAAGGCGAGGCCGAGCTTTCCCGTTCACGGCTGGCCGCCATCGTCGATTCCTCGGACGACGTCATTATCAGCAAGACGCTCGACGGTGTCATCACGAGCTGGAACCGCGCGGCCGAGCGTCTGTTCGGCTGGACGGAAGCGGAGGCGATCGGGCAGCACATTACCCTGATCGTCCCCGACGACCGGCGCGCCGAGGAGAAAGAGGTGCTTGCCCGCCTCTGGCGGGGCGAGCGCGTCGACCACTTCGAAACCGTCCGCGTGGCCAAGGACGGCCAGCTCCGGGAAGTGTCGATCACGGTGTCACCCGTCCGGGACGCTGCCGGACGCATCGTGGGGGCCTCCAAAATCGCTCGTGACATTACGGAGCGCCGGCGCTTGGAGGAGGAACGTGCCAGTCTGCTCGCGCGCGAGCAGGAAGCTCGGGAGGGGGCAGAAGCCCTCAACCGTGCCAAGGACCAGCTGCTCGCCACTGTATCGCACGAGCTTCGCACGCCGCTGAACGCCATCTTCGGCTGGGTCCACGTGATCCAGACCGCCGGTACGGACGAGGCCCTCCGCACGCGCGCCATCAATGCCATCCTGCGGAGCGCCTCCGCCCAAGCTCGTTTGGTGGAGGACCTCCTGGATTTTTCCCGCATTATCTCCGGGCGCATGCGGCTCGACTTCAGCACGACGGACCTCAACGCGGTTATCGAGGCCGCGCTGGAGGCCGTGCGGCCGGCGGCAAGCGCCAAGGAGATCGCGCTGGTGGCGACTCTCGATCGTTCGCTTGGCACAATGATGGGCGCCCCCGACCGCCTGCAACAGGTCGTATGGAACCTGGTGATGAACGCAGTGAAGTTCACCCCGCGCGGGGGCCGGGTGGAGGTCTCTGTTCGTCGCGCGAGCCGGACGGTGGACATCGCGGTAGAGGACACGGGGGAAGGTATGACCCCCGATTTCCTTCCCCACGTGTTCGAGGCGTTCCGCCAGGCGGACAGCTCGACGACGCGCGCGCACGGCGGTCTCGGCCTGGGCCTCGCGCTCGTGCGGCAGCTCGTGGAGCTCCACGGAGGACGGGTGCGCGCGGAGAGTGCGGGCAAGGGGCGAGGCTCAACGTTCACGGTCACCCTGCCCCTCGCTGTGTCGCGCTCGGAGACCGAGGGGAGGGTCGGTGAGGGGGAGGAGGTGGAGGGGGGCGCGCAGCGTGCCGCCCTCCAGGGCCTGCGCGTGCTCGTAGTCGACGATGACGCGGAATCCCTCGACGTTTCGGCGATGGTGCTGCATGTTGGCGGCGCCGACGTGCGCACGGCGGCGGGAGCGATTGGCGCCTACGAGCTGATCCAGTCCTGGCAGCCCGACGTGGTACTGACCGACCTCGCCATGCCGGGGGAAGACGGCTTCGCGCTCTTGCGCGCGATGCGGACAGCCTTTGCCGAGCGTGGCGTGAAGGTGCCCATCGTCGCGCTCACCGCGTACGGGACGACGGAGAATCGCGCGCGCGCCCTCCAGGCTGGCTTCGATCTCTACCTGACGAAGCCGATCGATCCCCGAGCGCTGACGAGGGCCGTGGCCGAGGTCGCGCATCGGGTGAGCTGAGGCGAGGCGCAATCTCGCCGAATTGCTGGCGGGAGCTACGAAGGCGAGGTGCCTGATGCGACCGCGTGGCGCTAGAAGCGGGAGTAGATGCGGAGCCCGCCCACCACCGAGGTGCTCATGTTCTGGAGGCGGCCCGAGGAATCGACGAACTTGTTGAGGGCAGGGTCGATGACCTGCAAATCAAGGGTCGCATTGAGCCACTTCGCGATCGAGAAGTTGTAGTACATCTCGACCGCGTCTTCCTTGTCGAGGCCAAGGTTGAGCCGCTGGCGGAGGAACGGGACGAAGTTGCTGCTGAACTGTGTGCGCGCCCAGCCCACGCCGAATGTGTCCTCTTTGCGACCCGGGACGATGCCCTTGCCGCCGATGCCGACGTTGTAGGCGTACTTGACCGGGTTCGCTATGCCGTCGGAGATGCCGAAGCGGAAGAAGGCCCCGATCCCGCTCTTCGGATCGCCCTGGGGGCTCCAGAGGAACTGGTCAAAGTTGTAGTAGACGGCCCAGGTATTGTCGGTGGTATTCGCGGGCTGAGTCGGGACGAGCAGTTCCGGGAAGAACCGCGCCAGGATGCGCCGGAGAATGGGCCCGGGGTCGGTCAGGCGCTCGAACCGCGTGTTGAGGAGCAGCCGCGCGAGGTTGTCCGGATCCTGCTGGAGAGAAAAGCGCTCCTTGTTGCTCCAGACGAATCCCAGGAGCTGGTGGCCGACCAGCCCGAACGGCTTGATGGTCACGCGGCCCTCGCCGTTGACGAGCACGCCGGTGCTGAAGGCCTCGCTGATGTCGTTGTTCGTGGCGGTCCCGCTCGGGTCGATGACGCCGACGGTGAAGGTCGCTCCCTCCCAGGGCAGGAAGATCAAGGTGCCGCCATAGGCGGAGAACGGCACGAGGGCGAGTGTTGTGTTGAAATCGAGGGCGGTGTTCGCGAACGTGGAGTGAAAGTCGTGAGCGAACTCGTTGTTGTCCCCACCCAGCGTGTAGAGCTTGCCCACCACGATGCCGAACTTCGGGCTCAGGAACTGCATGAACGAGAGGTTCATGAGGGCCGTGGTGTTGGTACCGTTCGGCTGAGGCAGAAGCGACATGATATTGGGGGGAACGAGGGCCCCGGAAGCGTTGTTGACATTGTCCCCGAAGCTCGACATGGCCATCACGTTGAGGAAACCGCCCGGCCAGAGTCCCATCTTCTGCGAATCGACGTTCAAGGTGTACTCGGCGAGGCCCGAGTACTCCGCCACGGTGTCCCGCCCTCCGGTCATGACCCCCTGCGGAAACTGCAGAAGATCGAGGTCCAGCACGATGCCCTTCTTCCCCATCTCGTCTCGGATACCGAACCAGTCGCCGGTGAGCCGCGGCCTGTCCAAGAAAGTGCCGCCCGAGGTGGGCGGGATGTCCACGGGCTGGGCGCCGGCCGTGCCGGACAGAACGAGCAACGACGCCAAGCCCAGAACGAGGGCGCCGACGCTCAGTGACCGATGTCTTCTCGAGAGTGGGGATTTCATGGTGGGTCTCAATTCCCGCGATTATAGTCGAAGTTCTGCACCGTGACGCTCATCTGCTTGGCGGGTCCGATCACCTCGTCCCAGGCCATGTAGGTCAGCCCGCTCTTGAGCGTCTTGAACGTGGCCGTGAGGTCGACCTGGTCGCCCTGGAAGATGGTGGCCTGCCGGTCTTCGCACACCCCGCGAGCAGGAGCAGCGCGACCACCGATCGAGCGACAGCCGAAGCAAGCGGCCTCACGGCGTTGTCACCACACGGTAGTAGACGCCGTTCGCGCCGTAGGAGGGCTGAAACCAGGTGTTGCCGCAGAGGTAGTACGTGCCTCCCTGCACCTTGGGCGAGATGCAGCCGGCCGGCAGGGTGGGATAGATGCCGCCCATCACGTAGTTGGGGCTGGCCGCGCTCGCAACGGCGACTCCTGCATTGAAGGCGCTCGTCGTGCTGGCGCTGCCCGCGGCCACCCCGGCATTGTAGACAGCCGCCGTATTGGCGCTTCCGGTGGCGACGCCGGCCGAGTACGCGGTCGACGTGGCGGCGACCGTGGAGGAGGTGCCAGCCGCGACGCCGGCGTTGTAGGCGCTCGACGTGGCCGCCGCGGTATTGCTGGACGCGATGGCCGCGCCCGCGGCCATGCCCACCATCGCGCCCGCCGCGGCTGCGCCCGCGCTGGACCAGCCGCCGCAATTACTGCACGAGGACCCGTAGTAGTTCACCGTGGTGGGCGGATGGTAGGGATAGTACGCGGTAGAGGGCGGCGGGTAATACGCGCCGGAGGCATGGTAGGCCGTCGTCCCATAGGGCGTCGTCGCGGTCGTGCCGTATCCGGCGTAGTGGGTCGCCGAGTCGCCGTAGGCGTTGGTCGCGGTCGTGGATCCCGATCCCGTGGCGTGATAGGCGGAGTCGCCGTACTGGTTCGTCGCGGTCGTGCCCTCGCCGTAGGTGTGCGTGGCGCTGCCGCCATAGGGATTGGTCGCGGTCGTCTGCCCCGATCCCGTGGCGTGCGTGGCGGAATCGCCGTACTGGTTGGTCGCGGTCGTGCCCTGGCCGGCGGTGTGCGTGGCACTGCCGCCATAGGGGTTGGTCGCGGTCGTCTGCCCTTGGGTGTGCGTCGCGCTGCCGCCATAGGCGCCCGAGGCGCTCCGGGAACCCTCCCCGCCGGAGGCGCTGCCGCCCCGGTCACCACTTGCGCTCCAGGAGCCGCCGCCGCCGGAGGCGTGGCCATAGCTGCCCGAGTGCGACCAGGCCTCGGCCGGCCCGCATGAAAGGCCCGTGACCAGCAGAACCACGAGAAGGATCGAGATCGTGCTCATAGGTGTGCTCCTTCCTTACTTGGTCTTGGGCGTCTCGGCCGCCGGTGGCGGAGGCGTGCCCACCATCGGGGGCCCGGGATCCGGATGGGCGAACGGCATGCGCTTCGCCGCGGCGGCGCGCGACGAGGCGAAGGCGCCCGCGGGAACGGCCCCGTCGAGCTTCCAGCTTGAGAACTCCACCTGATGCCGCAGCTGCAGCGGATCCTTCTGGAACACGGCGCGCGCCATGCGGGGCAGCTTGTCCTGGACGCCGATCCACATCTGCACGAACACCCCGTCGCCGGCGTAGGCCACGATGTCGGTGGTCGTGCCTCCCACCACCCGGGACTGACCCACGTAGAAGGCCAGCTCCAGGCCCTTGGCGATGTCCCCGTACGGATCGGCGACGAGCGCGTCAGTGAACGGGAAGTACGTGCCGTGGCTCTGGTAGGCCGCCTCCAGCATGGAGTCTATCGTAGGCGGGGCGTCCGCGACCGCGGCCAGCTTCTCGGCGGGCATGAAGGCCACCATGGTCTTGCCGTTGTAGTAGAACTCGGATGTGGGCCCGTCGCCGGTCTGGATCACCCGGAGTTTATCGGGCCGCTGCAGCGTGACCAGGGAGCGCGTCGTGTACACGAGGGCCGGTCCGAGGCGGCTTGGGCTCTCGTACGAGGCCACCGCGGTGAAGCTCATGGTGCGGGCGGCCGCCAGGCGGCTGCTCGAGGCCTTCAGCACCTCGATGGCCTTCGGCTCGAGCGCCGGCGCCGTCCCGGGCGGGGCAGCGGGGGGCGCCGAAAGCGCGGGCGCCGGAGCGGAAGGTATCCCCGGCGGCTGCTGGGCGCTCACGCCCGCAACCACGAGCAGACTGAGCGCGACCAGGAGCGTGCGTGCACAAACCAAGTCTTGCCTCATCATCGCCTCCGCGAGCGAACCGACCCGCAGGCGCGCCCGGCGGACCTCATGGGATCATACCGCACTCGAACATCTTGTTGGCGACCGGCGCCGCAATCTTGCTGATGAACGCGGCTCGCATCTGGGCGTCGTTGCGCAGCATCTGGATCATCTCCTGCTCCTGCGGCGACTTCGGCTTGCTCCGCTGCTCCCAGAGCTGCTCGCAGGTCGATTGCGCGTACTTCTGCACGACATTCTGCGCGACCATGTCCAGGATCGGGAATTGGGCGCCGGCCACGCCCGCGAACAGCAGCGCGAGCGCCCCGGCGAACACGAACACGCGTCGAGTCATGGTGGCCTCCTCTGAAGGGGTTAGTTGTTGCGGTTGTAGTCGAAGTTCTGCACCTGCACGCTCAGCTGCTTGGCGGGCATGATCACCTCGGCGTAGGCCACGTGGTTGAGCCCGCTGGGAAGCGTCTTGAAGGTTGCGGTGAGGCTGATCGGATCCCCCTGAAACGTGGTCGACACCTGGATCCTCTGTACGTGGCGGGTGCGGGGATTTACCCACAGGGAGAGCGTGTCGCCCGCAGAGATCACATTCTGCCCCGTCATCTCGAACAGGCCGCTCGCGGCGGGTCCGGTGGCGGTGGCACGACTCATGAAGTCCTGCACCTTGCCGGCCGTCGGCAAGGTGTATTGCTCGAGCAGGTCGCGGAGCCCGGTCAGATACTCTTCCACCTTCTGCCGCTCGGCCTCGGCGATGCGCCGGCGCACGAAGCCAAGGGGCAAGGGCGCGCTCTGATCGTTCATGACGCTGCGCTGGAGCTGCCCGCCCGGGCCGTAGGTGACGGTGTCGAGACGCAGGTCCTTCACCTGCCCCTGATCGATCACCTCCGTGCGGCTGGTCCAGCTGTACTGGCGCATCAGGGCAGCATTGGCCTTGCGGGCCTCCGTCACGCGCATGGCCATGTTCGTGGGAGCGGGCTGTCCGGTCTGGGCGGAAGACGCGGGCGGCCAGCCGAGGGCCAAGCCAATCATCGCGAGCACAGGCAAGAGTCTCATGGACCAGCTCTCCAATCGTCGAAACGGGTTATGGGTGCGCGTCGCTGTTTGACGAGGCCGCTTCCAGCCGCTACCGCCGCGCCCGGGCCATGAGCGCACGCTCGTTCACTCGCTCGCCTTGTTGTTCCGCCGGCCGAGCGCGTGCATGATGCGCCGCTCCTCGGCCGTCAGTTGCTGCGGCTCGAGCTTGAACGTCAGCTTGTTGAGCTTGCCCGTGAAGCGAAACGGCACGTCGTAGCGGTACTCCAGAAAGGCGACTGGCGTGCCCGTATCCATCCCGACGTCGAAGGTTTCGTCCCACTGGAAAATGAACGGCACGGTGTGTTCCATGGAGTTCTTGTCCACTTCCTTGCCATCCACGCTCAAGACGCCGGTGCCGCCCTTGCCGAAGCCGCCGCCGTCGAACTTGAAGTCGAACACCAGCGTGTGCTTGCCGGCCTTGAGCTCGGGGCCCTCCCACGTCGTGCGCTTGAGATCGAAGAGGTTGTACAGGAACACGGGCTTGCCCCGGCCGATGCCCAGCTCGCCCTTGCTCAGGAAGAAGCCATAGCCGCCGAAGCGACCGCCCTGCGTCACGATCATGCCTTCGGCGCCGCCCTCGGGGATCTCGACCTCCGCGGTGATCGTGTACGAGCGCTGCAGGATGCTCGGCTCGGAGCCGTTCGGAATGCCGCTGTGCTCACCGGAATACGTGAACACCGTCCGGCCCGCCGCCACACTCGGGCGCGGCGTCACGACACGCGTCAGCGTCGAATTGTCGAGAGGCAGCACGGGATACTTCTTGATCTCGGCGTAGAACCGGTTCTGCATGTCCTTGAGCTTGTCGGGCATCTTCGCCGCGAGATCGACGGCCTGGGTGGGGTCGGAGCGGACATCGTAGAGCTCCCACTGGTACCCGGTGATCACATCGGGCGCGGTCGGCGTCATGTGCCACGGAACGGTGACAGGAGTCGTGGCGGCGACCCAGCCGTTGTGGTAAAGCGCCCGATTGCCCAGCATCTCGAAGTACTGGGTCGTGCGCTTCGACGGAGCGCCGGCGTTGGCCCTGTCCCAGGTGTACGCCATGCTCACGCCCTCGATCGGGTTCTGCCTGAGCCCGTCGATCGTCTTCGGCGCCGGAATGCGCGTGGCCTCGAGGATTGTCGGCACGATGTCAATGATGTGGTGGAACTGCGTCCGGATGCCGCCGGCGTCCTTGATCCGCTGGGGCCAGGCGATGGCCACGCCCTGGCGCGTGCCGCCGAAGTGCGACGCCACCTGTTTGACCCACTGGAACGGCGTGTCGAACGCCCAGGCCCACTCCACCGCCATGTGCGGATAGGTCCGGTCGGAGCCCCAGAATTCGTACCAGAGGAACTGATCCTTGACGGGGATGGTGACGCCATTCAACGGCGCCACCTCGTTCGGTGTGCCGTTGAGCGTGCCCTCGGCGCTGGCGCCGTTGTCCCCGCTGATATAGATGATCAGCGTGTTGTCGAGCTTGCCCATGTCCTCGACCTGCTGGATCACCCGCCCGATCTCGTGATCGGTGTAGGCGAGGTACGCGGCGTAGACGTCGACCTGGCGGATGAAGAGCTTCTTTTCCTCGAAGCTCAACGTGTCCCATTCCGGCAAGTCCTTGGGCCACGCCGTCAGCTTGGCGTTCGCGGGGATGACGCCGAGCTTCTTCTGGTTGGCGAAGATTTGCTCGCGCAGCGCGTTCCAGCCCGTGTCGAACAGGTGCATGTCGCTGATCTTCTTGATCCACTCCGGCGTCGGGTGGCGCGGCGCGTGCGTCCCGCCGGGAACGTAATAGACGAAGAATGGCTTGTCGGGAGCCAGCTCGTTCAGGTTCTTCATGTACTGGATCGCGTCGTCCGCCATGGCCGTGGTCAGATTCCAGCCGGGCTGGCCGACGTACGGGTAGATCGCCGTGGTGTTGCGGAAGAGATTCGGCTGCCACTGGCTGGTGTCGCCGCCGACGAAACCGTAGAAATACTCGAAGCCCATGCCGATCGGCCACTGGTCGAACGGTCCGGCCTGACTCGTCGCGAACGCCGGCGTGTTGTGATCCTTGCCGAACCAGGAGGTCGCATAGCCGTTCTGCTTGAGGATTTCGCCGATCGTGCCGCTGGTCCTGTCGATGACCGAGTCGTATCCCGGATAACCGGTCGCGATCTCGGACACCACCCCGAAGCCGACGGTATGGTGGTTGCGCCCGGTGATGAGAGCGGCGCGTGTCGGCGAGCACAGCGCGGTCGAGTGGAACTGCGTGTAGCGCAGCCCCATCTGCGCGATTCGGTCCAGCGCGGGCGTCGGAATCACGCCGCCGAACGTACTCGGGGCGGCGAAGCCGACGTCGTCGGTCATGATGAGCAGCACGTTGGGCGCGCCTTTGGGCGGCACGATACGCGGCGGCCAGGAGGGCTTCGACGCGCTCGCGCGTTCGTTGATCACGCCGCCGAATTTCGGCGGCGGAGGCGGCAGCTGCTTGCCGTCGAGGGTCATCGTCGCGGCCGGCGAACCGGGCGATGGTGCCGTCTGCTGCGCGCCCGCCGGCGGCAGGGCCGAGCTGGCGACACAGAGCGCGGCAGCGGCAACCACGATCAGGCCGTACCGGCGGAGGAGTCTTACCAGTGACATCGACGTATGGCGCAATGTTGGCATGGCCTCTCCTATCGAATGGCGGCTCGCCCCGCGCGACACAACATGACGTCTGCGCCTCATGGCAACGCTCGCCTCACATCTCGCGCCCCATTATTTGATCCAGCCTTGTTGCTGAAATCGCTTCTTGAGCACGTCGGCGATTTCCTCAGCGGCCGCCTTGGCCCGGCCCTCCACTTTGCTGCTGCCACTTGCCTCCCCGTAGGCTTTCATCCCGCTACTGATGATGAGTCCTGCCGGCCGGACAGAACCTCGGCCGGCATCGGTCCAGTCGTCTACGGGTCGTAACATCGCAGCGCCTCCTTGGCGTTCAATTCGCCGGAATCGTGACCACGGACGGTGCCGGGTGCCTGGGCCATGACATCTCTCTTTTCACTCTTTTCCAGAGCCACGGATGAACGCGGCCTGCTTGCCCTCCCCCAGGGCCCGCTTGGGATCCAGGAGGCCGTAAAGCTGGATGGTCTTGGCCACCAGCCTGGTCCAGCCAGTCTGGTGGCTGGCGCCGAGCCCAGCGCCGTTGTCGCCGTGGAAGTACTCGTAGAAGAGGAGGTGATCGTGCCAGTGGGGATCGCTCTGGAACTTCTCGATGCCGCCGTAGACAGGCCGTCGGCCGCGTCCGTCGCGCAGGAAGATTCGGCTCAGCCGGTCCGCGATCTCCTTGCTCACCTCGAAGAGATTCATCATCGTCCCCGACCCCGTGGGGCATTTGATCTTGAAGCCGTCGCCGTAGTACAGGTAGAAGTTCTGCAGTGCGCGGATGATGAGAAGGTTCACCGGCATCCAGACCGGGCCCCGCCAGTTGGAGTTGCCGCCGAACATGCCGGTGTTCGACTCGGCCGGCAGGTAGTCCACCCGGTACTCCTGGCCGCCTACCCGGAAGACGTACGGGTGCTGCTCGTGGAACTTGGAAAGCGAGCGGAGACCGTATGGGCTCAGGAACTCGTTCTCGTCGAGCATCTTCGTGAGGATCCGGCGCAGCCGCTCCGGGTTGACCAGGGCCAGGATCCCCCGGTCGGCCACGCCCAGGTGTCCCGGGCCCATGGGGTGGATGGACTTCAGGAGTTCGGGCATACGGCGCAGGCGAAGCCCCATCTGAGCCATCGCCTGCGGAATGCTCTCTCGCTGCCACTTTTCCCAAACCGTCGTGGCGCACAGGGGAAGGAGTCCCACCATCGAGCGCACCTTGAGCCGTGTGGCGCTGCCGTCGGGGAGCCGCAGCAGGTCGTAGTAGAAGCCGTCCTCCTCGTCCCACATGCCGTCCTCACCGGGACGGTTCATGGCGGCGGCGATGTACAGGAAGTGCTCGGCGAACTTCACGACCATGTCTTCGTAGGTGCGGTCGTGGACGGTAAGCTCCACCGCGAGTTCGAACATGTTCTGGGCGAAAAGGGCCATCCAGGCCGTTCCGTCCGCCTGCTCCAGGTGGCCGCCGGTGGGAAGCGGCGCGCTGCGGTCGAACACGCCGATGTTGTCGAGCCCGAGGAAGCCCCCCTCGAACACGTTTTTGCCGAACCGGTCCTTCCGGTTCACCCACCAGGTGAAGTTCAGCAGCAGCTTTCTGAACGCCGTCCTGAGGAAATCGAGGTCGGCCTCGCCGCGCAGGGCCTGCTCGGTGCGGTGCAGAAAGAGAGTGGCCATGGCGTGGACCGGGGGGTTCACGTCGCTGAAGTTCCACTCGTACGCGGGCATCTGGCCGCTGGGATGTAGGTAGACGGCGCGCAGCATCAGCTCCATCTGCTGCTTGGCGAAGTCGGGGTCCACGATCGAGAGCGGCAGCGTGTGGAAGGCCAGGTCCCAGGCCGCGTACCAAGGGTACTCCCACTTGTCGGGCATGGAGATGATGTCCTCGTTCAGCATGTGGAACCACTCCGAGTTCCGGGAGTTTCGATATCCAGCATGGAGGGGGTTGGAGTTGTGCTCCTTCAGCCAGTTGTCACCGTCGAAGAAGAAGAACTGCTTGCTCCAGAGCATGCCGGCGATGGCCTGGCGCATCACGTTGGCCGCGTCCGAGGAAACCGACGGCGGGGTCACGGAGCGGTAGAACTCGTCCGCCTCTTGCAGCCGGGCAGCCACGGTCTTGTCAAACTCCGTGCCGAAGCCGGATGGGGTGGTCTTGGTTTTCCCGCTCTTGCCGGCAGTGGCCTGGCCGGTCAGGCGCAGCCGCACGGTCGCCGACTGGCCGGGAGCAATCGTCACACGATAGTGTGCCGCGACCTTGGTGCCCTGCTTGTCGGGATTCACGGCACGCTGATTGCCCTGCACCACGCAGTCGTTGATGCCGTCCTTGACGTACGGGCTTTCGTTCTTTTGTCCGGGGAACAGCCGCTCGTGATTCGTGGTGTTTTCGGTGAAGAGCAGCGGCACCTCGCCGTCGCAGGACAGGAGGAATTCACCCAGCAGCGGATGCATGGCCGCGACCGCGCTCGTGCCCGCCGCTGCCTCGATCTGATTCAAGCTCGGTTTCTCGACCGCTCTGTTGGATTCGGCAATCCACGAAGCCCAGTCGTTGCGAAACCACAGCGTGGGCAGGAGATGCAGTTCCGCCGCCTCCGGTCCCCGGTTGGCTGCCGTGATCTTCACCAGGATGTCTTCCGGACCGGCTTTGGCGTACTCCACGAAGACATCGAAGTACCGGTTGTTATTGAAGACGCCGGTGTCGAGCAATTCGTACTCAAACTCGTTCCGGGAACGACGGCCGTTGGTCTCCAGCAGATCCGCGTACGGATAGGCCGCCTGCGGGTACTTGTAAAGCCATTTCATGTAGGAGTGCGTCGGCGTGCTGTCGAGGTAGAAGTAGTAC
>WNFS01000297.1_pt1 | contig 59665 bp, 49 predicted proteins | sample 5400141 | NCBI WGS metagenome assembly WNFS01 (sample SAMN13153358, study PRJNA577476) | soil metagenome | isolation source: 60 cm saprolite under Madrone tree | place: USA:California | collected 2016-06-14 | reverse complement strand
TGGTTCGACAGCCAGTATTTCGCCGGCAGTTCGGTCTTCGACTTCTGGTACTTCGACAATGTGATGGTCCAGCCGCGCGACCCGCCGGCCAGTTGGAAGCGGAACGGCGCCAACCAGAACAGCACCGATGCCGATGTGGCCGCGGCGTTCCGGGCCGGTGAAGCGGCCGAATGGGCCGAGGCGCGCAAGCTCGAACCCGACATGCTGCTGCTGGGCAATGTCGACAGCGACCTGTCGTCGGTCGAGTACAAGGGCCAGCTGAACCTGGCCCTTCTGGAGTGCCTGACCGGGCAGTCGTGGTCGCTCGAGACCTGGGGCGGCTGGACTCAAATGATGAGCCGATACCTCGGGGTGGTGGCTAACCTGGCTCCGCCGAAGGTGGCGGTGTTCTCGGCCTGTGGCGGCGCGACCGATTACGCGTTGTTCCGCTACTCGCTCGCCTCTGCCCTGATGGGCGACGGCTACTTTGCCTACAGCAACAACGGCAACTACAGGTCAGCGTCATGGTACGACGAGTACAACGTCAACCTGGGTGCGGCGCTGCAGCCGGCGGTCACTGCCGCCTGGCAGAATGGGGTCTACCGGCGCGACTTCCAGAACGGTATCGTGCTGGTCAATCCGCGCGGCAATAGCCGGCAGACGGTCAGACTGGGTGGCACATTCCATAAGATTCTCGGCACGCAGGATCCGCGCACCAACAATGGTCAGGCGGTCACATCGGTCACCCTGAACGCAGCTGACGGCCTGGTGCTGACCCGATAGGGGAAGGTCGACTCGACCGTGGTTTCGGATCCGCGATTGCGCGTCGAGCGTGGACTCGAGGGTTTGGCGTCGATCCAGCCCGAATGGAGCGCGATCATTGAATCGATGCCTCGCTCCCGATTCCATCAATCGTTCGAATGGCATCGCTGCGTTGTTGCTCACCTGGAGGCCGATCCCCTCTCGGTGCATTACTTCGTGCTGTACCTGGGCTCCGCGGCGATCGCGATCTTCCCGCTGCGCCGTGTCGTGCGACGGGTGGCGGGAATTGCCGTCCGGACCTGGGAATCGCTCACGCACGATCACGTTCCGCTGTCCGATTTCCTTCAACAGGCGGACATCGTCGCGGACAGCCCGTTACGCACGCTGCTGCGCGCGCTTAACCGCGAGCCGGCGCTGCGCTGGGACGTGCTGAACCTTGACCGTTCGCTGGCAGGCGGGCCCGCGATCAGCGCCGTAAGTCGCGGCCGCTGGCCCCTTCTGCTGGCGCGCCGGTCAACGACCAGCATGTACTTCGACTGCAGCTCCTACGACGGCTGCCAGGAACGAATGGACGGCCACTTCCGGCGCAATCTGCGGCGTCAGCGAAAAAAGCTCGATCAGCGCGGACGGGTCGAATTCGTCGCAGAAAGCGATCCATCGGCGCTGCCCGGTGCTTTCCAGGAGTTCCTGCGACTGGAGCAGTCGGGCTGGAAGGGGGACTCGGGCCGCGCTTCCGCGATCGCGCTGCACGATCGTTTGAGGGCATTCTACGAGTCGCTGATTTGCGGATTCGGGCGCAACGGCGACGCCTTGATCACGCTGCTGAAGCTGGACGGCCGGCCGGTCGCGGCCCAGTTTTGCGTTCTACACCGCGACACACTCAACATTCTGAAGATCGCCTACGACGAGACCTACGCGGCCGAAGCTCCGGGCAGTCAATTGCTGGACGAGTTGCTGCGCCATTGCTGCGATTCACCACACATCGGGCGTTTGTGCTTGACGACCGGGCCGGAATGGGCGACCCGCTGGAAGCCAGAAGCGGACGATGTCTGGAACTTCGCAGTCGCGAACCGGACCGTGCGCGGCCTGATTGCGTACGCGCTGCAGGCGGCGCGCATCCGCGCCAGCGCCGTCAAGCGACGCTGGCTGCGACCCGGAAAATGAGCGAGTGGTCGGCACCTGCGGCCGCCGCCCCGGCGCCGATCAGGCGCGCATGCGGGCCGACCGCTGCTGTGCCGATCGGTAAATCTCGAACGTTTCCCGCGCGATCACATCCCAAGCCAGGAACTGTTCGGCATGCCTGCGCAGCCTGCCGCCGTAATCGCGCCGGAGTGTCTCGTCCTCCAGCAGGTCGATGATTCGCGCGGCGAGTTGCACCGGGTTTTCCTCGTCGATCCACACCCCGCAGTCCCCGAGGTGGCCCGGCAGGCCGGCCTTCCTCGTGCAGATGATGGGCAATTGATTGGCTGCCGCCACGCCGGCCGGCAGGCCGGCGAAGCTCCCCGTGAACGGAAGCAGACAAAGCAATGACGACCGGTACAGCTGCGTCATGTCTTCCATCGATATCTGATTCAGCCAGTCGACCCGCTCTTCGACCCCTGAGCGGCGCGCCAGAGCCAGCGCCTCCGGCGGCGTCTCGGTGCCGTAGTGACCGTGAATCCGGAGTCGAGGGGCCTTGGCGCCGAGCCGGCTCGTGACGATCGCCAGCGCATCGAGAACGTTCCCGATGCCCTTGCCGGACATCAGCTTGTGGCCCCCGTAAAAGACCAGGCCTTCGCGCTGCCCTGTCGCGTCGGCCGGCCCGATCTGGGTGCCGTGTCGGACCACGTGGATCAGTTCGGGCGATACATGCAGTCCGCTCAACTCCCGCTTCAGCGCGTTGTCATGGACGATGATCGCGTCGGCGCGGTTGTAGATCCGGTTTCGGTCGCGGTATGCGAGCTGCTCGAGGTCCAGTTCGTGCACGGTGACAACCCGGGTCGCATCGGAGGGGCGCCGCAACCAGTGGAACGCCACGTCCGAACCATACGCATTCAGGATCTGGTGCAGATGCCTCACCTGCGTTCCTCGCGAAAGCGCCTCGTAGCGGACTGCGCGAAGGTAGTAGGTCGCGTAGCGCAGGCCGAACCTTAGCTCGCGTTTCCAGGGCACGGGCGAGGGCATTTCGCCGAGCTGGGGCATCTCGAAATACTTGCAATCGCGCCTCTGGAAGTCGCGACTGCGCTCTATCGGGTCGCCGCAACCGCAGTTCGATGCGACCCATTGCACCGTCGAGCCGGTGCTGCGTTCCAGGGAAGTCTTAAGCGACTCGATGTAGGCGCCGTAGGAAGTTCGGAACGGGCATCCGATGATTGCGATGTTCATCAGGCGATTTTAGATGGTGATTGGCCTCACTCGAGCTCTTCCGGTACGGTGCCGGACGTGGCCGTTACGGCCGCACGCGCTCGGCCGGCCCCACGCATCCAACGCTTCAAGCGCGCCCAGACGGGCGGCAGCTGCTCGAAGCGGGCGCGCCAGAGGAACGCGGCCGGCCCCGGGCGGTACAAGGTCAACGAGCGCGTGGTGCGCTGCCGCCGGCTCCACTGCGTCTTGTAGTCGTGCTCGCCGCGCATCATGTCGAAGGACTCGTTACCCTCGCCGATCGCGTGCTCGATCGCGTAACCCAGCAGCAGGAACCCCGGCCGCAACTTTTCAAAGGCTGGGTCGAATCCGCTCTGGAAGTAGAAGACCTGGTTCCGAAATCGGTAGCAGTACAGAAGCGCGATTGTCTTGCCCTCGGCTTTCAGGCCATAGAAGCGGATCCAGCCGAGACGGGCGCAATGCGTGACCACGTCGCGATGGAAACCGAGGAACTCGATCGACCGGAACACGTGCGATTCTCCCTTTGCGGTGAAGCGCATTCGGTGCAGCTGCGCCAGCTCGTCGAACAACGGGCCGATCTGTTCCGGATCGGTCGCAACGAAAAAGCGTGTGCCGTATTTGGACTCCGCCTTGCGCCTGGCATAGCGGATCGTGGAACGGCGGTGCGAGCTGAACTCTGCGAGGAGGTCGTCCCAGCTCTGTGGAAGATGCACGACAATTGGCCGAGCCGAGATGGTGTCGGACAACGCGGAGGGTTTCGCGTGGCACGCGGCGAGCATCGCGCGACGGAAGGGCGACTCTTCCACGAGGTCGGAGATCAAAATGACGCGCCAGTCGCGGCGTGCCTTGAGCAGGTGCTCGGCCAGCGCGGTCGCAGCGGCATCGGCGCAAGCCGGTTCGAGCAACGGCCCGAGGTAGTCCGGCTGGGTATCGCCACCCGTGCCGATCAGCCGGAGTACCCGAATCCCAATACCGGGGAACAACCTGACGCGCTGCTCGTACAGCGGCAGGATCCCCATCACGCTCCCGCTGTGCTCGACGACGAATAAGCGCAGCGGCTGCCCTTGGCCGTAGTGCTGCCACCAGTGCCACGCGAGCTCCCAGCTGGCGAACACGGTGGCGTGAGGGTCGCGGCGCAGCAGATCCTTCCAGGAGTCGGCGAGCGCTTCGAGATCTTCCATCGAATCGAGAGCGCGGACAGTCATCGAGTCCGCGCCGGGCATCTTGGCGTCCAGCGAGGCCGTGCTTGCGCGAAGACGATCTGACATGGTCTGATTTGGGTTGGCCACGCGGAGCGAATCCAGCAGGCACCCGCGCGCTAAGGTCGATAGACGACCCCGGCGAAGATCTCGTTTTCCGACGAATCGCCCGGCACGTTGGATGTGATCGAGTGGTGCCGAGGGCCGCCGACCGCATCGAGTCTGGGTGCAAAAGTCTGATTCCATCGGAGCGTCAACGAGCGCTGCAAGGTGGTTTGGCCGGCATCGATGGTCAGCCCCTTGGCTCGATCCGCGTTTCGATCAGCGAAGCCGACTGGCGCGTCATCAGTCGATGCGTAAGCATCAGGGTTGCGCCCCGGTAAGTCGCTAACGGAAAACGGCAGTCTCGAGATAAGTTCTTACCATGACTTTCTTTTATCGCTTTCCATTCAATATATTAAGTGAAACTTTACGTAATGGCCAAGTGATGGCCAAGGCACTGCTCGCTACTTTGCCTACGCCGCCAACGGCAGCTACAGCTCGGCGTCCTGGTACGACGAGTTCAACGTCAACCTGGGTGCGGCGCTGCAGCCGGCGGTCACTGCCGCCTGCCAGAATGGCGTCTATCGGCGCGACTTCCGGAACGGCATCGTGCTGGTCAATCCGCGCGGCAATGGCACGCAGACGGTCACGCTGGCCGGCACGTTCCACAAGATCCTCGGCGCGCAGGGATCCAGCCACCAACAACGGTCAGGCGGTCACGTCGGTCACCCTGAAGGCAGCCGACGACCTTGTACTGACGCGATAGGAAACGGGTTCAACCCGGCTGCAAAACCATTGAGCCAATCACAAGCACTCAAGGGGATCGGCAGCCCAAGAATGCCTGAGCGCGGTACGTGCGTCGATTAAAACAGGTCAAGGGAATCACGGAACGAGGGCCCGGAGTTTCATTCAATCGCCTCTTCGAGAGCGGGCTTGGGCCGGACTCGCACCCATGTCCTCGTCATGGAATCGGCCTCAATAACCCATAGCGCTTCCGGAGGGATCTAGGCCGTTCGACTCGGTCGGCTGGTAACCTCTCCCTATTGAGGTCCCGCGCAGAGCAACACAAACTGAATTTGATGTCGCCCCAGTCGTCGGCCGCCGCTGCTGTGCGCTCAGAGGGATTTCTTCCGCTCTCGATCGGCGCGCTGCTTCACAGGGTCGCAATGTCCTGGCACTACCGGCTGGGCCTTGAGCCTCGTTGGGGCATCTCACTGGTCGAGGCGGACTGGAAAAGCAAGGAGGCGGCGCTGCGCGCCAGCCGGCCGGTGCCAAATCCCCCGGGGCGCTATTTTGCCGATCCGTTCGTGATCGAACGCGACGGGCGAACGTACTGCTTTGTCGAGGACTACGTTCACCCGCGTGGCAAAGCCCATATCACGGTGCTCGAATACCGGGCCGGCGCGGCGACGGAGGTCGGTCCGTGCCTGGACGAGCCGTTCCACTTGTCGTTCCCTTTTGTGTTCGAGTATGAAGGGCAGCTGTATCTTTGCCCGGAAGCGAGTGCGTCCCGCTCGGTGCGCATTTACCGCTGCTCCGAATTTCCGCTGCGCTGGGAGTTGGCTCGGGTGGCGCTGTCCGGTTTCCCGGCCCTCGACTCGGTGCTCTTCGAGCGCCAGGGACGCTGGTGGCTGCTGACCTCCCGCGTTGCCGATGCCGACGATCCATTCGGCAGCGAGTTGCACATATTCCATGCAGATTCCCCGCTGAGCGAGCAATGGCGGCCGCTACCCGGAAATCCGGTGATTGTCGATCGGCGTTGCGGCCGCAACGGTGGCCTGATCCGCGAGGGTGAACGTGTGCTGCGTGTCGCCCAGCATCATGAGCCGCGCCACTATGGGCGGCGGGCTACGGTGCGCGAGATCACTCGCCTCGACGAGAGCGGTTATGCCGAGCGGGTGATCGCGAGTCTCGATCCCGATTTCCGTCCTGGCCTGGTCGGCGCCCATCACCTGACGACAACCGGCCGAGTGACCGCGGTCGATCACACCTCGTGGGCGCGACCGTTCACCCAAGCCACGCCCGAACGATTGGGGAATTGATGCCGGATGTTTCGAACGCGCCTTGAGCGCCTACCGTGCGTTCAGCGCCCGGTAGGCGGCCAGCAGTTTCGGCGCTTCGTGGCTCCATTGCAGTTCGTCCAGCACCCGCTTGCGACCGAACGCGCCCATCTGCTCGCGCCGTTGCGGATCATCGAGCAGATCGATTAACTTATCGCCCAGATCGAGGGCATCGTTCGGACGCGCATAGTTCGACGCCTGCTGAGCGGAGAACCGTCCTTCGGTGAGATCGAACTGGACGATTGGCTTGCCGAGCGCCATGTACTCCATGACCTTGTTCATCGTCGACTTGTCGTTCATCTCGTTGGCGACGTCGGGATTGACGCATACATCGGCGGTGTTCAGCATCTCGAGCATCTGCTCGTCCGGAACCCGCCCGGTGAAGGTCACGTACGGCGCGACGCCCAGGTCAGCGGCGAGGGTCTGCATCGCCTTCAGGCTGGTGCCGCCGCCGACCAGGCCGAAATGGACATCCGTGCGGCCACGCGTATAGACGATATGCCGGGCCGCGCGCAGCAGCAGATCGATCCCCTCCTGCGGGCCCATGACGCCGACGTAGCCCACCAGGTAGCGCCGCCCGCAGCGCAGCTCCGGTCGCGGCGGCATGATGCGCATCCGTTCGAGCGACGGGCCGCTGCGCACGACGAACATGCGCTCGCCGGGCATTCCCCCGCGCGACATCGCGATCCGGCGATACGACTCGTTCGTGGCGATCGAGATATCGGCGCTGCGAAAAGTCCAACGCTCCAGTCTAAGCATCAGGCGGTACAGGAAGTCGCGGCGTTTGAACTTGGCCTCGTACAGTTCCGGACAGAGATCGTGGTGATCGAAGACGAAGCGTGTGCCGGCGTGCCACTTGAAGAAACCGGCAATCAGGAACAGCAGGTCGGGCGGATTGCACGCATGGACGATGTCGAAGCCCGCGCGCCGGTGCTCGCGCCACGCGAGCCGGAACGTGTGCCAGAGCGCCGCGTTGTATTCGCGCAGGTAGCCAAGTGCGCCCGACGCCTCGAGCGGCAGGTCGTAGCGCAGGATGCGGATCCCCGCAATGGTCTCTTCGTGGGCTTCGCAACCCGGCCCGGTGGGGCAGATGATCGCCACGTCGTAACCGTTGGCGGCGAGCGTGGTCGCTTCCTGCCACACGCGCCGATCGAATGGCGACGGCAGGTTCTCCACCAGCATCAGGACGCGCGCCATTCAAAGCCCTACGGAACCGGTCTTGACATCGGCGTATGCAGCGGTCCGCCTCTTTCGCGTGCCTCGCCGAGCAGATCGCGGTACACGTGCCACACACGGGGCCAGGCGAGGCTCGGAACGAGCGCCGCAGCAAGATAGGCGGCGCCGCCGGCGAGCAGCTGCAGCACCGTCGGCCAGCTGGTCGGCACCGCGAACATGATCGCCTGGGTGAAAAGGGTTGCGCTGAGGTTGACCAGAAACAGCGCGCACATTTCACGCCACGCCTGGAACTCCGCCCAGGCGAGCCCGAGCACGCGCCGGACGTATACCAGGTTCCAGATCTGGGACAGCCATCCGACCGCCGTTGCGCCGATCGCTATTCCGCACAGGCCGAGCGTTGGATCGCGGGTCACCGACGCGCCGACATAGCATGCCGCCGCGGCCAACGGAAGCAGGATTGCGCCTTGGCGCAGCACGAGGGCGGACGCGCCCAATGCAAGCGCCAGTGTCGTGGTCTCCAGCGCCACCGAAAGCAGGCCGGTGACGTAAATCCGGAACGGCAGCACGGCGGCACTGAAGCGCGAGGTGAATACGAAGGCAAGCAGCGGCCCCGCCAGCGCGATCAGCACCCCGCACAGAGGGAACAGCAGCGCTGCGACCATCAGGTTGCCGCGGCGATTCGCCGCCACTGCGGCGTCTACACGCCCCGCCGCTACGTCGGCTGCGATTCCCGGGCCGATCGCATTCGTGACCGTCATCCGCAGGATGGTGATCAAGGGTGCAGCGGCAAGCGCAACACCCTGGACCGCCACTGCGACCGGATCGAAGCGCAACGCGGCAACCCAGCCGTCGATCTGCCCCCGCAGATTGCCCAGCATGAATCCTGCGCCGAAACCCAGACCGTCATGCAGTTGCAGACGCGCCAGATCCGCATCGAGCGACAGTCCGCGACCCCCTTCGAGGTGGCTGTGCCGTGAGGCATAGATCAAAGCCGCCAGGATCCGTGCCAACGCGAGCACGATCAGCGCCAGGCCGACACCGGTCAGGCTGCGCAGCAGCAACGCCGCCGCCACAACGGCGTCAGCGGACTGAGCAGCAACGCGGCCAGCAGGGCAGTGGCTGCAAGGTAGGCAAAGGCGTTGCCGAACAGGGCACCGCGCCGGTGCGGCGGCTGTTGCGGCACCTGCTTGACAAGAAGGCCCGCCACGCTCAGCGACAGGATGTTTGCGCACGTCTGAGCTGCCAGCCACAGCAGGCGGTAGCCGCCGAAGTCGTGCGCGCTCAGCACGCGAACCAGAAGAATCGGCAGCAGCACCTGGGCGGCATAGTCAAGGCCGCTGGCCAGCCCGAGCCATGCGACGATGCGCGGGCGAACCATGCCGCGCCCTCAGCGCGCCGACGCTGGCAGCAATGGTTGTCCGACCGCCGGTCGGACGGGCGCGAAGCGTCGAAATACCGCGAGATACGGCTCGATCAGCCGCTCCGGATCGTAATGCGCCCGCATGAAGGTCACGGCTTGCTGACCCAGCGTGCGCCGGCGCGGCTCGTCCGCAAGCAGATCGCGGACTGTGGCGACCATGGTCTCGAAGTCCGGGACCGCTGCACCGAGCCCGTGCGAGACGATCCATTGATCAGGGTCGAAGAACGACACAACCGGAATCGCGCGCACCCATGCCTGGTAGAACGTATTGGGAAGTCCTTCTATTTCGGAGGTATTCACCAGCAGCCGCGCCCGATCGAACAGCCCCAGCGTCTCGTCCTGGCCCAGGCTGCCGTGCAGGGTCAGATTCGGGACCCAACGGGCGAGCACCCGCAGCCGTTCGAGGTACACGTTGCCCTGTTGTGGGTCGCCACCGACCAGATGGAAGCGATACTGCGGCAGGCGTTGGGCGAGCTCGACAAATATTTCCGGGCGCTTGAGCGCGCGCAGGTGCGCTACCCAGATCGCGTCGATCTCACGTGCCTCGGGCGGCGTCAGCCGCGGCCAGGGCGCGACCATGTCGGCGACCACCTCGCTCTCGATGCCGAAATTGCGCCGCAACATCGCGCGCTGCTGCTCAGTCTGCGCAAGCACGAGATCGACCCGTCGAATTCCGTAGCGGTAGAGCCAGGGATCCTTGAAGGTGCTGATGATCTGGCGGCGCGGATCGCAATCCGCGTCGCTGACGATGCGCAGCACCAGGCGCCGCCGCAGGCGCCGCACGATCCAGGCCACCACGCCGAGGAATCCGTCCCCGGAGGCCAGGAAGTAGACGTCGGCGTCCGCGCGCCGCAGCGCGCGGTAAAGGCCGGTCAGCCGAGGATGAAAAAAGCGCAGCCCCGGCAGACCCTGCTCGCGACGATAGGCCGCCAGGATCCGCAGGCGGTCCACCACGATTTCAGGGCCTTGACCAACATCCAGCGTAACGAACGACGAATCCACCCCGCGCCGGGCGGCGGCGCGAGCGATCATTGCCTGCTGCAATTCCGCCCCTCCCGTCGATGGCGACGGCGTGGCCGGATCCCGCCAAAGCGCCGGGTACGAGTACAGGTTGATGTGGCAGACGCGTACCGGCCGGAACGCCGGATCCGGATCAGCGCCGATGCTCATGCGCGCACCGCCTGGTCACGGCATCGGGCGCGCAACCCGAACGCCAGACCGATCGCAAGCCACATCAGCGTCTGCGATGGCGTGGGCGTCAGGCGATTGTCGGTGACCGCCTGCGCCATCAGCACCGGCAGCATCACCGACGTGGCCCGGACGAACTGCGCCCATATGCGGTCCACGCCACCCAGCGCGCCACCCTCGATGTGGCGCGCCAGCCGGTGCAGCGCGAACCAGCACCAGATGTGAAACGACAGGATCATCACCGCGCCGACCACGCCGTAATCGAGAAGCAGGCCCAGGTACGCGTTGTGGGGCTGGGTGACCACCAAGGCGCCGCTGGTTACCGGCGGGGACCAGAGGATCGACTCCATCCCACCGCCCAGCAGCCAGTGATCCCCGACCACGTGCAGCAGCAACGGCCAAATCTGCGTCACCCTGCCGCCCGAGACCGCGTTCAGGTCGCTCTCCGCGAAACCGGTAGTCAACCGCTCGATCACGGCTTCGGGCAAGCTCAGCGCACCGACCGCGAGGAGCACTGAAGCCGCGACGATCCACTTGAAGCGTCGCATTTCCAGCGTGTATGCGATCAGCACAATCAACATACCGATGAAGCCGCCGCGCGAGAAGGTAAGAAGGCTTGCGACAGACATCAGCGCCCCAACCGCCCACAGTGCAACGCGGGTGCGCAGCGGCGCACCGCGAGCCGTGAACAGGGCCCAGGCCAATCCACAGTTGAACATCAGCGAGACTTCGTTGGGATGTATTCCAGCGGCCGCGGCAAGAGCGTTGCGGGCGTCCTGGTCGGCCATCGCCCAAAGGCTGCCGAGGCTCGCGAAGGCGTTGACCAGGAACAGCACGGCGAGCACGCAAATGCCGACGAGCGGCGCATACAGATATGCGAGGCTCTCCGGTACCGGCCCGTCCACCCTCAGAGCCAATCCGAGAAGCAGGCCCGCGAAGACGGACAGCAATGGCACCATCAGCACGTCGCGCAGGTAGCCGCCCGTATCCGAGAACGAAATGTCCCCCATGCGCCGCAAGCTGTCGGGAATCAGGCCGACCGACACGCTGCCATGCGCGGCCGCGAGCATCATCGGCAGCACCATCAGCACCAGAAGCGCCAAAGGAACCGGCAGTTGCTTGAAGGTCAGCGGCCGGCGAGTACCAGGAAACACCATCAGCAAGAACAGACCAGCGAGCGTTGCGAGCATGGTCAGATTCAACGGGTTGAGCCCCGCAACGTCCAGCAGCCGGTGCGGCATGCGTGTCGATGCGGAAAGCGGCACCAGGACCGAAAGAGCAATGAGTCCGCGACGCGGGTTGTGCAAGATGGCGGCAAACGCCAGCAGCCCGGCGAACACAACGGCCGTGAGCGGCCCGAGTTGCGCAACCACGAGTCCAAGGCCGATCGAGCAGGCCGCGATCGACCCTGTGATCCACAACGTGCGGACCGCATCGTGGCCGCGCACTCCAGTGCGAGCCGGTGTCACCAATTCGCTCATTCGCGTACGATCTGCATCGGAGAATTCTAGGTTGCATCCCGCGCGAAGAACCCTTCGACGATCCTACCTATTGTCGAGAGACAAGCGTCCGCACAGGGTCTTAAGGGCATCCAGTGGCCGGTGAGCGAACTTCGTCGATGCGATTGATGTTTGTCGCTTCCGCGCTCGATTGTGGTGGCGCGGAGCGCCACACGCTCGAACTGGCAAGCGCGCTGAGCGCACGCGGTCATTCTTGCGACCTGGTCGCGATGCAGGCGGCGCGCGACGACAGTTGGGTGCGCTCGCTCAGCGGCGCCCGGCCGGACGACCTGCCGCTGCGCTTTGTGACCCTCGATGCCCGCCACCAGTTCGATGGCCACGCAGTGCGTCGGCTGTGCACCGAACTGCGCCAGCGCCAGCCGCACGTGGTCATGGCAGTCAACGGCTACCCCTTGATTCACGCGGCCCGAGCCGTGCGCGCGGCCGGCTTCGCAGCAACGCAACGCCCGGCACTGGCGCTGGCCTTTCACAGCACGCGTCTGACGGGCGCCAAGGAATTGCTGCAGCATGTGTTCGTCACGTTGATCGCGCGGCACTGCGACCAACTGGTCTTCGTATCCGAATTCCAATCGAGCCACTGGCTGCGGCGTGGCCTGCGCGCACGCCGCAACGCCGTTATCCACAACGGCGTGGCGGACGGGTGCTTTGCTCCGAGCGTGCGCACGCAGTGGCGCGCCGCAACGCGCACCGCGCTGGGCTTCCACGATGACGATTACGTGCTCGGTTGCTGTGCGCAGCTGCGGCCGGAAAAAAATCACGTGCAGCTGATCGATGCCGTAATCGCGTTGCGCCGCGAGGGCATCGCGGCACGTGCGCTCATCGTCGGCGAGGGACCTCAACGGCTGTTGATCGAGGGCTATGCGCAGGCACACGGCGCGTCGGCCTTGGTCATCCTGGTCGGCCATCAGAACCAGGTCGAGCGCTACATCGCCGCGTTCGATGTCGGCGTCCTGTGCAGCGTTGCAGAGACCTTTTCGCTCGCCGCGCTCGAGCAGATGTCGATGGGAGTGCCGGTGGTCCTGAGCGAGCAGGGCGGCGCGCGCGAGATGGTCATCGACGGCGTGCAGGGATTCGTCTTCCCGACCGGCGACACGCCGGCGCTGGTGGATGTGCTGCGCCGGCTGCATCCCCTCGACGCCCGCGCGCGAATGGGCGCGCAGGCGGCCCAGCAGGTCGCGACCCGCTTCCGGCACGCCCACATGGTCGATCGCTACGAGGCGCTGTTCGAGTCGCTCAGCCGGGCGCGTGCGAGCCATACCTTTTCCGCAGCACAAGACTGGGTCGTTCGATGAACCGGTACGAGGCGTACGACAGCCCGATCGAGAGAAGGTAGTACGTGAGCAGCCACGGCACCGATAACGCGCGTTTTTCGCCGGAGACCCAGCCCGCGAAGACCAGCGCGAGCCAGTGGTACAGATAGATCGAGTAGCTGAGCTTGCCGATGAGGACTGCGGGGCGGCTGGCGAGCATCGCGCCCAGGGGCTGCAGGCTTCGCCCGAGCACGGTTGCGTAGAACAGTGGAAGCAGGGCTATGCCTTGCAGCGAGTAGCGGATCGATTCGCGGAACCCCTCCCCGCGCACGAGCAGCGTCAACAGCAGCAGGCCGAGCGAGGCTCCGATGGCGATCTCGTTGTCCAGTAGTGCCTTGAGCCTCGCGGGTCGGACGTGGCTGCACAGCCAGGCCAGCAGCGCACCCCACGCGAGCGAGTCGATCCGCGCCTCGGTCGCCATGTAGGTGTACTCGTACCGTATCAGGGTCAGGGGCTCGCCGAGCACGGCCGCGCACCGGATCGTCAGCGGCACGACGAGCAGAATCAGCAGCAGCAGGAACAGGCGCCGCTGCGTGTGCGCGAAGAAAGCCATCAGCGGCGCGAAGAAGATGTAGAAATGCTCCTCGATCGCCAGGCTCCAGAGGATCTTCAGCGGCGAAGGACCGAACGGCAGGGCCTCGTACTGCCAGTAGATCGAGTAGTAGTTCGCGAAGTACAGAATCGCGGACAGCAATTCGAGGGGTTTGACCGACTTGAGGCAGAAAACGATCAGCAGCGCCGACAGGATGATGAAGCAGATCAGCGGCGGCGCCAGCCGCCAGAACCGCCGCAGGTAGAAATTCTTCAGCGAAATGCCGCCGTCGCGCCGGAATTCCGAGATCAGCAGTGACGTGATCAGAAAGCCGCTGATGAAGAAGAAGATCGTGACACCGAGCCCGCCCGGCACGACCATATCCAGGCCGCCGTGGGAAACGACCACGAGCAGGATCGAAACGGCCCGCCATCCGTCCAGGACCGGTTGATAGGCGAACGCGGAGGCGCGGGCGGCCGCCGCGGATCGGTTCGCGGGTTGAGCGGTCGCTTCGAATGCCGGATGCTGGAGCATCAGCTGTGCCTAAGAAAGCGGCTGAGGACCCTGAGCCGGCGCGATGGCCATCGGCGTCAATGGTGAGCTTCCCGCAAGCCGCGATTACCAACAGATGCCGTCGTAGTTCTCGCCGCTGTACCCCCCGTTGATGCGTACCAGGTCGACCACCGTCTGGTCGGGCCGCACGTTCGCGAGAGCTTCCTCGAACTCGGGATCGCCGTTGCCGATCACCAGCGTATCGGCGAACTGCAGCACTTGCGTCATGTCCGGGACCAGCAGGGCTGCGATGTGCGGGATGCGATTCATGATGAAGTCGCGATTGGCGCCCATCAGCGCCGCCAAGCGCACGTTACGGTCATAGACCTTCAGCTCGCAGCCCTTCCCGAGAAGATGCTCGATCAGGTCCACCAGCGGCGATTCGCGCAGATCGTCCGTGCCGGCCTTGAAGGAGATGCCAAGTACTCCGACGCGTCGATGGCCCTTGTCGAGAACCATCCGGATGCCCTTCTCGAGCTGCACCTGGTTGGAGCGAAGGACAGAGGAAAGCAGAGGCAGCTCCAGATCGAGCATTCGTCCCTTGTAGGTGAGCGCGCGCAGATCTTTCGGCAGGCATGAGCCGCCGAACGCGAATCCCGGTCGCAGATAGTAGGACGACAGATTCAGCTTCGTGTCTTTGCAGAAGATTTCCATGACCGACTGGCCATCGACTCCTGACGCCTTGCTGATGTTGCCGATCTCGTTGGCGAACGCGACCTTCACTGCGTGCCAGGCGTTGTCGGTGTACTTGACCATCTCGGCGATTTCGATCCGGGTGCGAATTACCGGTGCGTCGATCCCGAGGTACAGTTGCAGCAACGTGTCGCCGGAGCGTTCGTCGATTTCGCCGATCACCGTCTTCGGTGGATGGCGGAAGTCCCACACCGCCGTGCCCTCGCGCATGAACTCCGGATTGACGCACAGGCCGAAATCGCGCCCGGCCTTCTTGCCCGATGCCACCTCGAGCGTCGGAAGCACCACGTCACGCATCGAGCCGGGCAGCATCGTCGAGCGCACGACGACTACGTGGTAGGCGTCCTTCTCGCCGAGTGCAGCGCCGATCTGCTCGCATGCGGCGCGTACACGGCTCAGATCGAGGCTGCCGTTGCTCTGCGAGGGCGTTCCGACGCAGATCATCGTCAGCTCGGACTCGAGCATTGCGGCGCGCGCATCGCTGGTTGCCCAGAGTCGGCGCTCGCCGACCGCTTGCGTAACCCGCGGGAAGACATCCGCTTCGATGATCGGCGAGAGCCCGCGGTTGACCAGATCAACCTTTGTCGGGCTCACGTCAACCCCGATCACCTGATGCCCGTCGCTCGACAGGCAGGCGGCGCAAACGGTTCCCACGTATCCCAAGCCAAAGATGCTTATGCGCATGATGGATCCAGAGAGGCGACATTCAGAGAGGATTCGGTGTTATTCGGGCGCTCCGCTGCGCTAAGCACGTCGATCCGGGTGCGGAATCTCGTGGAGCCGCGTATCTCGCCCCGAAACCGGGCCACGCTGCACGGTCGTCGCTCGTCGAAGCGGCGTGATACCCAGCCCAGCGGCGCGCTCTCGTCGCCGCAAATCACCTCCGGCAGCAGGCCGCAGTCGGGCATCGCGATCCGGATCCGGGCGCGCGCGCCACGAACATCGACCGCCGCCCCGTCCAGGCTGACGACCGCGTGCTCGGCGCAATGCCAGTGCCACTCCAGCGCATGTGCAGACAGGCAGATGAATGAATCGATGATCGTGAGCGACCGCTGCTCCCTGTCGTAGACCATCTCGCGGCGGTGTCGCAGCGGGTCCTTCAGGCGCTCGTAGCCGTTGTGCTCGGCCAGCAACCGGTCGTTGCCTTCATCGCTGTCCCAGTCGAGAACGCGCGTCTCAGCGTGTCGCGTCCAGAGGAAAGTTCCGCCCGGTTCCGACTGGTCGCGCCCGTCGACACGCACCGTGTTGTGCGCTGCCGTGCCGCGGAAGTATGCCCGCCAGCGAGGCTGAAGGAAGTAGACGTAGGTGCCGGGATCGATCAACAGCTCCTCGCCGTCGACCCCGAGCGTGAACGACAGCGCGTCCGCGTGGCCGTGCGCGGCCAGGCTCAGGTAGCCCAGCGGCCCGGCATCGGCCGTGATCCGCACCTCGCCCGGACGGCCCAGGTCGGCGCCCAGCACGTAGTAGCCACCCTCGGGAAACACCCGCCGCGCGGGCAGCGCGAACACCGCGGAAGTCGAAGCGCGCCCGGCCCTGGCCGGCTTCAGCCGCTCGAATTGGGTCGCGGCGTCGTCGCCGAGGAGCCAGCGCGCGCCCGTCGGGAAGCGCGCGACGCGCGCGGCAAAATCGACGCGTCCGAACAGCACGGCCCCGCACGCCAGCAGCACCTGCAACGGGTCCTCGGTGTCGCGCGTGAAGCCCATCCAGACCGCGTCGTCCGCATCTCCGATCATCGGCAAACGGCCGCTGACGTCCATCAGCGCGACGACAAAGTCCAGCATGGCCTCGAGGCAGCGCGGCAATGCTGAACTGAAATCGTCTCGGCACGCGTGGGCAAAGCGGCTGGCGACCAGCAGGATCCAGGCCACCGTATGGTGGTAGAAGATCGCCTGCTCCCGATTGACGCCGTCGGCGTATGTCTGGCGCAGCGCCTCGTGCTCGATCCGCCGCTTGGCGAGGGCCTGCCAGCGCCGCGCGCGCGGCCACAGCGGCCAGGTCACTGCACCGACGTACAAGCCGAGCATCTCGCCGATCAAGTGGTTGTTCGCTGACGAGTGAAGGGAACGTCGGGCGGCGATGAAACGCTGGTGCCGGTAGATGCTCTGCAGCCATGCAGTGCGGAACGCCTGACCGGAAGTCCCTGCGAACAGCTCGCTGCCGTCGCCGCCGATCAGGTGCCAGACAACTGCCCAGTTCACCAGTCGCACCGCCAGTTCAAGAGAACTGGTCCATTGCACACCGCAGGGGTACGGACATTGCTCGAACCACGACTCCAGAAGGACGCGCAGCGCCTGGGCGAAGCGCTCGCTGCGCGTCAGCGCGTACGCTTGAGCGACCGTCACCAGCTCCTGGTGGCGGTTGAGTTCCCACAGGTACTTGATATCCCCGACCCGGGCTGGGTCGCGATAATCGATCGAACTGCCGAAGCTCGTCGGCGCCACGATGCCGGTGCGCGGATCGCGGTTCCAGCGCGGCGGAAAATCGAGCGTCAGATCCCGCAGGCTGAAGATCGACCATTTTCCCTGCAGCAGTCGCTCGGCGCCATCCACGGTTTTGATCGCGTCGGACGGTCCGATCGCCGGCAGCGGGCAGACCCACGGGGGCCCGCTGCGGCCGCGCGCCGGCGGGACCCGGCGCGCAAGGTCGAAGCCGGACTGCCGGGCCAACGAGCTCAGCGCCCGGCCCAGCCGCCACACGATCTCGACGCTGCTCATCGTGCGCAGCCGCCGCAGCTGCCAGGTGAGCGAGTCGCTCATGAGACACCGAAGCGCCGGCACCACAGCTCGAGATTGAGCAGCGACCAGAGCAGCTTTTCGTGATTGACTCGCCCCCCGAGATGTTCGTCGAGCACCCGCTGCAGCGCCGCCGGCCGGTAATACCGGGCGGTGCGCGTCTGCTGGCCCGCCAGGTGGTCGAGGAGGAACGCGCGCATCGGCCCGCGCAGCCATTGGTCGATCGGCACGCGGAAGCCGATTTTCTTGCGCTCCAGGATCGGGCGCGGCAACAGGCCGCGGGCAGCTTCGCGCAGCAGCCATTTGCCGGTCGAGCCGCGCACCCGGTAACGATCGGGCAGACGCGCCACCCAGGCGGCCAGCTCGTGGTCCATGAAAGGCATTCGCGCTTCGAGCCCGACCGCCATCGTCATCCGATCGCCGCGCTCGAGCAGGTTGTCCGGCAGCCAGCTCGTCTGGTCGAAATACAGGATTCGGCGCAGCGGACTGGCGTCCGGCGCCGAATCGAACTGCAACGGTCGCGGTGAGCGGCCGGCGCCGCGGTTGAGCTTCGACGGCACGCGATCCGCTGGCGCGTAGCGCGATTGCACGTTCAGGGGTTCGCCGCTCGGCGCGAAAGCGACCAGGTGCTCGCGCTCGCTGGCGCTCAAGGCGCCGAACCAGCGCGCCATCCGCTCGTCGAACTGCTCCAGACCGAGCGCGCCAACCGCGGTGCGCGCGCGGCGGAATGCGAACGGCAGCTGGTCGAGCAGCGGCTCGAGCAGCCGATGGCGCAGGGCACCCGGGAGCAGGCGATAGTAACGGCCGAGCGGCTCGAAACGGTGCTTCGGGTAGCCGCCAAGAATCTCGTCGGCGCCTTCCCCGGTCAGCACCATCTTGACGTGGCGCCGCGCTTCCCGCGCCATCAGATAGATCGGTACGTCGGAAGGCTCGGACACGGGCGCATCGCGAAAACCGATCAGGGCCGGCAGCTCGTCCATCACCTGGGTGGCCGCGATCTGCAATTCATGGTGGTCGGTCGCAAGGTGCTCGGCAACCTGGCGGGCGTAGCCCAGCTCGTTGTTTTCCGGATCGTCGAAGCCGACCGAGAAGGTCTTGACCGGCCGCTCCGAGTGGCAGCTCATCAGCCCTACCACCGTCGACGAATCGATACCTCCCGAAAGAAACGCGCCGAACGGTACGTCGGCGACCATCCGCATCTCGACGGCTTCATCGAGGCGCTGCAGAAATTCGCGTTCGGGACACTCGGGCACCGGCTCTTCGATCCGCGGCCGGCCATCGGGCGCGATGAAGTACCGCGTCTCCTGCAGACGGCCGTCACGCCATACTGCGGTGAACCCCGGCGGGAGCTTTCGGATGCCCGCGAACAGCGTCGCCGGACCCGGTACGTAGCGGTAGCCGAGATAGTCCCAGACCGCGTTCATGTCGATCTGAACGGGCACACCAGGCCAGGTCAGCAGGGATTTGATTTCCGAGGCGAACAGCAGCACACCGTCCTGGTGCCGCAGGAACAGCGGCTTCTTGCCGAAGCGATCGCGTGCCAACATCAGTCGTTCGCGTCGCGCGTCCCAGATGGCAAAGGCGAACATGCCGCGCAGCCGCTCTACGCAATCCTCGCCCCATTGCTCGTAGGCGTGGACGATCACCTCGGTGTCGGAGGCCGTACGGAACGCGTGCCCGCGGGCCTGCAGATCGCGACGCAGTTCCTGGAAGTTGTAGATCTCGCCGTTGAAGACGATCTGGACCTTGCGGTCCTCGTTGCCAAGCGGCTGGTGCCCGGTGTTCAGATCGATGATCGACAGTCGACGATGGGCCAGTCCGACCTGCACCCGGCCGCCTGCGGCGCTTGCGGACAGGAATCCCTCGTCGTCCGGGCCGCGGTGGGCGATCGCCCGCGCCATCCGCCGCAGTGCGGCTTGGGGTTCGATCCCGTCAGGAACCGCGCCAATGAAGCCTGCAATACCGCACATGGCTCAGACTCGTGAGTCGGACGCCGTCGGTCCGATCGTTGGTTTGTCGCCCCGGCGCCTGGAAGGACGCCCCGCTTGGCGATATACGCGCGCGAACGAACGAGCGAATCGCTCCAGGCCGTATCGTTCTGCGATGCGCGCCCTGGCAGCCGCGCCGAGGCGCGCAAGGAGCCCACGGTCGTCGTGCAGCCGCGCCAGCGCATAGACCAGCTGGCCGATGTTCCGTGGCGCCACCAGCAGGCCGTGTTCGCCGTAGCCGACGACGTCCGGCACCGCACCGACCGAGGACACCACCGGCGCCACGCCCGCGGCCATCGCCTCGAGCAACGCGTACGGCAGCCCCTCGCTGTAGCTGGGCAGGACGAACACGTGCGCTTGGCTCAATAGCGTCTGCTTGTCCACACCGAAGCGCGCTCCGGCCAGCTCGACCCGAGGCTGCAGCTTCAAATCGGCGATCCGCGAGCGCAATCCTGCCTCCTCGGGCCCGTCGCCAGCGATCACCAGCCGCATCTGCCGTCCGCCGCGGACCAGCAGGTCGACGGCATCGAGAAGCTCGTAAAGCCCCTTGGCCGCGTCCAGACGACCTAGAAACAGAAGCTGCAACTCCGAGGCTGCCATGAAACGCGCCGCCATCGCTTTAGCTGGCACCGCAGCCACCGCGTGGGGGATCAGCTCGACGCGAGCTTGCGGTGCAAAGTCCCGCAGCGCCCGCCATTCCTGCTGGCCCAGCGCTACCACCGTGTCGGCAGCGCGCAGCACGCGGCGCAACAGCCCGGCCGACCATGGCCGCCCGGCAAACAGTTCATGCGGCAATCTGCCGCCGTGGATCTGCAGTACGACCCGGCGACCCAGCAGCCGCGCAACGCCGAGGTAAGCGGCGTCGCGCCAGTAGGGCTTCGGATCGAGGGAGGTGTTCAGGTGGAGGATGTCGATCCGACGGGCCACCAGGCAAGCCGCCAGTTGCCAGGGGCTCAGCAACAGGCGCGCGACCCGTGCTGCAGGCCCTTCGTTTCGCCCCTCGCTGCCGACCTGGAAATGGGTCAGCGTGAGCGCATCGTCGCTCACGTCCGGCCAGGGCGCGGCGAGCAGCAGATTCACGTGCGTACTGACGCCGCTGATCGCGTGCAACGACGGTCCTGCGATGAGAACACGCATCCGCGGCGCCTCAGCGGTTGAACACCAACCCGAGGACCTGCGCTTGCGCCTCGCGCAGTGTGGCGACCAATTCCTGGGCACTGCGTGCAGCGGTCTGATCGGCGCGCACCACCAGCGCCGCCGCGCGGGTGCCACGACAGATGCTTTCCGCGTCCGACCCCTCGCTCCAGGCCGGGGTATCGACCAGAACGACGTCAAACTTCTCCTCGGCATTGAAGAGCAGCCAGCCGAACTCCGGACGAGCGAGCAGATCGTGTGGGTTGGGAGGGATCGGGCCGGCTGGCATCACGCGCAGGTCGGGCATCGCTTTGATGCGCGCGACCGACTCGGTCCCGCTACGGCCGACCAGCAGCGTCGACAGGCCAATGCGATCGTCGACCTGGAAGAGTTGGTGCTGGCGCGGCTGGCGCAGGTCGGCGTCGATCAGCAGGGTCCGCCGCCCGCACTGGGCAAAGGTGATCGCCAGGTTGGCGGCGATGAAGCTGCGGCCGTCGCCGCGCTGCGCACTGACGATCGCCACCGCATGGCCGCCCGACCGGGGTTCGGAGCCCGCCGCCGCGCCCGTGCCGCGTGCATTGAGCCAGCTTTGGGCGATGCGCTCGCGCACCCCTCGCAGGACCTCGATCCCCGGATGGTTCGTTTCCCGGGCCGCGAGCAGCTCCGGGGTCAACGTGTGATCGGATGGCGGCAACGACGGCAGGTCGAATTGCCTCGCCAGAGCCAGGTCTACCCGGCTGCCCTCGACGAGGCCGAGCTCGCGCGCGATCTCCCCGAAACGCTTGCGGGGCCCCCAGCTTTTGGATGAGGCCTGCACTCGGAGGATCTCCTCGAGTTCCGCGCGCTTGAGCCAACCGGAGTCGATCAGCAATTCGCCGATCGGCTTCGTTAATCCATCCTGATCGCGGTGCCGCTTGGTGAACCTCCGCTTGATGAACCTGGTCGCCGCGGGCGACGCAAGGCCAATGTGCGGCGGCATCGGCGACGCGTCGCCGGCTTCGGAGTTCGGCCCGCTCATTTCCGCATCGGGGCGCACTGCGGCGATCGCCGAGGGAATCTCGATTCGTGACGGCCGGTCGCAATCCTGGCCGATTGGCTCCCCGCTGGGACCTTCGGTCGCAATCACGTCAGGTCAACCGCAGTGCAGTCCGCAACGAGGCGGTGAGCGGCGGCCTGTTCTGGGGCATGCTCCCCAGGATGAGTAGGCCGAGCACCTGCGCCGCTTGCCCCGGGGAGCGGAGGCGAGGCTCGAAGTACTCCCAGACGACGGCACTCGCGAGGCCCAGAAGCAATCCGAGAAAGGCGCCGATCACGGTGTTCAGCCGGATCTTGGGCTTGGCGTGCCTCGATGGAGGACGCGCTTCGGCCAGCAGCGTGACGTTGGTGTGATTGATCTGGCTCGCCAGGCTGTTCGTCGACAGGCGCTGCTTGGCCACGTCATACGCGCGTTGCGCGCTCTCGACGTCCTTTTGCAGCACATTGAGCTCGTCGCGCTTCGAGGTCATCGCCAGCACCTTCGCCTTCTGGACGTCGAACTCGGCGTGCAACCCCTTCTCCCGCTCCAGGTTGACCTGGTTGGCGGCGTCGACGTCCCGCACCACCTGCTTGGTTTCGGCCGCAATCTGCCTTTTCAAGCTCCGCACTTGGGCAACCGCGCGCTGATGTTCGGGGTGATTGTTTCCTACGCGAATCGAAACGTCGTGCAGGTTCGCCTCGGCGTGCGCCAGTTCAGTGCGCAGCCGCTGGATGACCGGGCTTTGCACAACATCCGGTGCCGTGCCTTGCAGGCTGGGCGATTGTTGGGCGCGTGCGCTGGTATCGAGGCGCTGCGCCTGAGCCAGGGTGAGCTGGTTGGCCAGCTCATTCAGGCGGGTCAGCTCGGCATCGTATCTTTCGCCGGCATTGAGTATTCCGTTCTCCAGCTGGTAATGCGACAGTCGCGTCTCGGCTTTCTCGAGGTTCTCGCGCAGCTTCTGTGTACTCGCGTCGAAGAATGCAACATTGCTCTTTGCGTTCTCCGAACGCAACTCGACTTGGGTAGCGATGAATCCCTGGACGAAGCTGTTGGCTGCCTGGGCGGCAAACTGAGGCGAAGCGGCAGTGTAGCGGAGCTGCACCACGCTGCTCTCGCGGGTGGGCCTGACCTCCAGATGTTTGCGCAGCCCCTGCGCGAAGTATTCCTTCGCGGTCAGTTTGCCGCCCGTGTCCTTACGCCAGCGGGCAAGAGCGTCCTTGTCCTCCGCGAGCTTCATATCCGTGATCACTTTGTCGACCACGCGATCGCTGAGGATCACGTCGGCCAGGGTCGCCATGAACATTTGCGTCTGCTGCGGATAGGAAGGGCCATACGAACCGGAGATCGGTTCGGGCGCATCGACGTCGGCCAGGATCTCCGCGGTCGCCGCGTATTCCCGCGGCATCAGCAAGCTGCCGATCAGCGCGGCTGCCGTGGTCAAAGCGAAGACGCTCACGACGACGCGCCATCGGGCGCGCAGCGTAAGAAGCAATTGTTCGATCGGCATTCGTCCTTCCTCCGGGTCCTGGCCAACAGTCTCTAGTAGGCTCGCTGGTCGCGAAGCACCACCGCGATCGTTCGGAGGATGATCCACAGGTCGAGGCCGAGCGACCATCGACGCAGGTACGCGATGTCGCAGGCGATGCGCTTTCTCATCTGTTCGAGATCGCTGCCACCGCGATAGCCGCGAACCTGGGCAAGACCGGTGATGCCGGGCTTTACTTTGTGGCGCAGCATGTAGCTTGGGATCAGCCTGCGGTATTCCTCGTTCATCGCGACCGCGTGCGGTCGGGGTCCCACGACGCTCATTTGCCCCTGGAGCACGTTGAGGAATTGCGGCAGCTCGTCGAGCGAAGTACGTCGGATGAACGCGCCGAAGGGGGTGACGCGCGGGTCGCCGCGGTCGGCGGCACGGAACACCCGATCGCCGTCCTCGGTGACGCTCATCGACCGGAACTTGTAGACCCACACGTCCCGGCCATCGAGGCCGTAGCGTCGTTGCCGGAACAGTATCGGCCCGGGACCGCTGAGCCACACCCCGATCGCCACGGCCAGCAACAGCGGCGATGTGAGCGCCAGCACGAGCAATGCGACGACGATGTCTTCGAGGCGCTTGAGCAGCCGATTGACGCCCCTGAATGGCGTATCGCAGACGGAGATGACCGGCAGGCCGGACAGCGTCTCCATGCGGCCGTTGATGAGCGGCGTGATGAAGATGTCAGGAACGAAGTAGATCGATGCCGTCGTGTCTCGCAGGTCCTCGATCAGTTTCAGGACCCGCGGCTGGCTTGCCATCGGCAGTGTGACGAACACCTGCTGGACCTTGTTACGCTTGACGAAGTCGGCGAGATGCTTCAGCTTGCCGAGCATAAGCAGGCCGCCCATCCTGTCCAGCCGCGCGGGGTCGCGATCGTCGAAGAAACCGACAAGGCGCCCGCCGGTGTCGCGACTCTGGAGGAAGTGATTTGCCAGCCGCAGCCCGACTGCATTGGCGCCGCAGATCACGACGCTGGTTTCCGACTGCAGCGCGCGCTGCGCCTGAGGCAGCATCCGGCGCACGACGTACTGGCACCCGGTGAGAGCGAACGGCAATCCCGTCGCCCAGGCAAGCGCCACTTCCCTCGGAAACAGGTGCAGGTAGCCGGTCGTGTAACCGATCAACGCCAGTGCGCTTACCAGCAGCACGGACGCGCGCAACGCCTTGGCGAAAGCAATCCGGGGCGGATCGTTGAACCTCATCGCACCGGGGAATGCGAATGAAAACGCGATCGTGGCGACGATGAGGTAACGCGAATCGAAGGAATCGCCCCCCAGGCGCACGCACGCGACCAGCCACAGTAAGGCTGCGCTCGGCTCGATCAATGCCTCGAACAGCCTGAAGCCCGTCGGCGCTCGTGGCAACACAACCGGGCGCGTCAAAGGGCCGGTCGCTGGCGCCGCTCTGGCAGCACCGCCTTGCGAAGTCCGATGGCTGACGGCGTCGCGCGTCAACAAACCTGCTTTGAGCATCGGCTAAGCTCCTGCAAAAATGGTCTTCCCTCGGATGTGGGTTATCTCGGCGCGCTGCGCGTTCGACTCCATGCGGGCCAGTGTGCACGGGAGGCAGGCTCTGAACTATCCGGAGAAACATCGCAGCGGAGAGCAGGGAAATACTCCCCGCCCTCATCCCCATTTTCCGGTACGTGGCCAGGGTTTTACTAAGGTCTACACCTGTAAGGGCGGCTGACCGCGCGAGAACTTCCCGCAGACCGCGAACCCCTTTTCCCTGCGGGTCTGTGAACCGGCTACGCGTTTCTCGCCGGTTCAGTGGGCTTTGCGTCCAACTCCGCTCGCGCGAAGCCAAGCCTTCCGCGAGCGACGATGGTCTCGTCTACGGTCACGGTACCGTCGACCAGCGCGACATCTTCCGCCAGCTTGAGGATCTTCACATCGATATCCAGGCGGTCGCCGGGAACCACCGGGACAAGAAACCGCATGTCATGGATTCGGCATCGACGAACGGATGCGGACTTTCATCGCGCAAATACCTCCACGCGTGTGGGGGCGCGTCGCGCGGACGTGCGCTAGCATGCCACTGGCGAGCCTCGATTCTCAACTTTTATTGGCAACAGTCCGGAATTCATCCCGGCTGGTGCCTTGACCGAACGTCCTTCCAATGTCACTCATGATTCACATTCGTTCAATCCTGGCTCGACTGACCCTTGCGCTGCTGGCCGGCAGCGCTGTACTGCTGCCTGCCTCAAGTTGGGGAGCGGATTATCTGATCGGGCCCGGCGACCTGCTGCGGATCAGCGTGTTCCAGAATCCCGATTTGACGCTCGAAACCAGGGTCGGCGAGGACGGCACGATCAGCTATCCTTTGATCGGCACCGTGAAAATCGGCGGCGGCACGATCCCCGCGGCGGAACGCCATATCGCCCAGTTGCTCAAGGAGGGCGGCTTCGTCTTGAAGCCGCAGGTTTCGATCCTACTGATGACCGTGCGAGGCAGCCAGGTGTCCGTGCTTGGCCAGGTGAATCGACCTGGGCGCTATCCGATCGAAACCGCGAATATGCGGATGGCCGATGCCTTGGCCACTGCCGGGGGGATCGCCCCGACCGGGGCGGACACGGTGATCTTCGTCGGTACGCGCGACGGCAAGCTCACGCGGCAGGTGATCGATGTGGAGAACTTCTTCGGGAATCCGGAAGCCAGCCGGGACTTCTTGATGCACGCTGGCGACGTCCTGTACGTTCAGCGGGCGCCCGTCTTCTACATTTACGGCGAAGTACAGCGACCTGGGTCGTATCGACTCGAGCGCGACATGACCCTGATGCAGGCGCTCGCGGCAGGTGGCGGCCTGACCCCGAAAGGTACTCAGAAGGGGTTGAGGATTCATCGCCGGGGGGCCAATGGCAAGATCCAAACGCTCGAACTGGGGCTCGATGATCCGCTGCAGGCCAACGACGTGGTATACGTCAAGGAAAGTCTCTTCTAGTGATCGCTGCCCGTGTCCTTATCTCACCGCAAGGTCTGCAGGTACGCCGCGTCGCTATCGAGCATTTGAAAGCGCACATTCGTCGGGATTGAGTCGCCCTCGGCCTTTGGAAGAATATGAACAGCCTCTGTCCATTTCGCACGAAAGCCTGATTCCAGCGCGCATTGCGAAAGCATCGGGTCGCTCGCCAGCGTGACGAGCTCGGCGATTCCCGGCGTCTGAAGAGCCACGTGAACGGCGCAGTTCAGCATGGCCCGCCAGTCGCCCGGATCTTCCGAATCCACCCAGCAGTCGACCAGTCGAGCTTGTTCAGCCGCAAACGCGAGCAGGAAGTAGCCCCGACGTTTGCCGTCTTTTTCGAGGCCGTGCAGGACCATGGGTGCGATGGGACAGTCCAGGAAATAAGTCAGCGAAGCGATGCTTCGCTCCAGCACCGTCATGTTGGCCCTGGCGCTGGGCAGCACCGATGCAATGCTCTGCACCTCCTCCCTCGCTATCCGGGGGGCACGCCACGCGCCGTAGCGGACCGCCGGCGCCGCGAGGGCCCACAGCAAGTTGCGGCCGAATTCGGGCAGCGTCTTCCAATTCCAGCGCGTGCGGTCCCTCAGACCGAGCAGGGGGTGAAGCGCTCGCACATACAAGGTCGTGGTGCCACAGGGTCGAAGCCCGAAGACCCGGAAGGCCTTCCGTGTGTATTGGCTGCCGCCGACTCCGATCAGGGCGTCGGCGAGCCCGCGGAGGTGCTTCAATATCGCGACGCCGGCTCCGACCATGCCACGAGACGCTGCCCAGTCGATCATGTGGAAAACGGTCGCGCGACGGTTGTTCCATAGGCATACGCTGGGGACGATCCCGGAGTGGGCAAAGATCTCGCTCTCGCTCGCGAAGACGAAGGACCGCGCGCCGGGCCAATCAGAACGCTCCCGCCAGTACTTCCATCTGAGCCATCCTTCTACCGCGTCCGGATTCAGTCCCGCATCGCGCATCAATGCGACGATTGCCGGCTCGTCATCCGGCGTCGATGGACGGATGCGGACTTCCATCGTGCAAATCTCTCTTTCATGCGTTGGCACGCGCATGACGCGCAAGCGTCACCGGTGCGCTCCAGTGAAACTCATCGTTGCTCAGCGAAAAATACATTCTTGGCAAGAGGCTGTGTTTCGGGTAAATCCCCTCGTGACTTCGGATTAACAATGTGCAATGCCGCGGTCCGGGTCGTGGACTTCACGGTACGTCATGGTTTTTGCCAGGATGCGCAGCACAGCCACAGGGTCATTGGGGCACTTGACCCTAAAAACTCGGGTCGCTGCGGACGACGCGATCACCGATCCGCGGATCGCTCAAGAGTACCCGCTTGGATTGCCCTGCTGCCACCGCCACCCGTCCGCGCACATTTCCTTTACGTCTCGCGTTGCGCGCCACTGCAACAGCCGCAGCGCCAGCCCTGCGTCGGCGTAGCACTCCGCGATGTCTCCCGATCGGCGCCCGACAATCTGGTAGGGCACCGGTCGCGCGGTTGCCTCCTCGAAGGCCTTGACCAGTTCCAGCACGCTGGTGCCGCGGCCGGTCCCGAGGTTGATCGGGACGAAACCCGTCGATCGAGCGCAGTAGCGCAGCGCGGTCACGTGCCCCAACGCGAGATCGACCACGTGGATGTAATCGCGCACGCCGGTGCCGTCGCGTGTGGGCCAGTCGGACCCGAATACCGACAGACGCTCGCGCTTGCCGATCGCAACCTGCGTGATGAAGGGGAACAGGTTGTTAGGGATGTCGCGCGGGTCCTCGCCGATCAGCCCGCTCGGATGCGCGCCGATCGGGTTGAAGTAGCGCAGCGATGCGACGCTCATCGCGGGGTCGGACGCGCACAGGTCACGCAGCAGCAGCTCGTTGACCAGCTTGGTCGCGCCGTACGGGTTCAGCGGTGCAAGCGGCATGTCCTCCGTGAGGGGAAGTTTCTGCGGGATCCCGTAGACGGTGGCCGAAGAGCTGAACACGAAGCGCTTCACGCCGGCGCGGCGGCAGGCGTGCAGCAGGCAGATCGTGCCGCCTACGTTGTTGTCGTAGTAGTCGAGGGGGCGCAAGACCGATTCGCCCACCGCCTTCAGCGCCGCGAAGTGGATCACCGCTTCGATCGGCGCCGCGGCAAATGCAAGGTCCAGCAGCGACCTGTCGCGGATGTCGCCATCGACCCGCCTGACGGCGCGGCCCGCGATGCGTTCGACCCGGCGCAATGCCTCGGGGCTGCTGTTGGAGAAATTGTCGACGCACACGACGTCGTAGCCGGCCGCAAGCAGCTCGACCAGCGTGTGGCTGCCGACATATCCGGCGCCTCCGGTGACGAGGATCGCTGGGAGCCTCGAATTCACGATTCGATCAGCTCTTGCATTCCGAGTATGCCTCCGCCCGAGGTCCTCAAGCTTGCAGCGCCCCGGTCGGATCGACGTATTTGAATCCCAGCGCGGTCGCCACTGCGCGGTTGGTCACGCGCCCGTGCAGTATGTTCAAGCCGTTGCGCAGGTGACGGTCCTCCAGCAGTGCCCGCCGATAGCCCTTGTCGGCCAGCGCGAGCACGAACGGTAAGGTGGCATTGTTCAACGCAAAGGTCGACGTGCGGGGGACCGCACCCGGCATGTTCGTCACGCAGTAGTGGATCACGCCGTCGACCACGTAAGTCGGCTCGTCGTGCGTCGTGGGGCGGGACGTTTCGGAGCACCCGCCCTGGTCGATCGCCACATCGACGATCACCGATCCGGGTTTCATCCGGCGCACGATTTCGGCGGTGATCAGCTTCGGTGCGGCCGCGCCGGGCAGCAGCACGCCGCCGATCACCAGGTCGGCCGACACGCAGTGCTGCTCGATCGCGGCACGCGTGGAAAAAACCGTGTTCAGCGGACGGCCGAATTGTCGCCATAGCGCGCGCAGCGCGTCGACGTTGCGGTCGATCACCCATACTTCCGCGGCCATTCCGATTGCGATGTGTACCGCGTGGGTGCCGACGACACCCCCGCCGAGCACAACCACCTTGGCCGGATCGACGCCGGGCACGCCGCCCAGCAGCACACCCAGCCCGCCGTGCGCCTTTTCCAGGAAATAGGCGCCGGCCTGGATCGACATGCGGCCGGCCACCTCCGACATCGGCGCCAGCAGCGGCAGTCCGCCGGACTCCGACGTGACCGTCTCGTACGCGATGCACACGGCTCCGCTTTCGATCAGGTCGCGCGCCTGCGCCGGGTCGGGCGCCAGGTGCAGGTAGGTGAACAGGACCTGGTCGGCGCGCAGCCGCTTGCGCTCTTCGGGCTGCGGCTCCTTGACCTTCACGATCATGTCGGCCTGCGCGTACACCTCCCGGCCGCTCGCCACGACGGTGGCGCCGGCCGACTCGTAGAGGGCGTCGGTCAAACCGACGCCCTGCCCGCACCCTGCTTCAACGATGACCCGGTGCCCGCGCTCGGTCAGCTCGCGCACGTTGGCCGGCGTCAGTCCGACCCGGTATTCGCGAACCTTGATCTCTGTTGGTACTCCGATCAGCATCGTGTTCCTCTCGCGCAGTTCAGTCGAACCGAATCCAGATCGTCTTCCCTCAGGCCCTTGCGTCGGACGTTCGCTGCCTGATCAGCTGCATGCCTTCCCGGTACGCGGCCGCCTGCTCCTCGGCGCGCCGGCGCTCGCTGCGCGCCATCCACAGCGACCCGGCCAGCACGCCGATCGAGACGACCACGACCGACAGCGTGGCCACCGCGTTCACGGTTGGATTGAGTCCCAGGCGCGCGCGCGCGAAGATCACGATCGGCAGCGTCTTGACTCCCGGACCGTTCAGAAACGAGCTGGTGACGACGTCGTCCAGCGAAATGGTGAACGTCAGCAGCCAGGCCGACACCAGCGACTGCAGGATCATCGGAAGCGTGACCAGCACGAACACCTGAAACGGGCGGCAGCCCAGGTTCATTGCCGCTTCTTCGAGCGACTTGTCCATGGTGAGAAGTCGGGATTGAATCACAACCGCGGCATAGCAGGTGCAGATCGAAGTATGGCCGATCCAGATCGTCACGATGCCGCGTTCGGCGAAAATTCCGAACAGCCGTTCGCAGGCGACGAAAAACAGCAGCAGCGAAAGCCCGGTGATCACCTCCGGGACGACCAGCGGTGCGTTGATGTGCGCGATGAACAGGGTCCGTCCGAAAAAGTCCCGGTAGCGCACCAGCGCGAAGGCAGCCAGCGTACCGAGCACGATCGAGGCGGTGGCGGTCATCAGCGCGATCTTCAGCGACGTCACGAAGCCGTCGATCAGCTCGCTGTCGTGCAGGATCTCGTGGTACCAGTGCAGCGAAAAGCCGCCCCACAGCGTCACCATCTTCGACGCGTTGAACGAGAACGCGATCAGGGTCGCGATCGGGATGTACAGGAACGCGTAGCCGAACGCGAGCCAGGCGCGGCCGAAACCGCTGTTCATGCGCCGCTGCCCCGGCCCGCGCCGCGGGTCTGATAGTGGTTGAACACGGCCAGCGGAATCAGGATCAGCACCACCATCGACACCGCGACGGCCGAGGCCATCGACCAGTCGATATTCTTGAAGAACTCGTCCCACAGCACCTGGCCGATCATGTAGGTCGAGGTGCCACCCAGCAGCTCCGGGATCACGTACTCGCCGATGCTGGGGATCAGCACCAGCATCGAGCCGGCGATGATCCCGGGCGTCGACAGCGGAACGGTCACCAGCCGGAACGTGCGAAACGGCGTCGAGCCCAGGTCGGCGGCAGCCTCCAGCAGGCGAACGTCCATTTTGACCAGGTTCGCGTATACGGGCAGGATCATGAAGGGCAGGTAGGTGTACACCATGCCGACCATCATCGAAAACGCCGTGTGCATCATCCGGACCGGCGCATCGATCAGATGCAGCCATAGCAGCAGGTTGTTGACGATGCCGTTATCGTCCAGCAGACCCTTCCACGCATACACGCGCAGCAGGTAGGACGTCCAGAACGGCAGCGACACCAGCATCAGCAGCGCCGGTCGCCAGGCGGCGGGCGAGCGCGCCATGAAGTAAGCGAACGGGTAGCCGATCGCCAGGCAGATCACGGTGTTCAGCGACGCGAACCCGATCGACCGCAAGTAGGTCAGGATGTAGACCGGGTCGGTCGTCAGGAACAGGTAGTTGGCGAACTTCAGCCGCAGCGTCAGAGTGCTCTCGTCCCAGCTCAGCAGGTCCTGGAAGCGCACGCCGATCGCCTCCGATACGCTGATCCTGAGCACGACCAGAAACGGCGCCGAGAAGAACAGCACGAGGAACAGGTACGGCAGGCCGATCACCACATGCCGGCCCCATCCTTGAAGCCAACGCGGTGTGGCCGCTCCCACCCTCACCCCCGGCCCCTTTCCCACTGGCCTGGGAGAGGGGAGAAGTTCCGCCGGATCGCCCCTGTCCCGGGAGGCGGGAGCGGGAAGGGGGCGAGGGTTGTGGTGGCCATTATTGCGTCAGCACGACCATCGAATCCGGCGCGCAGGTGGCGTACACCTCGGTTCCGAGCGCGATCAGCCCCGCGTGGCGCTCGGTGTTCGGTACCGACACCTGCAGCCGCATGCCGCTGTCCAGCTGGACCCGGTACAGCGAGGAGGCGCCGAAATAGGCGCGCTCGGCAACGCGTCCGTGCAGGCAGTTGTAGCGGGTGTCGGGCGGGGCCTGCAACTGCAGCTCGATCTTCTCGGGGCGTAGCGCCACGCTGACGGCCTGGCCGATCACGCCGGTGATGCCGTGGCCGATATAGAAGCGGCCGTGCGGCGTGCCGATCACGCAGTGGTCAGCTTCGTCCTCCTCGAGCGTCCCGTCGAACAGGTTCACATTGCCGATGAAGTCGGCCACGAAGCGGCAGCTGGGCGTCTCGTAAATCTCGATCGGGCGGCCGATCTGCAGCAGCTGGCCGCTGCTCATCACGGCCATCCGGTCAGCCATCGTCATCGCCTCCTCCTGGTCGTGCGTGACCATCACGCAGGTGACCCCCACCTTCTTGATGATGTTGGACAGTTCGAACTGCGTCTGCTCGCGCAGTTTCCGATCCAGCGCCGCCAGCGGCTCGTCCAGCAGCAGCAGCTTGGGCTCGAGCGCGAGGCTGCGCGCCAGCGCCACCCGCTGCTGCTGGCCGCCCGAGAGCTGGTGCGGCTTGCGCCGGGCATAGGGTTTCAATTGCACCAGCGTCAACATCTTGTCGACCTGCTCGGCGAGGCGCTCGCGCGCCCAGCCGTGGCGCTTCAGTCCGAAAGCGATGTTCTCGGTCACCGTCAGATGCGGAAACAGCGCGTAGGACTGGAACATCATGTTGATCGGACGCTCGTAAGGCCGCAACTTCGAAATTTCGACGCCTTCCAGGCGGATACTGCCGGCGCTGGGCGTCTCGAAACCGGCCAGCATCCGCAGCAGCGTGGACTTGCCCGATCCCGACGAGCCGAGCAGCGCGAAAATCTCGCCTCGCGCGATCGAAAGCGACACCTCGTCGACTGCGGCGACCTCGTCGAAGCGCTTGGTCAGCCGCTCGACCTGCAGAAAATTCGCGTCGCCCGGCGCCGCGCTATTCGCCATGCGTGCATCTCCCCCCGGGGCCTGGCGCTTTGTGGCTCCCGCCTACAGTCCCGTCTTGAATGCTGTGTAAAGGCGCGTGCGCAACCGCCGGATGTCGTTGGTGACCGCGTCCGGCGGCACCAGCTTGTCCAGGTCCCCGCCCTGGACCAGCAAAGCGCGGTTCGCGGCGATGTCCGAGCGGACGTATTTGTAGGCGGCCCGAACCGCGCTAGCCGCGAACACCTTGTTGACGATCCCGGCCTGGACCTGCGGCCGGTAGATGGTGCTCATCCACGTGTACGCGTTTTCCGCGTGCGGCGCGTCCACCGGAATCGCCATCGTGTCGAAGTACAGCACGGCGCCGGACTTCGGGAACAGGATCTGGATGTTCTGCCCGTTCCGCGCCTCTTTGGCGCGGGCGGCGGCGATCGCGATGTCGCCGTTCCAGCCGATCGCAGCACACACCGAGCCCGAGGCCAGCTCGTTGATGTAGGCGGACGAAGCGAACAGCGTCACGTCGGGACGGATCCGGTTCAGCATCGCGGCCGCCTCCCGGTAGTCCTCCACGTGGCTGCTGTACGGGGGCTTGCCGATGTGGCGCAGCGCCGCCGGGAACACCTCGTCGGCCGAGTCCAGGAACGACACGCCGCACGACTTTAGCCGGCTCATGTATTCGGGCTTGAACACCAGGTCCCAGGCGTCCTGCGGCATCGGCAGGTCGCCCAGCGCCGCCTTGACCTTGTCCACGTTGATTCCGATCGTGGTAAATCCCCACAGCCAGGGCACCAGGTACCGGTTGCCCGGATCGACCATGGCGAGCTGCTTCAGGATCCACGGGTCGATGTTCGAATAGGTCGCGATCTTGCTTTTGTCCAGCGGCCTCAACAGGCCCCCCTCCAGCTGCAGCTTGGCCCAGTGCGACGAGGGCACCACGATGTCGTAGCCGGTGTGACCGGCCACCAGCTTGGCGTACAGCGTCTCGTTGGCATCGAACGTGTCATAGCGAACCTTGATGCCGGTTTCCTTCTCGAAATCCTGCACCGTGGTGTCGCCGATGTAGTCGGACCAGTTGTAGACGTTCAGGATCTTTTCTTCTTCGCTCCGCGCCGGCAAGAACGCGCAGCTCAGCGCAGCGGCGAGCGCCAGGGGCAAGGCTGCGGCGGTCGCTGCGCGAACGCGCATCGAGACGTTTGCTCTCATGTAATGGCGTCCCCCGGGCGCTCAGACGTGCAGCAGCAGATGCTCGCGCTCCCACGAGCTGATCACCTTCATGAACTCGTCGTACTCGAGTTCCTTGACCAGCCGATAGATGGTGGCGAAACGCTCTCCGACCACGCGAGCCAGCTCCGGCGTAGCGGCCAGCAGGTTCAGCGCGTCCGACATCGTGCGGGGAAGTTCATACGCGACATCGTACGCACTGCCGCTTGACTCCGCGCTCGGCTCGGCCCGCTCCTTCATGCCCAGGTAGCCGCACGCCAGCGTCACCGCCGTGGCCACGTAGGGATTCGCATCGGCGCCGATCACGCGGTTTTCGACGCGGCGCGACTCCGGCGACGAGCGCGGCACCCGGATGCCGACCGTGCGATTGTCACGCCCCCAGCGGATGTTGATCGGCGCAGCGGCGTGCCGGACCAGTCTGCGGTAAGAGTTCACGTACGGTGCCAGGAACGCCATCGCCGCCGGCAGGTACTTCTGCAGCCCGCCGATGTAGTGGCGAAACGCGTCCGACGGCGAGCCGTCGGTGTTGGAAAAGATGTTGCGCCCGGTGCGGCGCTCGACGATGCTCTGGTGGATGTGCATTGCGCTGCCCGGCTCGTTGGCCATCGGCTTGGCCATGAACGTCGCGTACATCTTGTGCCGCAGCGCCGCTTCGCGCAGCGTTCTTTTGAAGTAGAACACGCGGTCGGCCAGGTCCAGCGGATCGCCGTGCAGGAAATTGACCTCCATCTGGCCGGCGCCGATCTCGTGGATCAGGGTGTCGAGCTCCAGCCCCATCACTTCGCACCACTTGTAGATGTCCTCGAACAGCGGGTCGAATTCGTTGACCGCGTCGATGCTGTAGTGCTGCCGGCTGGTCTCGGAGCGGCCGCTGCGGCCGACCGGCGGCGCCAGCGGAAAATCCGGATCGGTGTTCTGCGCGATCAGGTAGAACTCCAGCTCGGGCGCGACCACCGGTTCCAGGCCGTCCTGCTGGTACAGCTCGCGCACCCGGCGCAGCACCGAGCGCGGCGCGAAATCGACCAGGCGGCCGTCGGCGAAATAGCAGTCGTGAATGATCTGCGCGGTGCGGTTGGGCGCGGGCACCCACGGCACCAGGCAGACGGTGGTGGGGTCGGCCAGCAACTCCATGTCGTAGTCGCTGGGCGAGATGATCGCATCGTATTCTTCGGAGTCCGGCGCTTCGCCGGTGACCGTCATCGCAAGGACCGACTCGGCCAGCCGCATGCCGCGATCCTGCGTGAACTTGGTGCGCGGCAGGATCTTGCCGCGTGCCACGCCGGTCAGGTCGGGGACCAGGCACTCGACTTCGTCGACCTGGTTTTCGTCGAAGAAGCGTTCCAGGTCCGACTGGGTGAAATCTGCGCGCAACGCCATGATCGAGATCAGGCAGCGCGTGACAGGCCGGCCGGCGCGCCCGTGCCGAGCCGGCGCGCCAGCGCCTCGCGGCAGGCATCTCCAAACGCGCGAAAGAGCAGGTGGGAAGCGGGGTTCTGCAGCACCTTCCATTCGGGGTGCCACTGCACGGCCAGCGCAAAGCCCGGATGCGCACTGATGTGAACCGCCTCCACCGTGCCGTCGGGTGCCAGCGCCTCGACTCGAAGACCCGGGGCGAGCCGATCGATCGCCTGCCCGTGCAGCGAGTTGACCTGCAACTGGCCCAGGCCCAGGATCCGATCCAGCTCGCCGCCCGCCACGACGTCGACCGGGTGCGACGGCCCGTATTGCTCCTCCGGCTCGTGGTCCGGATCGGCCCGGTGGTCGAATCGGCCGGGCTCCTCGTGCACCGCCTGCAGCAACGAGCCGCCCAGCGAAACGTTGATTTCCTGCAGGCCGCGGCAGATCGCAAACAGGGGCAGCCCGCGCTGCACCGCGAGTCGCACCAGCGGCAGGGTCAGCCCGTCGCGTTCCTGGTCAAGCGGCAGTTCCGGATTGCGCACCGCCTGACCAAAATGCATCGGGTGCACGTTGGCCGGTGAACCGGTCAGCAGCACGCCGTCGGCCAGCTCCACATAGGCCGCCAGGTCCGTCGCGCGGCCGCTTGGCAGCAGCAGCGGATGGCAACCGGCCGCGTCGCGCACCGCATCGGCGTATTTTCGGCCCACAACATGGAATGGATGGCCGCCGAGCATCCGGTTGTCGCAGGGGATCAACACGAAAGGCGCGCGTGCGGATCCCGCGCTCACGCTTGCTGGATGTTCGTCGATGTCCACTACGTTTCAAATCCCGAGGGCCGCACAGACGGCATTTTAACCGGCGCCGGCCGGCAGGCCGAAGCGGCAGTCGAACCGTCGACCTCAGTCTATCGAATCCGCCGCGCGGCCGGATAGACTGCCGGCCCATGCCGTCGATTTCCCGCCCAAGCTGAACAAGAACGGAGGTCTGAATTCGTGCTCAGTTCCGACGATCCGCTCGTGCGCAATTCGTACTACGAGGCGAGCACGCAGCGAACCGATCGATATGCGCCGTTGCAAACGGACATCGCCTGTGATGTGTGCGTGGTCGGCGCCGGGCTGGCCGGCTTGTCGGCGGCGATCGACCTGGCGGAGGCGGGCTTTACGGTGGCCGTGCTGGAAGCCCGGCAGGTCGGCTGGGGGGCCTCCGGCCGCAACGGTGGGCAGGCGCTGGTGGGCCTTGCGTGCGACATGCAGGTCGTCGAGCGACAGCTGGGTCGCACGGCGGCACGCCAGGTGTGGGATACGACCGTGGAGGCGGTCGAACTGATCCACGCGCGCTGCCGGCGCTTCGACATCGACAGCGAATGGAAGGATGGGTTCATCGCGGCCGCGGTCACACCACGGCGGGCCGGCGAGCTCAAGCAGTGGGTCGATACGCTGGCGCACGATTACGGCTACGACCGGATACGGCTCATCGAACGCGCCGAACTGCCCGAGTGGATCGCAAGCTCCCGATATCGCGCCGCCGCCTTCGATGCCGGCAGCGGGCAGCTGCATCCGCTGAAATACACGCTCGGTCTGGCGCGCGGCGCGGCCGGCCTTGGCGTGAAGATCTTCGAGGGCAGCCGGGCGATCGAGGTGCGGCCGGGGCGCCTGTCCGAGGTGCGCACGGCCGAGGGTGCGGTGCACTGCTCGCACGTGCTGCTCGCCGGCAATGTGTATCTGGGCGACCTGATGCCGCAGCTCGCGTCACGCATCATGCCGGTGGGCACGTTCATCGCGGCCAGCCGCCCGCTCGGCGCCGAGCGAGCGTCGCAACTGCTGCCGCGCGGCGCAGCCGTCTCCGACACGCAATGGGTGCTCGACTACTTCCGCCTGTCCCGCGATCACCGGATGATCTTTGGCGGGCGCGTGAGCTACAGCACCATCCTTCCGGCGCGCCTGCCGCAGGCGATGCGGCGTCGGATGCTGGGGGTTTTTCCGCAGCTCGCCGATGTTCCGATTGAATTCGCCTGGGGCGGATACGTCGACATCACGATGAACCGCGCCCCGGACTTCGGGCGCGTCATGGACAACGTCTATTATCTGCAAGGCTTCTCCGGTCACGGATTGGCCCTGGCCGGAATGGCCGGGCGCATGGTGGCCGAGGCGATCCGCGGCACGGCATCGCGCTTCGACCTGTTCGCCGGGATCAAACATCGGGAGTTCCCCGGCGGTCGCTGGCTTCGCACGCCGCTGCTGGTCATGGCGATGGTGTGGTACCGGATTCGGGACATCCTTGCGTGAGGCACCGTGTGACGCCAGGATGAAGGTGCCGGCGCGTGGCCGATGTCGCGCATTCCATTTGTGAGAATTTGCCCGGGAAAACACGCACTGCAACGCGTAGCGGCGTGCGTTCGAAGCGGTTAAAAGGACGTCATGGCAACGAGCAACGGAATACTCGCCCGCCTCTTCGCGGCGAAGCGACTGACGCGGGTCGGCCGGCTGGTCGCCGGCCGACTGCGGCAAGCCTGCGCACTGGTTCGGCGCATCCTTCGGCATGGCCCGGCACGCGCCGACGGTGCCGACCGCGAGCCGACCGCGGTTGACGGCCATCCGGGACAGTTCGTGTCGGGGTCCTATGCCAATCAAGTCGGATCACGCCCGTACAAGCTCTACATCCCGACGAGTTATGCGGAACAGCGGCTCCCGCTCGTTGTGATGCTGCACGGTTGCACCCAGACGGCCGACGCGTTTGCAAACGGCACGCGCATGAACGCGCTCGCCGAGGAGCGGCAATGTTTCGTTCTCTATCCCGAGCAGACGCATGCTGCCAATCGCTCGCGGTGCTGGAACTGGTTCAAGCGCGGCGATCAGAGCCGGGGCCAGGGTGAGCCGGCGATCCTTGCGGGCATGACGCTCGAAGTGATGCGTCAGTACCGTATCGACCAGAGCAAGGTCTATGTGGCGGGGCTCTCGGCTGGCGGCGCAATGGCCGCCGTGATGGGCACGGCCTACCCGGATATCTACGCCGCCGTCGGGGTCCACTCGGGTCTCGCCAGCGGAAGCGCGCACGATCTTCTGTCCGCGCTCGCGGTGATGCGCGGAATACGGGCGCCGATGTCCGGCGACCACTCCGGCTCCAAGCGCCGAGAACCGGCGATGCCGACGATCGTGTTCCACGGCGACCGGGATAGAACGGTGCATCCCCGCAACGGCGAGCACCTGGTCTCGCGATCGCTGGGCCAAAACGGTGCGTCGGGTGCCGACGCCTCGACCGAACGTGCTCAGGTGCCGGGCGGTCACGCGTACACGCGCACGATGTACCGGGATTCGACCGGCCGCGCCATACTTGAATACTGGCGAGTGCATGGCGGCGGTCACGCGTGGTTTGGCGGTAGCCTGCGCGGCTCCTACACGGACCCAAGAGGGCCGGATGCTTCGGGTGAAATGATTCGCTTCTTCTATCAAAACGCCCTCAAGCAACGTTCGTACGACCGCTTTCGGGTTGCGTAAGGGAGAGGGGGCCGGGCTTCGCCCAGCGTAGCCGGGGAGAGGGTCCTCCGTGATTTTTGGAACTGACTTCGTGAAGATTCGTATCGATGACCTGCGAGGGCAGGAAATAGCCAGCCTTCTTCTGGCTCACCTCGAGAACTCCAGAAAGTGGTCGCCCCCCGAGAGCATTCATGCACTGGATCTGCAGGCGCTACGGTCGCCGCAGATCACCTTCTGGACCGCATGGGACGCCGCCAGTCTGTTGGGATGTGGTGCTCTGAAGGAACTCGATCCATCTCATGGCGAGATAAAGTCGATGCACACCTCGCACGAACATCGGCGCCGCGGAGTCGCGGCGCGCCTGCTGGCGCATATCGTCGATGAGGCAAGATCGCGTTCGTACCTTCGCCTTAGCCTGGAAACGGGTTCAATGGACGCTTTTGCGCCTGCCCGCGCCCTGTACGCTCGCTTCGGATTTGTCGGCACTGGACCTTTCGGCGACTACATGCTCGATCCGAACAGCGTCTTTATGACACTTGACCTCGGTCGACCAGGAACCAGGTAAGGGCTCAGACCCAGCCGCGCGCCTTCACATCCTTCAGCGTCAAATCCAGGCTGCGGCGGATCAGCGCGATCATCTCGTCGATCTGGGTGCGTGTGATCACCAGCGGCGGGGCGATGATCATCCGCTCGCCGACCGCGCGCATCACGACGCCGCTGCCGAACATGTGCCCGCGGCACAACAAGCCGATCTTCAGATCCTCGGCGAAGCGCTCCAAGGGGCGTTTGTTCTTGACCAGCACCAGGGCGGCCATCATCCCGCATGCTTCGGCCTGGCCGACCAGGGGATGGTCGGCCAGCGCTTCGAAGCGCTGCTTCAGGTACGGGCCGACGTCCTCGCGCACGCGCTCGACGAGCTTTTCCCGCTCGATGATGGCGATGTTCTCGACGGCCACCGCGCAGGCCACCGGGTGACCGCTGTAGGTGAAGCCGTGCGTGAATTCTTCGCCGCTGTCGATCAGCGCCTTGGCCACGCGCTCGCCCACCAGCACGCCGCCCAGCGGGACATAGCCCGAGGTCACGCCCTTGGCAAACGTGATCAGGTCCGGCCGCGTTCCCATCCGTTCGCACCCGAACCAGTGGCCCAGGCGACCGAAACCGCAGATCACCTCGTCGGATACCAGCAGGATCCCATGTCGATCACAGATGCGCTGAATCTGCGGCCAGTACGAGGCGGGGGGGATGATCACGCCGCCGGCGCCCTGCACCGGCTCGCCGATGAACGCCGCCACCCGGTCGGCGCTCAGCTCCTGGATCTTCTCCTCGAGCCTGTGCGCCGCGAGCACGCCGTACTCGTCGGGCGTGAGGCCGGCGCCGTTTTCGAAGTGGTACGGCTGCTCGATGTGCGTGATATCGGGGATCGGCAGGCCGCCTTGCGCGTGCATCGCGTCCATGCCGCCGAGCGACGCGCCGGCCATCGTGCTGCCGTGGTAGGCGTTGCGCCGGCTGATGATCACTTTGCGCCGGGGTTGCCCCTGCAGGTCCCAGTAGCGGCGCACCATCCGGACGATCGTATCGTTGCCCTCGGAGCCGGACCCGGTGAAGAACACGTGGTTGAACCCGGGTGGCGCGATCCGCGCCAGTGTGCCCGCCAGCGAGATGGCCGGCAGGTTGGAAGTGTTGAAGAAGCTGTTGTAAAACGGCAGCGTGATCAGCTGGCGGTAGGCCGCGTCGGCAAGTTCGCGGCGTCCGTAGCCGACGTTGACGCACCACAATCCCGACATCGCATCCAGGATCCGGTTGCCTTCGGAGTCCCAGACATAGATGCCGTCGCCCCGCACGATGATGCGGGCGCCGATCTCGGCCAGCGCCTTATGGTCGGTGGCCGGGTGCAGATAATGTGCGCTGTCGGCTGCCTGCAGCGCGCGCGTGTCGTAGGGGGGCGTGGCGGTTGCGCCCGAAACCGGCGCTGGGTCGATCCTGGCGTGCATCTGCATTCTCCGGTCACACATGCAACAGAAGGTGCTCACGTTCCCACGGGCTGATCACCTTCATGAACTCAGCGTATTCGAGTTCTTTGACCGCCAGGTACACGTCGATGAACGGCTTTCCGAGCACCTTGTGGAATGCGGTGCAAGCGCGCAGCTCGCTCAGGGCCTCGGACAGGCTGCGCGGCAGCTCGTAGTCGAGCGAATAGGCGCTGCCCGTGCTCTCGGGCGTGGGCTCGAGCCGTTCGCTGATGCCCAGCCATCCGCAGGCCAGCGTCGCGGCAATCGCCAGGTAGGGATTGGCGTCGGCGCCGATCACGCGGTTTTCGACCCGGCGGTTCTCCGGAGTCGATCCCGGGATCCGGAAGCCGACGGTGCGGTTATCGTGGCCCCACTGGATGTTGATCGGAGCGGCGCCGTGACGCACGATGCGCCGGTACGAGTTCACGTACGGCGCGACCAGGGCCATCGCGGCGGGCATGTACTTCTGCAGGCCTGCCAGGTAATGGTTGAAAGTGCTCGAGGGCGAGCCGTCCGGGTTGCTGAATATGTTGCGGCCGGTTCTGGCGTCGAGCAGGCTCTGGTGAATATGCATCGCGCTGCCCGGCTCGCCCTGCATCGGCTTGGCCATGAAGGTCGCGTACATCTGATGGCGCAGCGCGGTCTCGCGCAGGGTGCGCTTGAAGTAGAAGCTCTGATCGGCCAGCTCGAGCGGATCGCCGTGCAGGAAGTTGATCTCCATCTGGCCCGCGCCGACCTCGTGGATCAGCGTGTCGACGTCCAGCTCCATCGCCTTGCAATAGTCGTAGATTTCCTCGAACAGCGGATCGAACTCGTTGACGGCGTCGATGCTGTACGCGCGCCGCACGGTTTCGGCCCGGCCGCTGCGGCCGACCGGCGGCGCCAGCGGCATGTTCGGGTCCGCGTTCTTCGCGACCAGGTAGAACTCCAGCTCCGGCGCGACCACCGGTTCCCATCCCTTGTCGCGGTAAAGGCCCAGCACGCGCCGCAGCACGGTGCGCGGAACGAAGTCGGCCGGCTCCCCGTTGGTGCGAAACGCGTCGTGGATGATCTGCGCGGTGGAGTCCGCGGCCCACGGCACCAGGCACACGGTGCTCGGATCGGGACGCAGAATCAGATCGTGATCGATGGCCGAAATCACCGCGCGGTAGGTCGGATCGTCGCCCGGCTTGTCGCCGTTGACGGTCATCGCCAGCACGTCCTCGGGCACCCGCATTCCGCGGTCCTCGGTGAACTTTTCCCGGGGCAGGATCTTGCCGCGCGCAACGCCGGCCAGGTCAGGCACCAGGCACTCGATCTCGGTGATCCGGTTCTCGTCGAACCAGCGATCCATGTCCTTCTCGGTAAAGCTGCTTCGTACCACCATTGAGCTCATCTTCGTTTTCCTCGATGTCGCGCGCTACGCCGCGCGCGAGGCGCTCCCCCTCGCGGGCGCGCCATAACGTTCGGGTCGAACCCGCACAGGTCCGCCCTGCCAGCTTCGGGATCTGAAGTTCCGGACCCTAAGGTCCGCGTCGCCTTCGGCGAACGCCGCGCGCGTGGGGCTTCAGGCCGCAGGCGCGGCGCGAACTCTTGGCCCTTTGGACGATCGGCATGGTGGCAGCGCCCGGCGGGGCCTGGGGCCCGCAAGGCTCGGGCTAAATGTTTGGACTCGAGGCTGGATTTTAGCGCCGATTGGTATGATGATGAGAGCCAGTATTGGCGCTTCGATGGGTCCACTTTGGGTGGAACCGGGCGCCTGTCCGCAGGGGTTTCGCGATGCGCAGCGCTGCGCCCACCGAGGAATTGCTACGGGTTGCCTTCGCCGACGCGCAGGCGATGGCGGATCTGCCCCGGTACCGGATCCTGTATGAGGCGGTGCGGCGCGCGATTCTCTCGCAGCAACTGGTGGCGGGCGCGCGCCTGCCGTCCACGCGCGAACTGGCGCGCGATCTGGGCGTGTCGCGCAACACGGTGCTGTCGACGTTCGAGGCACTGCTGGCCGAAGGCTACCTCGTGGCACGCACCGGCAGCGGCACGTTCGTCGCGCATGCGGCGGCGGCCCCGAAGGGCCGGGGCCGCCGGCCCGCCGATGTCGCGCGCGCCGCGTCCGATGCGGCGCGCTCCGGCCCGGAGGCGCTGTCCAGGCGGGGCATCCGGCTGGCGCGTTTCCAGGGCGGACGGCGCCTCGAGATCCAGCCGATATGCAACGCCGAGGCCGATTTCACGTTATTTCCGATGAAACAGTGGCAGCGCCTGCAGAGCCGGCAGCTGCGGCAAGGGCACCTGGAGCTGCTGGATTACGCAACCAAGGGCGGCTTTGCGCCGCTACGGCGGGCGATCGCGGACTACTTGCGCACGTCGCGCGCGGTGCGGGTCGAGGTCGAGCAGGTCGTACTCACCGCAGGCACCCAGCATTCGCTGGACCTGTGTGCGCAGCTGCTGGCCGACGTCGGCGACACGGTCTGGATGGAGGAGCCGGGTTACTGGGGCGCGCGGTGCATTTTCGAGGCCTGCGATCTGAAGATCGAGCCGGTCGCGGTCGACGCCGAAGGGATGAACCCGGGCCTGGCGCCGCGCGGCAGCCGGCCGCGCCTGATCTATCTCACGCCGTCGAACCAGTATCCGATGGGGGTTGCGATGAGCCTGGCGCGGCGCCGGGCACTGCTGCAGATCGCGACGCGCGAACGCGCCTGGATCGTCGAGGACGACTACGACAGCGAATTGCGCTACAGCGGCCGGCCGCTCGCCAGCCTCCAGGGCCTGGACGCCGAGCAGCGCGTCGTGTACGTCGGCACCTTTTCGAAGGTGCTGTACCCCGGCATAAAGATCGGCTACATGGTCGTGCCGCCGGCGCTGGCCGAATCGTTCCACAGCGCGCTGTATGACCTGCAGCGGCCCGGTCAGTTGACGGTGCAGGCCGCGCTGGCCGACTTCATCGAGCGCGGCTATTTCGCCACGCACATCCGGCGCCTGCGCCAGGCATACGCCGAGCGTCGCGAGTTGCTGGCGGCCGTGCTGAATTCGCAGCTGGGCCGGATCGGGCAGATCACTTCGCAGGCGGCCGGCTTGCACCTCGTGGTGCGCCTGTCGGACGGGCTCGACGACCGGCGCGTGCAGGCGCTGGCGGCCGAGCGGGGTACCACGGTGCGCGCGTTGTCGCAATATTTCATTGGCCCTGCCTCTGCGAGCGGGCTCGTGGTCGGATTCGGCTATGCAGCGCCGGACAAGCTGGCCACCCACGGGCGCCTGCTGGGTCAGGCGGTCCGGGCGGCGCTCAGGGGCTAGGAGCGGAAGCGATCCGGCCGCACAGGTAGGTCCAGACGAACGTGGCGGCCGCCAGGCTCGTGATGTCCGCGTGGTCGTAGGCGGGCGCGACCTCGACGCAATCCATCCCGACCCAGTTCAGCTCGGCCAGCTCTTCCAGCAGCGTCAGCACCTGAACCGTGGACAGCCCTCCCGCTTCGGGCGTGCCGGTGCCCGGCGCGAAGGCAGGATCGAGGCAGTCGATGTCCAGCGTCAGGTACACGGGAGGGCGGTCGCGGCCGGCCCGCGCCCGCACCCCGTCGATCACGTCGGCGAGCTGCTGCGCGTTGTCCCGACCGCGCAGCTCGCGTGCATCGATCACACGCCCGCCCGCGCGTTGTACAAACTCACGCGTCTCCGAAGCGGCCGGCGACCGGATTCCGATTTGCACGGTCGCCTCGGGAATCACCAGGCGCTCCTGGATCGCTTCGCGCATCCAGGTGCCATGTCCGGATCGCTCCCCGAAATGATCGCTCCAGGCGTCGCAATGGGCGTCCAGGTGCACGACGCCGGCAGTTGCAGATCGCCGACGTCGATCAGAGCGTCGCGCGGCGAGCAGTCATACAGCGGGTGGATCGCGTCGCACAGCATCCGGCTGGCCGCGCGGATCGCGCCAGGGCCAAAACGCGCCCCGGGTCGATTGGTACAGGCGCCGTCGAAAGGAACCCCGGCAACTGCGAAGCGCGCCGCCTGCCTCGGAGCGCCGTCGGCGTCGCCGCGCGCGGCGCCAAGGAAGGTATGGTCAGACGAGTACGGCGGCGCGTATCGAGCCTGCATCGCGGTCGCGGCGGGCGCCTCACATCCGGAAGATTGCTGTCAGCCCGATCGTGCGCGGCCGGAACGTGTAATTGCGGATCAGCACGCCCTGGCCCGCCGGCGCGGTCGGGTCCGCATCGCTGTGCGAATTCGGCCCGCCAGGCGGCAGCAGCGGGTGTGTATCGAACAGGTTGTCGACGAAGGCGGACACGTTCCAGCCACGAAACTTCGTCCCGGCCCGCATCGTGACGAAGGTCGTCGCCGGCGGCGTGTACGCGAACTTGTCGAATACGGTCGTGCTCACGCCGCTGTCTTCGGCCGCGGTCAGAAAGTGGCTCTTGCTCTCGTACTGGTAGTCCAACCGGAAGTACGACTGCAGATCGAACGCGGTGAACTCGTAGAGCGCGCCGATCGTCACGGTCCAAGGCGGCGTGGCGACGCCGGAATCGCCGACCACCGCGTCGCCCGCGCGCGCGATCGGCTGCCCGCCCGGTACCAGGCTCGCATCCCTGAGGTAGCGCGCGTTCGTGTAGCCGATTGCCGATTCGAACGACAGCGATTCGGTGGCGTTCCAGTCGGCCTGCAGGTCGAAGCCCTTCGCTGCGGCGGTGCCCACGTTGGTGGTGAACTGGAATCCGCAACCTGGCAGGTAGACGTTCTGCTGGATGTCGCTCCACTTGATGTAGTAGGCGCTCGAAGCCAGCCTGAGCGACCCGAACAGCCTGTTCTTGGCGCCGATCTCGTAGCTCTTGACGGTATCGGAGTTGTACGTCGCCGGCGAACTGCTGTTCGCGCTGACGGGCAGGCCGAGGGTGGTAAACGTCGACGGGCACAGCAGCGAAGGGATGGGCGCGTTGTCGCCGCCGGTGCGGAAGCCCTTCGCGTATGTGAAGTAGTACAGGTCGTTCGGGTCGGCCTGGAACGAGACCCCGACCTTCGGAGTGAACGGAGTTTCCTCCTTGTTGCCGGAATTCAAGGTCGTCGTCCCATTTTGGGTGCCGGTCGCGAAGTGCGTGAAGTCGAACGCGGTCTTGGCGATCCGCGCGCCGAGGGTCAGCTTCACTCGATCGATGACCTCGTAACTGGCCTCTCCGAACAGCGCGACCTGGCGGTCGTGCCCGGTGTTGTAGTTGTAGTAGGAATAGCCGTTGAACAGCCCGAGACCGAAAGAGCCGGTCGCGGTCGCAGGAGTACCGGTTGCCGGGTCACAGGGGGCGCCCGCAGGGCACTCGACAAAAACACTCTGGAACAGCGAATCGACCATCGGGTCGTAGATCGCCTCCAGGCTCACCTGCCGTGTGAACTGGTAGAAGATGCCCGTGGTCCACGTCAGCCGCGCAGTCGGATCGTTCGACTGCAGCCGGATTTCCTCGGTGAATGTTCTCTGCTCGTTGATGACCGACGCCGGCGATCGGTAGTTCTGGATGCCAGGCGGCAGGTGCAGTCCGTACTGGTCGATCAGCGGGTAGTAGTTGGGATTAGCGAACTGCAGGTTGGGATCGAACTGGTTCGCACCGGCGGTCGTTCCGCGCGTCCCGAGCGTCTGGTAATAACCCAGGTTGTACAGCGTGCCGTCATAGCCGCTCAGGTCGTCGCGCGTGTAGTAGGACGTATTTGAGATCAGCGACATGCTGCCCAGGTCCGCCTCGGCCTTCAGGACCGGCAGGAAGTAATGGTCCGGTTCGGGGCGCGCGGTCGGGTCCGCGTTCAGGAACCGGTGGCTGCCCGGATCGGACGTTACCGTCTGCCCGTTGGCGCCGCGGTCCTGCGGCCAGAACACCGAGATATCGTTGCGGTTGCGATGCTGGTACAGCAGGCTTGGCGTGAGCGTCACATCCGGCGTCACGGCCCACTTGGCGGCCAGCCGCGCTACGTAGGTGGCGTCCCAGTTCGATTTACTGTCGACGGTGGCCAGCGTGAACGGGTCGATCCGGTCGATCCACCCGCCATCGCGCCGGTACCAGATGCTGCCGCGCACACCGAGCGTGCCCTCGATCAGGGGTAAGCCCGCGGCCACGCCGGCTTCGTAGCTGGGGTCGCCGCCCTGGGTGAATGCGACCTCGGACCGCGCATACAGGCTGGACTTGTTCAAGCTGGGTTGGGTCAGGATATAACGAACGGTACCGCCCTCGGAGCCGGCCCCGAACAGCGTCCCCTGCGGGCCGCGCAGCACCTCGACCCGCTCCAGGTCGAACGTCTTGGGTAAGGTGTCGTCGCCATTGAAGCCGAGCGAATGGATCTGGATCGGCGTGTCGTCGATGTAAATTCCGGTGGTACCGGACCCGCCCGAGGACGAGATGCCGCGGATCGAGATCGCATTGGTGCCGGTTCCGGTTGCGTCGATCTTCACGCCTGGCGTGTAGCGCGCAACGTCGGTGAAGTCCTTGATCCCTTTCTCATCCATCGATTCCTGGGTGAACGCGCTGACGCTGACCGGGACCTTGCTCAGCGCGGCTTCGTGCCGGGTCGCGGTGACGACGATCTCCTGCACTCTGCCGGCTGGCGCGGTCCCCGGCGCCTCTCCCGTGGCCACGGCCGCCGGCGTTGCAGGCGCTGCCGGCGGGGTGGCCGGGGTCTCGGCGCCGGCCTGCGCGACGCTGCCGCCGGGCGCATCGGCGCTCTGACCGGTCGGGGGCTTGACCTCGGTGTCGGCTGCCGCGGCGACCTGCGCGTGCGCCGGCGCCAGCGCGGTGCCGGCGAAAAACACGGCCGCGAGCAGGCCACCCGCCTCCTTGGCCAGACGTGCCTTTGTCTCTGCTTCCGATCGCTTCATTTCCCCCTCCTGGTGCGTCCTTGTTCTTTGTCGATGGGGCACCCGACTGCCGCTGTGCCGGAAAACGTCTCTGGGGACGCTCTGAAGCAAGACTCATACCGCTCACTCGGACCCGGCCCGAGCGATGGTACCATCGCGCCCCTGCCGGGGCAGCTTTCCGATGTTTCAATGGCCCAGCGAAACGTTCAGCGTGCCGCGCGGGGCGCGCTTGATCGCGACCGGGGCCCACTGCCATCACCAGGCGTTCGCGATCGGGGCCCTGCACATCGGCGTGCAGTTTCACTGCGAAATCGACCGGTTCAAGATCGAATCATGGTTGAAAGTTCCGGAGTCGGACGACATCGACCGATATGCCGGCTCGCCTGCGGTGAAGCGCCCCGAGGCAATCCGCACCGAGACCGATTCGTGCCTGGCCGACGGCCAGCGGACGGCAGCGCACATCTACGACCGCTGGCTCGAGCGCCTCGCCGCATAACGCGCCCGTGGCCTCCCTCTGACTTAATTAACGCCGGCTGGCCGCATCGATGAATGCTGCAACGTCCGACTTCATCTGGTGCAGCGATGGCGGGTGGATGTACATCATGTGCCCGGCCTCGTAATACTTCATCTGGACGTGATCTCGAAGCGAGACCGGCAGGCCCAGGTGCGCAACCGTGTACTCGGTCGCGAAAATCGGCGTGGCCAGGTCGTAGTATCCGTTCAATATCAAGGCTCTGAGCCCCGGGTTCAGGGTCATCGCGTGCCCCAGGTCCGGCGTCGTATTCACGAACGGCTGCGGAAACTCACCGACCGGTGCCTTGTGTTCCCATTTCCAGTGTTTCCCGATTTCCCAGTTGAATGGCTTGAACGTGCGGTCACGCGAGGCATTCAGTTCCCGGTAGTAGTAGTCGAGGAACGCTGCGACGAAGGCCGGCGCGATCGCGCTCGCCTGCGGGTCGTAGTGCATCTCCTTCGCAAGCGGATCGACCGTGGGTCCGGTAAAGCGCGCATCCAGCCTTCCGACCGTCAGTTCCTTGGTTGCCAACAGCTGCTTGGCGAACATCGACTCCGATACCCGGAATTGCGCCGTCTTCAAATACTCCGGCGACAGCCCGGTGAACTCGTGCAGGCGGGAGGCGAGCTGGTCGCGTTCCTGATCGGTCAAGGCGTCGCCCTTCATCAGCGCCGACAGGTAGGGTCCGACCGCGAATGCCCTGGCGTCCTCCACCAGCGATTTCAAATCGCGCGCCCCGGAGATCTGGTGGTGATACCAGGCGACGGCCGCGTAGGTGGGCAGATACAGCGGGTAGGGGCGATCGTTGCCGGCGACCGCAAACAGCGCCTCGATGTCGGTGGCGGCCGACACCAGGATGACGCCGTTGAAAGCCATCGACCAGCGCTCCTGCAGCGCGTCGACCACGCCGGCGGCGCGCGTCGTGCCGTAGCTTTCTCCCAGCAGGAACTTGGGCGAGCGCCAGCGCTGCTGATCGGTCACGTACTGCGCGATGAAGCGGCTGACCTGGTCGACGTCCGCATCGACTCCCCAGAACTCCTCGTCCTTGTGGCCGCACACGGCGCGGCTGATGCCCGTTCCGACCGGGTCGATCATTACCAGGTCGGACCGGTCGAGGATGGAGTCTTCGTTATCGACCACCGAGTAGGGTGCGGGCGGAGTGGGCGCGGCGTCGACCGTCACGATCCGGCGTGGACCCAGCACTCCCATGTGCAACCACATCGACGAGGATCCTGGCCCGCCGTTGAATGCGAAAGTCAGGGGACGCCGGCCCGGATCGCGCACGTCGACCTGCGTGTAGGCGATGTAGCCGACGCTGGCTACCGGCTTGTCCTCCGCGTTGCGAAGGATCAGCGTGCCGGCAGTGGCGGTGTAGTCGATCGTCGAGCCGCCGACCGTCAGACGGTGACGGGTCACGGCCTGCGCGGGTTTCGGCTCGGGCACCTCCTTGGCCTTCGGATCCTCACCCGGACAGGTTGTTGCCGCCGGCTTCTCGGCCGATGCGGCTTTCTCGGCGGACGCCGGGCTGTCGTCTGCCCTGCTGTCTGCCCACGTCGGCTGGACCGCCGTCGCTGCGACCGTCACGAATATCGCGGCGCCACACAAGTTCCGGCTCAGGTTCATTCTGGTGCTCCATTGAAATCAGCGCGCAGTCAATCGATGGGAATCTCGAAGATCATCTTGATGGTCCAGGCGTCGGTTTCCTTGCTCAAACCGCGTCCGATGCCGAAGTTGAATGCCCAGGGCGCCCGATCGACGTCGATCGCCACATACAGCGTGCGCATCTGCCGTCCGTATGGCTTGATGTCCGTGATCGGGCCAAGATCGGCGTAATACTCCAGACCAAGAGCCGCCCAGTCGGTCACTGTACGAGATACCTTGAGCGACGGGGCGAAATCGGGGGGCTGACTCTTTCCGGGTCCGGCCAGCTCGATATCCAGCGTGGGATTGAACGCGACCAGCCAATGGGCGCTGTGCCAGCCGAGCATCGGGCGCGCCTCCATGGCTCGTCGATCGCGCTCGAATCGCTCCGCCACCTGGGACAACTCGACATTCAGACCTGCAAAGGGCCCGCCCCCTTCCGGCGTATGAAGCGGAAGCCACTTCATTCGCAGTTTCGCTCCCGCCTCGTACAGGCTGCCGCCGCTGGCTCGCTCGGTTGGCAGGTACAGGCCGGCCTCCAGATCGCGAGTCAATCCATAACTGAATTCCGGAGTCAGGCGGATTCCATGCGCCGGAGTGATTTCCCCCGGGTAGGCGGGCGTGCTGCGCCCGCTGGGAGTCGTGTTCAGGTGAAGTTCCAGGTGAAATTGTCCGGCCGCGTTGATGTCGTCCGCGTAGACCTGGATCTCATCGGGCAGGTCGGCTCGCGCCGGCGCAGCCAGGCAACCGAACGCGACCCAGATCCAGCGACGTAGCGCCGACCGGGCCGCCGCTACTTGATCCGTTCGACGGCCTCTCGAAACGCCTGCGCGTCCTGCGCGTCGCCGATTTCAGGAGCGAGCCGCTCGACCAGCGCGTCCAGGTTCGCCACTCCGCCGGCGAGTTTTTCGTCGACCAGCAGGCCGGCCATCGGACCGACATACTCGACCAGGATGCTCTTGATGCGGGAAAGCTGGGCGGGCGGGATATTGCTGACCGGCCGCACCATGTTGCGCGTCTCGAAGCCGGACCGCGTCGTGCGCGGGCCGGGTTTTCCGCTCTCGGGTTCAACCGGGACTCCGGTGTCGCTTTGAATCGTTTCGGCCTCGAACGGGTCGCCCGACAGCACCGACGACAACGCATCCGCGTTGCTGCCCGACAGCATTCGCGACAACAGGCCGAGCACCACGCGCTCGTTCGGCAGGTCGTCGTCGCGCAGGACCTCGGGATCAGCGCGGAAGGTTGCGGACTTGGCAACCGCACTGGAGGCGAGCTCGGCCGCCGCCTTGCCCCGGCGCGGACCGTAGCCGACATGGACAATACGCCCAGACTCGACCCCGATCCGGATCTGCCGGCCGTCATAGGTGACGACAAACAGCTGTCCGGTCGAATCCCGGCTCTGAACGCGCAACAACAACTCCAGTGGCGACATAGAACTACCTTGAGGCAAACGAACCGCCTTCACCCTCCGCCGTTCTTCGTCAAACGCTCCATCGCCAGCCTGAGACTTCGAGTCATCCGCTCGATCGCCCTGGATAGCGCCCCGATCTCGTCACGACGTTCGGTTCCCGGAATTTCATGATCATAATGACCGCGGCTCATTTCCTCGGCGATCGTCGTCAGGCGCACCAGCGGCCGCGAAAGTCCCGGCGCGAAGATCGCTGCGAAGGCCGCGGCCAGCAGTACGGCCACCATCAGCAATATCAGCATCGTCCGGTCGGTCTCGGCGACCGGACGCAAGGCCTCTGCCTCGTCCATCTGCACGGCGACCAGCCAGCCGAAGCGGATCGGCGCCAGCACCGCGATCGTCGGCCGCCCGTCGTCGACGTAGTGCAGCGCGCCGGCGCGCACGTTCTCCCGATTCAGGAACGCCGGGTGCTTGCTGAAGTCGCGCAGTTCCTTGTCGAATACCGCGCCGGTCATCCCGGCCAGCTTGCCGTCGGGCGCAATCAGGATCGCGCGCCCGGAGTCCCCGATCTTGGCGTTGGCCAGCTGGTCGGTCAGCTCGTTCAGGCCATTGGTCTTGGCGAGCACGCCGACCACCTTGCCCAGCTCGTCCTTGATCGGCACCGCGACGACCCAGGATGGCCGGTTCGTGGTCCTGCTGATCAGCATCTGCTGGCCTAAGGGCTGCCCCGCGGCGGTCGTCTTGAAATATATGCGGTCCGAATAATTGATCGGAGCCAGGCTGTCGGAACGGCTCAGCGAGAGGCCATCAAGCCCGACCGTGAACGCGACCTGGGTCCATTGCTGATGGTTGGCGATTGCGATCAGCACCGGGCGCTGCAGTTCCAGCAGCATCGATCGCATGGCGATCGTGTCGGCGTGCTCGGCCAGCGTCTCGAAGTTGAGCTGCAGCCAGCCGTCGGCGCGCGAAGCGATCTGCCCGGCCTCGTAACGAAGCCGGGCTTCGGCCAACTGTTGCGCGTTCTCGCCGGTCACGACGCGTGCGATGTACCAGGTCACCATCAAAGGCAGCAGAGCGGCAATCAGCAGCCCGATGAAAAACCGCCAGAACAGCGTCAACGGTGGAATAAGACGTCGCATGGCTCGATGATGAGTAGAGTCAGAAATTAAGCCGACCCCGGTTATCGCATGCAATGCGATTCGATGTCAAAGGTCCTGCTACCGCATCCAAGTCACTGAGGCGGGAGTGGAATTCGCCGAGTGGAGTGCAATCAGGCGGGTCGAGAGCCATGGGCTGGTGGGTCGTGCAGGATTCGAACCTGCGACCAACGGATTAAAAGTCCGCTGCTCTACCGGCTGAGCTAACGACCCGTCGGGCAGGGGTCCGGCTGATGTGATCTTCTAGGTTGCCGGTGCGGAAAAACCGGGCATTATCCGAAGCGCTGCTGGTTCCGTCAAATCTGACGCGCTTGAGCTACTTGGGACCCAGCGAGGACAGGCGTTCCTTGGCCAGTTTGGCTGCGTCGGAGTCAGGGAAATCCGTAACGATCTTGCTCAGCGTGGCGCGCGCTGACTTCTTGTCGTTCAATTCGATCTGGCTGGCTGCGATGTTCAGCAGCGCGTCAGCGGCCCGGGGTGAATCGGGGAAGTGGTCGATCAGCGCCTGCTGCGCTGCGATGGCCGAGCGGTAATCTTTGATCGCGTAATACGAGCTTCCCAGCCAGAACTGCGCAGCTGACGCGTGGGGCGACTGCGGATAGCGGGCCAGGAAGGCTGAAAGAGCCCCCACAGCGGTGCGGAAGTCGTTCGCCTTGAACGAAGCCATGGCGGACTCGTATGCGGCCTGCTCGTCGCGCTCGACCTGGACGCTCTTGCCTTCGACAGTGACCGAGGTCGGCTCGAGCTTCTTGATCCGGGCGTCCAGGTCGGAATACAGGTCGCGGTTGCGCTTCTGCAGCGTTGCCACATCGTTGGCGATCTGCTCGATCAGGCCGCGCAGCTTGGCGAGTTCCTGGTGCAGTTGATCGAACTGCCCCCCGGCCTCCAGCTGGCCTCGCTGGATCGCCTGCAGAATCGTATCGATCCGGTCCATCCGCTGGGACAGCTCGTCGATACGCGCAGCGTGGTCCTTCTGCAGTTGTGCAACCTGATCCCGCAGGTCGACGATCGCCTTGCGGGCCTCCTCGTCGCCGAACAGCGCCTGCGAGGGTGCCGCCAGGCTCATCAGCAGCACCAGCAGGCTCAGTCGGGGGAGCGGACGCAGCGCACGCAAGCCTCCATGCAACCTGCCAAAGACTCCCCTCTCCCGCTTGCGGGAGAGGGGTGGGGGTGAAGGCAGCGTGCTGCGAGCGTCAACCATTGTTCAATTACGGGTTCCGCCTGTGCCTCGGCGGATCAACGATAAACGACGTCGGCGCGCCGATTTTCAGCCCAGGCCTTCTCGTCGTGCCCCAGCGTTTTGGGCTTTTCCTTGCCGAAGCTGATCGTCTCGATGCGCGTCGCAGTCACACCGACCAGCTCCATCCGCTCCCGCACCGCATCGGCACGCCGCTGACCCAGTGCAAGGTTGTACTCGCGACCACCACGCTCGTCGCAGTTGCCTTCGATCCGGATCTGGCGCGCGACATGCTCCACCAAATAGCGGCCATGCGCCTCGATCAGGGGTTGGAACTCGCCCCTGATCAGCGATTTGTCGAAATCGAAGTACACGCTGCGCTTGGCCAGAACGCTGTTGGGGTCGTTGAGCAGGTCAACCGGTTGAGGCGGGGGCGCTTCAACCCTTGCGACCGGGGGCGGCGCCGGCGCCGGTGCTGGCGCCGGTGGCGGTTTGCTCTCCTCAACGACCGGGGCGGGTTTTTCTGCCAGCTTCGTGCTGGCACACCCGGCCACTGCGAGCGCCGCGGCCGAGGCGATGAACAGAATGCGGATCGAACTCATTGTCGTTCTCCTGAATGGATCATCCGGCCAGGGCAGCCGGCTCACTTTGCAAAGGGACCCCAACTCGGCTCTCGGATATCGCCGTTCGGACCTGTGATCCTTGCGCGTGCCCGGCCGTCAGTCGACGCCAGCGCAAGTATCCCGCGACCTCCCACTTCGGTCGCGTAGAGTAGCAAACGACCATTGGGCGCAAAAGTTGGCGCCTCGTCCTTTACGGTGTCAGTCACCGTAAGTTCCTGCGCCAGTCCGATGTCCAGCACCTCGATCTGAAACAGGTCATTGCGGCGCGAGACGTAGGCGAGCAGACGGCCGTCCGGGCTCACCCGTGGACTGATGTTGTAGTCTCCATTGAATGTCATCCGCTGCGCTTCGCCGCCGGCCGCCGGCATCCGGTAGATCTGGGGACTGCCGCCGCGATCGGACGTGAAGTAGATCCAGGCGCCGTCGGTCGAGAAGTACGGCTCGGTGTCGATCGCGTCGTTGACGGTCAGGCGACGCGGGTTGGTTCCGTCGACTCCGATCAGGTAGATCTCGGAATTGCCGTCCTTCGTCAGCACGACCGCCAGGGTCTTGCCGTCCGGCGAGAACGCCGGCGCGCTGTTGCTGCCCTTGAAATTGGCAACGGCGCTGCGCGTGCCGGTCGCCAGGGTATGCACGTAGACCACCGGCTTGTGGGTCTCGAACGAAACGTACGAAAGCAGGGTGCCGTCGGGCGACCAGGTCGGGGAGATGATCGGCTCGCGCGATCGCAGCGCGGTTTGCGAATTGGCGCCGTCGGCGTCCGCGATCTGCAATTCGTAGCCGGTCTTGCTGAACTCGACCACGTACGCGATCCGGGTCGCGAACACGCCCTTGTCGCCCGTGAGCTTCTCGTAGATCCGGTCCGCGATCCGGTGCGCGGTCAACCGAAGCTCGTCGGCCGGAGCGACGTAGGCCAGACCGTCGAGCTGCGCGTTCTTCACGTTGTCGTAGAGACGGAACCGTACGTCGAATCGCCCGTCGGCCAGGTGCGCGACAGAACCCACGACCAGGGTGTCGGCGCCGCGCGCTCTCCATTGTGCGAGGTCCACGCGTTCGTCCTCGGCCAATGCGCTGTCGCCGGCGTCGACCATCCGGAACTGGCCGCAACGGGTCAGGTCGGCGCGCACGATCGCCGCAACGTCCTGCGGCGCGTTACCCTCGGTCTTGAACGAAGCGACGGCGATCGGATATTGCTGGGACCCGACGCCGGTGATCTCCACCGTCATCTGCGCCCGCGTCGGCCCGCTGGCCGCCGCGGCGGCCAGACCGACCAGCAGGACCAGGGAGTCAACCAGGCTCGGTCTTGCGCGGGTCTTTGGCATCGGGGGCGGATTATAGGGACCGAGGCAACCTGCCTTTGGGCGGTTCATCGCGCCTCCGTGGGATACATCCTTAGGGTGAACGACCGAGGCACCGTGCCGTCGCGGTCGCGCGGAAACGGATCGCAGCGGATGATTGCCCGTTCCGCCGCGTCGTCGTAACCGGGCAGTCCGCTCGGCTTCGCCAGTTGCGGGGGCGCGGCCTGCTCTCCGGTCGGCAGCAGTTCGACCTTGAATTCGGCGTACACCTGGTCCGGAGTGCCCTCGGGCACTGCGAACACGATGTTGGGCCGGATGCACGCCTTGATCAGTGCGCTGTAGGCATTGCTGATCACGCCGGGCGATGCCGACTGCGCGCGCGCGGCGCCCGACACTTGCCCGGTGAGGCGCGCGATCTCGGTCTGGCGCCGCTCCTCGGCCTGGCGCTGCTCGCGCTCGATCTGCTCCGGGCTGGGCTTGGTCTCGACCTTCTTCTTCGGCTCGACTTTCTTCGGCTCGCGTGGTTCGATCGGGCGACGTTCCACCGGCGGTGGGCTCTCCTGCTCCGGCGCATGCGGCTTGGTCTGCTGCTGCTGGACGATGTCCGCCTCGGGCTTCGGCGCTTCCGGTTGCGCCGGAGCCGGGGGTGGCGGAGGCGGCGCCGGCGGCTCGACCGGCGCCAGCGGCTCCCACAGCTCGGCAACCGCCGGGGCCTCGCTGGAGGTGCGCCACTGCACCGCAAACCACATGCCGAAGACCAGCAGCGCGTGCATTGCCACCGCTGCCATGAATGACGGCACGGTATTGCGACCGCGCTCCGGGCCGCGCGGTCGCGTTGCAACGGTGGCCGGCATTTGTCGAGCCATAGGGTGACCGCTGCGTGGAACGCGCTTCCGATGCTATTCGGACGGCTTCACGACGAGACCGACGCGCCGCACGTTGCCCTTGTACAGCGCATCCAGCACCCGCGTGACCGACTCGTAGTGGGCCTTCTTGTCGCCTGCGATCACGACCGGCGTATCGGGCCGGCTCTTCTGGCGGCTCTTGACCGTCGCCAGCAGTTGATCCAGTTCCACCGGCACTGCCTGGCCACCCGAGGCGGAGCCCGGCGACCGGTCGCGCAGCAGTAGCGAGCCGTCGGCCTTCACGATCACTTCCAACGGCGCATCGGGCGCGCGCGTTGACTTGCCGACCGAGGGCAGCTCGACCAGGCTTGGGTTCACGAACGGCGCCGACACCATCAGGATCACGACCAGCACCAGCATCACGTCGATGTACGGCACGACGTTGATGTCGGACATCATGCGCCGCCGACTGCCTGCGATTCGTCGTGCCAGCACGGCCATCGGACGAACTCCGCCTCAGCGCTGCCGCTGCAGGATGTTGGAGAACTCTTCGATGAAGCTCTCGAAGCGGGCGGCCAGCCGGTCGATGTCGTGCGCGAATCGGTTATAGGCCACCACGGCTGGAATCGCGGCAAACAACCCGATCGCGGTGGCGATCAGCGATTCGGCGATTCCCGGGGCAACACTGGCCAAGGTCGCCTGCTGGAGCCCGGACAGGCCGGTGAACGCGTGCATGATGCCCCACACCGTCCCGAACAGGCCCACGTACGGACTGACCGAACCGGCCGAGGCCAGGAAGGCCAGCCTCGCCTCCAGTGCGTCCATTTCCCGCTGGTAGCAGGCGCGCATTGCGCGGCGCGCTCCGTCCAGCATCGCCTGCCGCTCAACCTCCGGCCCGCGCCCGCGCAGTTTCAGAAACTCGCTCATCCCCGCCTCGAAAATCCGTTCGAGCGCACCGGTTTTATGGCGCGGATTGGAAGCGGCCTGCTGCAGCGTCTCCAGATTCACACCGCTCCAGAAGCGCCGCTCGAACGCCTCGGTTTCACGGTTCGCGTGGCGAATGGACATCGCCTTGCTGAATATCGCCGTCCACGAACCGAGGGAAACGAGCAGCAGCAGGGCCATCACCGCCTGCACGACCAGCGTGGCCTGGGTGACGAGCGAAAGGATCGACAGATCGGCGGAGACGTTCATCGTGGGTGCAAAAAGACCGCTGCGCAGTTTATCGTGGTGCCGGCCCGGGGTTTTTTGTCGAGGGGGCGCTTGCCGCCGGCGGCGGGGCGATTGCGCCGCCGCGCGCGTAAGATCGGATGGATACGGTCCGCGCGGCGCGCGCGCCGAGGGTCCCAATGGCACATCGTTTCGTCGATCCGCCGGTTCACGCCACGGAGGGTGCGTCGCGCCGCCGACTCACCGTCTCTGACTACCACCGCATGGGCGACGCCGGCATCTTTGGGGAGGATGATCGCGTCGAACTGATCGATGGCGAACTGTACGCGATGGCGCCCATCGGCAGTCGCCATGCAGGCACCGTGGCGACGCTGAGTCGACGGCTGACTCTTTGTGCCGCCGAGCACGGCATCGTTTTCGTGCAGAGTCCGATTCTGATCCCGGATTTCAGCGAGCCGCAGCCGGATCTGGCGTTGCTGGCGCCGCGCCCCGATGGCTACCGCAATGCGCTGCCTCTTCCGTTCGAAGTGAAACTGGTGATTGAGGTGGCGGAGTCCACCGTGCGCTGGGATCGCGACGTGAAGATCGCGATGTACGGGAGCCACGGGATCGTCGAAGCCTGGTTGGTCGAAATCCCGCGCCGCACGGTCACGGTGTACCGCGACCCGAACCCGCAGGGATACCGATCCTCGACCGAAGTTGCGCAGGGCACAGTAAACCCTCTGTGTCTGCCGCAACTCGAACTCGGCATCGACGAGATATTCGGGCCGGCCTAGCCTTCGCGCCTCCTGATCGAAAGGCGGGCGTGTCCGTCTCGCAGGCACGGATCGGCGACTTGACTGCCACATATTTCGGCGCTTGACGACACCGCGTCTGCAGCCGTTACACGCACCGCATGCAGTGGATCGCGCGCACTGGGATGGGCAGGGCAGCTAGCGCGTGGAGCGCGTGTATGGTGCGTCGCACCATGCGCTTCCTCGGATTTGCTTGCGGGAATCGAAGCGAGTTCTGATTTTGTTTCCTGGCATTGTGCAACCGTGTGATCCAAAAACAACAATCGCGCACGCGATCACGATCGCGTATTGCAAAGGACTTTGCTCGGGTTAAAAATCCTTTTCATAACTTGACAGGCGTGTGGGTCTTCCGGGCGTCAATAGGATAAAAGGACGATCACAGCCTTCCGGTTCGTCGCTACGACGCCGCGCCGGTCGTGTTCGATTTGCGAAAATTTTGGGGGAAAACATGTCAAAGCCATTTCCGGCGCCACAAGCGCTGGCTGTTGCCCTAGCCGGGGCTGCTGCCGTTTCCCTGTCGGCGGTGGTTCTGGCGCAGGAAGCTCCGATCGAGCGGATCGAGATTACCGGGTCGGCGATCCGGCGCATCGAGGTCGAAACCGCGCTGCCGGTGACGACGTTGACGCGGGAAGACATTGCGAAGACGGGCGCGACCAGCGCAACCGACCTGCTGCAGATGCTGCCGGCGATGCAGGGTTACCTGACCTCCTCGGATTCGGTCAACGGCGCTACTGCCGGGATCACGACGGCAGCGTTGCACTCGCTGCCGTCCAAGTACACGCTGGTTCTGGTCGACGGGCAGCGGGTCGCGGGGCAATCGCTGTTCGCCGGCTCGAGCATCGGCGGCGGATTCGCGGTCAACCTGGAGACCATTCCGCTGGACGCGGTCGAGCGTGTGGAGATCCTGACCGATGGCGCCTCGGCGCTGTACGGCTCGGATGCGATCGCCGGCGTGGTCAATTTCATCCTGAGGAAGAACTCGACCGCGGGCAGCGTGTTTTTCAATTGGAACGCGGTCCAGCACGCGGGCGGCGACAGCTGGAGCGCGGGGTTGACGAAGGGCTTCGGCGACCTGAACACGGACCATTACAACGTGCTGTTCAACTACAGCCACGACCAGCAGCAGACGATAATGGCCTCCCAGCGCCCGGCCTCGAGGAAGGGCGCGTTTTTCCCGTTCACGTACAAGGGCGTGAACTACATCTTCAACCAGGCGACCTCGAACACCGAACCGGCCAACATTACCTTTCAGGCCGTTCCGAACGGCTCCCCGTCCGGCACGACGCCGACCCGATATTCGATCAATCCGTATTACCGGCTGAACGGCAACTGCGGCAACCCGTTATCCACCGTGATAACGGACCCCGCGACACTGAAGGCCGTCGGCGAGTCGTGCCGGTTCAACTACGCGGCCACGGTGGAGGACGTTCCACCGTCCACGCGCGACTCGGGACTCT
>WNFS01000167.1_pt2 | contig 60369 bp, 65 predicted proteins | sample 5400141 | NCBI WGS metagenome assembly WNFS01 (sample SAMN13153358, study PRJNA577476) | soil metagenome | isolation source: 60 cm saprolite under Madrone tree | place: USA:California | collected 2016-06-14 | reverse complement strand
CATCCGCCACATCGAGCGGTACCTCGCCGAGTGGAATGCGCACCCGACCCCCTTTGTGTGGACCAAAGAACCCGCCGACATCATCCGCAAAGCCCTCCGGCGTGCTCGTTAACATGACTTCGCGGACGCAACACTAGGCACGGCCAGCGGCGAATCATTGGCCGCCTGCTCGTTCAATCCACTTCTTGGCCGCCTGGAGAGCAACGGCTTGGGCTTCCGTCTCAGAGGGAACACGCTTGTGGAATGGCACGATGGTACCTGTGTCACTACGCGGGTCCTGCCCAGGCTCCCACACTTCAATCATCGCTGACCACCCAGCACCGGCTGTGTTGCCTGTAATGCGAATCTTCCAGCCGCGATGCTCATGCTCAGATTTGGCCGACATAAGGGGCTGCGTCCTCCTCACTTCCTGGGTGCACCAGGGGCATATCCACCTCCGGGAGTCTAGAAGGCTGGCGAGAGTGTTGGTCGTGAGACTAGTTCACCTTGCGACGGCCAAAGGACAGTAAGCCAGCAAGGCCGGTCGCGAGAAGCAGGAGCGTTGAAGGCAAGGGCACCCGACTCCACACGCCGTTGATTCCCGCGACCCCATAGCTGCAGAAGGGGTTACCGATTCCGTTGCACGGGTCCGGAGTCAAGCCTTCACCCTCGAGCCTCCAGTTACCTTGGGCATCAGACCGGAAGAAATCCGCAATGGTTAGTATAGAGCCCTCGCCTGGCAACGTCGCGGGCAGTAGGAATCCCTCGCCGTTGACAGGAAAAGCGAATGGCGCGAAATCGAACGTGACGAGGTCGTCGACGTAGAGAAACTCAAGCAATACTTGCTCGTGCACGGGAAACCCCGGGGAGAAGACCTCACCAGGGATATAGGCATCGGTCGTGACCACATGTAACGTGGCATGGTCACAGAGGGTCTTGGAGCCAAAAAGGACCCGTTGGCAGTCACCACTCCAGTTGTAGATGATGTTGGCGTGGGCGCTGGTTGGCCCAATGAGTAGAAGGAACGTCACCGCCGCGAGCAACATCTTCGTCATCTTCATATCTATTCCCCTTCGCCTTCTCACCGCTCCTCAATGGGCCAAGGCTGCATGGCTCGGTGCCGTAGCATTCGCTACAGCGGGCACTGCGGCGGGAGCATAGCCGGGTCGGGGCGCATCCACAATGGGGGCACTATAGCTAGCACCTAACGGGGTGAGCCGTCCGCCCGGGCCACTTCCTCAAGGAAGGTCGTCAACAGCATGCGTACGACACTCGGCAGCAGCGCGACCCGTTGCGCACGCTGATACGGCGCGAGGCTCTGAAGGACGCCATGCTCCGCCCGGAAGATGATTTCCTCGACCGCCTTGTCGGTCACCGGCCCCGCCTGCGCCTCGATGCGGTAGGCGTCCAGCATGTCGCGCACGCTCGTGCTGATGGTCCGGTGCAGCTCGTGGGCTTCCTTGCTCATCCGACCGCCTCCTGGTGCAGCCGCTTGGCTAACACGTCGCCGGCATCTCGCGGAGCGCCGCCAACCCCTGCCGCCTATACAGTCCGCTTCTGTGTTCTTCTCGCCTGATCCGTTCTTCACGATAGTGAGCATTGATAATGACACCCAAATCAGACTGGCGGCGGCTGCCCCGGAACCTGGCACATGGTTCCTGCTGGCCACAGGTCTGGCGGGTCTGCTTGGCTTCGGCTGGCGACGGCGGAGGTGATATGGGCTCCTTTTTCGGGAGAGCTTTTAGCGTGTCCTGAGGCCGCCGCGAAGGTCGGGTCGGCTAAGACCGGATGAGCATGGGACCTCGACTGCTAGCGGCGCGGCGAGGAGGCCCCCCGAGACCAACTTGCCAAGCCTATCTTGAGTTTGCGTCCTGCTCGCGGTGGTCCTGCTCTCACTAGCTTAGCTAAGCTACCGGCGCGGAAGGGAAGCCGCCAAGGAAGTTCTGCGACGTCTCCCCCTTGTCCTTTGACTCGTTCGACGTGGGCACAATCTTCGACGCGCCCTTCAACCCCAGCCTTCCGAACTTCCTTCTGTCACCGGGGACCAGTTCGGTCGATCTTGGACTAACGTTTGATTTTGGCCCGGAACCTGACCTGGGTAACTTTCTGGTCGCGCTAGGACAGGTCGCAGACCCTCAAGGCAATATTCTGTCCGCGTTCATCAAGGCGTCCAAGCCGTCCCCGCGCCGGACACCTTGTGGCTCTTCGCATCTGGCCTCGCATGGGTCGCGGGTCTTGCTGCCTGGAGAAAGCGCGAGCAGGTAGTCCGGGAACGGGAGCAATTGCGCGGGTGCTTGAGGACCTCCTCGACTGCTGCTAGCCCGCTGGGCCGCGCACGCTTCACCAGCCAGCTTCGCCCACCGACCACGTTACGGACGACGGTGTGGCGGAAGTCGTGCCGGAGCCGGCCGCCGATGCCGGCGGCCTTGCCGGCGGTGGCCCAAGCCTTCCGGAAGTCGCGGATCCGAATGACGATGCAGGGCGGCCGTTGAGCCCGGTGGTACTCGCGGGCCTCCTCGGTCATCGTTCTCTCCGGGTGTTCGTGCGCGCGGCGATAGCGGCGGGTCCACCGGCGAGCCGATTGGCCAGTAAGGCCAGTGCGACACCTGTTTTACGCAGCTCCCGAAGCCACCGCGCGCGCATCCCATGCGGGATCATCTCGGGCGGGGTCGTGTCGATGCTGGAGGCGATCGAGACACACTGTTCGGAGACGCTGTGCCAGAGCCGCTGGATCTGCCCATTCGTGTCTGCGAGTTTGGGAGGCAACGCCCGGGCACCTCCAGTTAACCTCGGCTGCTTAGACTTCTTTCGAGCCATCCTCCTCCTCCTCCTCCTCGTTTCCGCCTACTCGAGCACCCTCGTCACCGGACGCCGAGGGCCTCGGCGAGTTTGTCAGCATGCCAACCGTGGGATCGGAGCGGCCGGCTTCCCGGAGGCGAATGTATTCGCGCGACACCCTCGCCTTCGCGGTTCAGGTGGGGCACCGGGTTGCAGGACTCCGATGTGCAGGACCTTCCGTGGCTGCTGCGCCCCGGCGACGAACGGCCCCGCGAGGAGAACCGCACCCGTACCAGCGAGGAACGTGCGGCGGTCCATCAATGGGTTCCCTCGCAGGCAGTCTGCGGTTGTTGGTTATACTGGGCGTGGGGCAACCGGGCCGGGTCCATGCCGGGGCCCTCCTCACGGGCTAGCGAGATTCTAGCAGCAGTTGGTAGAGGGGGGAGCGAGCAGGACCGCCTTCGACGGCCTGCCGATGATCCTGCCATCGGGGCTGACACACCTTCCTACGTCGAATGGCGTATGGATGCATTGGATATGTGTGGCAGCGTGTTGTTAGTGCGTCCTGAACTCATTTCAGGGGGAGGCAGCTAACCCGCGCAGCTCTTCACAGCGGTTCCCTCGGACCCAAGCAGTCTCCCTCGCTGCCTCGATCAGCAAGCGGGGTGCCGGAGTGACTTCTCATGCCTACTCCACCACGGCAAGACAAGCGGCAGCACCCTCGTACCCGCGTGGCCTGGCCCATTGTCGTCAAGGTCGGGACGAGCCGATACTTATCGATGTCCGTGGACATCAGCACGCATGGTGCGAAAGTCAGAACCAAGGCCCAACTGAAGACCGGAACCACGGTGCAGCTAGAGTTAGTTCCCCCCGAAGGGCCTCCGCTCCGCGTCGGGGCACTGGTGTGGCGAATCGATACCGATGGTTCGGCGCTTTTGTTCAGCCGCGATATTCAGCATCGACTCATCCGCGTGACCTAGCTGGGGCGGGAGTCTAGAAACGCTGAATCGGGAAATAGGGAAGGTTCGACTGAGGCAGGAACATCTACCCAGTAGATCCCATCAGACCCGGATCGACCAGCCGACGCTTGGGGGCAGAAACTGGTGACAATGCCGGCAATTGCCGCCGAGCACGTCCGCGAGCTTCAGCAGGCCCTCACGAAGGCCGGGTATGATCCCGGACCCGTCGATGGAATCATGGGTCCGCGAACCAAGGCCGCCCTGCGGAAGTACATGTCGGTGCCTCCCCCACAGGCTCCCACCCAGGCCGACGAGGTCATCAGACGTTTCAGGACCGAGCGGCGCGAGAGCCCGTAGATTGCCGAGGCGAGGCGATAGCACTTATTAACGGATGCGGGAGGACACTATGGTCTTCGTCTATGTACTGATTGGACTCCTCGGGGCGGTGGCGCTGGTATTCACCGTCCAGAACCCGGATCCTGTGACGATTGCTTTTCTGAACTGGCGAACGACTCCGCTTCCTCTGTCGCTCCTTCTTCTGCTCTCGGCCTTCGTGGGGGTCATGTGCGCAGCCGTGAGCGGGTTTGCCCAGCAGTTTCAACTCAAGCGAAAGATCCGACGGCTCGAGACGAGGCTCGCCGTCCTGTCGAGAGAGCTGGATTCCCCGCTCCGCGAGCCTGTCCGAATCGATTCGGTCAGGGGACAGTCACCGAATTCTTCCCTCGCGCCGCCGGTGGCCCGCTCCCGGATCATGTGAGCCCCCGCGGCGGCCCTCCGGTTTATCGGCCGAGACGAGTGGCGGCTCGCTCGGCGAGCGGGGAATAGTCCGCAGCCCTCTAGACTCCGGTGGGAGCCTGCGAGACGAGCACCTCGGCGATCTCGTGCAGCGTGTTCGGCGCCGCATTGCCCATCGCGGCCAGGAGATCGTGAGCGTCGGCGGCGCTCATCACCACGGATTCCAGACCTGCCGACCCGTTGTGTTGCTCCCGCATCCAGCGCGCTTGCTCCGGCGTGGTGGTGAGCCAGAGGAGCGGATCGGGAAGATACTCCACCTGAACTGCCAGGACTTCGCCCTGGGCGAGGAGCGCCTCGTAGAAAGCTCTCGCGGTGGGCGGGAGCGCTTCGTGATGCTTGAGCACTTCCTGCAAGGTGACGATGCGGGGAGTCTGAGGTGTCGCCACTTGGGTCTTCCTGCCGGTGGAGAGTTTTTCGAAGCAGAGCAAGAGGGCGCTGATGACGCCGAGGACCATGAGTCGTTTCACGGGAACATTTCCTCCTGGCTCCTTGGGATAGCAAGAGGAGGGCCATCGGGCTTAGCTTCATACAATCAAGGAGTTCCGTACGGCGCCGGCTCTACGCTGACGGAAAGGGGCAGGCGAGGTGACATCGCCGGAAATGGGCTAGGCGGAGATTCCGGAGCTGAACTATTCTAAATACCCATGTTTGCCCGGTGGTCTGTGGCACTGTTGCTCGCTCTGATGGTCGGGCTGGTCTCGGCCGCGCCCGCTGATGCTGCCTCGCCGACGGAGACCATGGAGGCGTTCTTCAACCGCGCCAATGCCATCCTGCTCGGGGCCGATCGCTCTCGCGGTCTCGAAGAGCCCCGCCAGGCTATCCGTCGGCTGGTCAACGAGATGATCGAGTTTCGCGAAGCGGCCGCCCTCGCTCTGGGAGCCGCGTGGTCCTCGAAGCCGCGGGAGACGCAGGACGAGTTCATCGAGCTTTTCTCGGGTGTCCTCGAGCGTGGCTTCGTCGCGGCCATCGTGACCAAGGCAAGCGTATCCGGCGGAGTGAAGATACAGTACGTGGGCGAGTCCGTGTCCGGCGATCAGGCCGTCGTCGCCACCACGCTCCTCGGACGGAACGGGAGTGACCTGCCGGTTGACTACCGGATGGTGCGGCGTGGCGGCCGCTGGAAGGTACAGGACGTCATCATCGAAGACGTGAGTCTCATTGCCAACTACCGGGCCCAGTTCAGTCGCATCCTGCGCGACTACCCGTATACGGGCCTGATCGCCAAGATGCGGGGCGAGGCAACCGAGGCGTCCCCTTCCGACGCCTCCGCGGGCGGTCAAGGATCGGAGTCGGTGTCGTGGCCAAGGTGGGTGATTGGGCACATGGAGGATGAGAAGGGCGTGCCCGAAACCCTGCCGGTGAGAGAGGAGCGGGACTGACCGCGGCTTCTCGAGCTTCGTCGCGTACAGCGCAAAGGCCGGGACGCGTCCCCGGCCTTTTGATTTTGTGGAGCGGTCAGGCTCAACTGGCGTCGGTGGCGATCACCTGATTACCGCCGCGCTCGCCCGCTTCCTTGAGCCGGGCCTGCGCGCGGGCAAGGAGGACGGTCTCGTTGTGGCCGTCGCGCGGGAACGATACGAGGCCCATCGAGAGAGTCACCCGGCGGGAGGCCGCGCTCGGGTCCGGCTGGAAGGAGACGTTCTCGATGTGCGAGCGGATCCGCTCGACCACCTTGGCCGCATCGGCGTCCGGAGTGTTCAAGAGGAGGATGGCGATGCCGTCGCGGGTATGAGCGACCACGTCGGTGGAGCGGAGGAACTGGGTGATCTTGCGCGCTACCGCCTGCTGCATCGCCTCATCCGGCTCGGGGGCCGGGCCGTCCGGGCGAACGAGACAAACCGAGAAGAAGTCCTGGTAGCGTGTGGCGCGCGACGCCTCGCGCGTGAGGAGCTGCTGGAAGGCCTCCTCGCCGAAAACGCCGCTTGACGGATCCATGAAGTTGGGCACGGCCTGGCTCCCCCGATTCTGCTGATCGATGTGCCCGCGGCCGCTGGCCGGCAGAGGCGGGTGTTCAAGACAATACACGAAACCGGGGGTTTAGGGGAGTTCTTTAGCGGGAGCTGAAGGGGGCCAAGACCAGGCCGACGGAGTCATTGATGAGCTCGTCCATGCTCCTGCGCCGGATCAGGCGACCCGTCTTGCAGTCGAGTTCCACGTCGACCGCTCGCAGGTCCTCGCCCGGCGGTTCAACGAAGAGGGGCTTGCCGTCCGATACCCGATCGATCTCGAGCGCGGCGTCCCAGTACGTGGTAGGGCCGACAAGCCTGCGCCCTGCCGCCTTGCAGTGAGGGAGATCGCCGCGGGACAGGCGGGCGTCCACGATCACGAGGTGCTCCGCCCCCGCTTCGCGCGCACGCGTGAGAGCGGAGGTGCGATCGATGCCATCCAGCGCTCGGCTACGACCGGAGGGCGCCACCGCTATATCGAGAGCGAGGATGCCAAGGCGGTCGAGTCCTTCCACCACGGCCGCCTCGTAGTCCTCGGGGATGCGGGCACGCTCGCGCTGGCTCAGGTCGTCGGCAACGTTCACCCGAACGAGGAGGGCAGGCCGGCGAATGGTGGAAGCGCGGAAACCCGGCTCGCGTAGGGCGGTGCCGCTGGTCGAAGAGGCGCAGCCGGAGTGCAGGCACAGGACCAGGAGGGCAAACGTCGCCTTCGGGTAGGAGCGGCTGGGCATGACGAAATGCTACAACATTCCTTGACCCGCGGCCGGAGCATGGCCACAATTGGCCCCATGTCCACGACCCCCAGATTCCCCACGATCACTCCGGAGGCGCTCGCCGCGTTGCGCGCGAGGCTCGGCCAGCCCGTTCGACGGCCGGAGCCCTATATCGAATTCGCCACCCCCGATGCCATACGGCACTGGGCCCACGGCATCGGCGACAGGAATCCACATTGGGCCGAGGCCGGCCTGGCCCCGCCGACCATCCTCTTCGCCATGGACCGCATTGTCTCCGGGTATGTGGGGGGACTGCCCGGCATTCATGCCATGTATGGCGGCACGGACTTCCGGTGGCATCGGGCCATACGCGAAGGCGACCGCATCGCGGGGGAGAGCGTGTTGAAGGATCTCATCGAAAAGCCTTCCGCCTTCGCCAAGCGCGCCATCCAGCAGGTATACCGTACGACGTTCCAAAATCAGCGCGGGGAGATGGTGTGTGAGGCCGACTCGTGGTGCTTCCGCACCGAGCGGGACACCGCACGCGAGCGCGGTAAATACAAGGCCGTCGAACCGCACCGCTTTAGCGACGACGAGATCGACCACATCGTCCGTGCCTACCGCGACGAAGAGGTCCGTGGAGCAAAGCCGCGGCTGTGGGACGACGTGAAGGTCGGCGATGCCTTGCCGACGGTCTGCAAGGGCCCGCTCACCGTCACGTCAGTGGTGGCCTTCGTCCAGGGCTGGGGCAGCCTGTATGTGCGTGCCCACGGGCTCGCCTTCGATCTCTTCGAGCGCCATCCCGCGTTGGGCATCCCCAATGCCTTTGGAGTGCCCGAGCCTCCCGAGCGAGTGCACTGGGACGAACCCTTCGCCCGCACGGTGGGCGTGCCGGGCGCCTACGACTACGGTCCGGAGCGGGTGGCCTGGCTCGGTCACGTGGTGACCAACTGGATGGGCAACGATGGCCAGCTCCGCCGTCTCTCCGCCCAGGTGCGGCGCCACAACCTGATCGGCGACGTGACCTGGTGTCGCGGCACCGTCACCGGCAAGCGCGAGGAGGGTGGACAGTCGCTGGTGGAGCTGGATCTCGTGGCGGAGAATCAGCGGAGCGAGATCACGGCCAAAGGGTCGGCACTCGTGGCCTTACCGCGCGGGAAGAAATAGATGACCCCGGCCGCCCGCACCCTGGCGGAATGGGCGGACGGATTGCGCGCGGAGGATGTGCCCGCCGCGGTGCGGGACAATGCCGCGCTGCGCGTGCTCGATACGATCGGCTGCGCGCTGGCCGGGGCGCGGGAAGAGCATGTGCCCGCGGTGGTCGCGCTCACGGCACGCTGGGGCGGCCCGGGGCTCAGCACGATCTGGGGCTCGGCGCTCAGGGCAACGCCGCCCCAGGCCGCGCTCGCCAATGGCGCCCTCGCCCACGGCCTCGACTTCGATGACACGCATGCCGACTCGGTCTGCCACGCATCCGCCGTCCTCGTGCCCGCTGTGCTCGCCTTGGCGGAGTCCGAGCACCTCAGCGGGAGGGCGGCGTTGACCGCGCTCGTCGCCGGTTACGAGGGGATGATCCGCGTGGGCATGGCGGCTCCGGGTCGCTTTCATGAGCGCGGCTGGCATGCCACCGCGACATGCGGCGCCTTCGGCGCCGCGCTGGCCGCGGGCAAGTGTCTCGGGCTCGATGCCGATCGCCTCACCGCCTCACTCGGGATCTCGGCCAGCATGGCGTCGGGGGTGATGGAGTTCCTCGAGGATGGCTCGTGGGTCAAGCGCATGCATCCGGGGTGGGCGGCACAATCGGGGATACAGGCGGCTGCGCTGGCTCAGGGGGGCTTCACGGGTCCGGCGACGGCGCTCGAAGGGCGGCTGGGCTTTTATCGTGCGACCCTCGGGGAGACGCCCGACATAGCCAGGCACCTGAAGAATCTCGGAGATGAGTGGGAGACCCTGCGAAGCTCGTTCAAGCTCTACCCGTGCTGCCATCTGAATCACGCCTACCTCGATGCCGTGGCCGGACTCAAGCGACACAGGGCCCTTCGCGCGGATCAGGTGGCAGAGATCGAGTGCCTCGTGCCGGCGGGAGAGGTGCCCATCGTCTGCGAGCCCGAAGAGGCGAAGCGCCGGCCGCGGACGTCCTACGATGCCAAATTCAGCCTCGCTTTCTGCGTGGCGGCCGCGTTGGGCGACGATCGTGTCGGCATCGGCTCGTTCACCGAGGAGAGCATTCGCGATCCGCGGCTGCTCGCGCTTGCCGATCGCGTGCGCTTCAGCATTGACGCCGCCTCGCACTATCCGGAGACCTTCCCCGGCTGGGTCAAGGTGCGGCTCATGGACGGGGGCGTGCTGGAGGCGCGCGAGGAGAGCCAGCGCGGCGGGCCCGACCGGCCCATCGGCGCCGACGAGGTCATCGCCAAGTTCCGTGACAATGCGACGCGGGCTCTGCCCCCGGATCGCGTCGCTATGCTGGAACGCACCGTTCTCGATCTCGAAGGCATCGACGATATAGGCGCTATTCCGGCTCTCTGCCGAATCGGCTAAAGACTTTCTGCGCTGCCTGATCCAGGAAGCCTAATGATCAGGGTTTTCGGTAAGTTCAGGGACCGGGGGGTTTCGCTTGCCTGAACCTCGGGTATCTGGGACACTAGATGTATGTCGCTCAGGAGATTGGCAGTAGCGTTAGGTCTGGCGGTGGCTCTCTTTGGGGCCGGCCGAGCCATGGCGCAGTCGGGGGTCGAGATCGAATCGACGGCCACGCGTCCCGCGCCGAAGTTCGAGATCATCCGTCCCGAGAAGCCAGGCAGCGAGCCCACGCGGACCCTCGACAACGATTTCCCCTCGGTCTACGGCGATCCGACCGTGAGATACGACCCGGCGTTCATTGCCCCCTTCACGAAGGAAACCGAGACGGGGCGGATGGGTCTGGCGGGGTGGACGTCGCCGGTGGGCGTGGTTACGGGCGACGGCCCGATGCATACGCGGCAGCCTGGCTGGTTGAGCTTTGGCTTCGCGATCACCTGGGGTGGCCCGCCCAAGACCGCCGTTACGCCAGCTTCCGCTCCCCGCTGACCGCGCTCTCACGTAACAGGCCGCCATGCCTCTCCTGAAAGGTAATCTCCACGCCCATACCACGTTCTCCGATGGGCGGCGCCCTGTCGGCGAAGTGATCGAGCGCTACCGTGATCTCGGCTATGACTTCCTGGCCATCACCGACCATGACGACCGGGTCGACGAGGACTACTGGTTCAATATCCCCTCCGGTGACGACCGCCTGCTGGTGCTCACGGGAATCGAGATCGACTTTCGGCCCTTGTCGCAGCACGTGGGGAAGGTCATGGGTGATCAGGAGACGCTGTATGTGCTCAATCATCCGGCGCGATATTTCCTGGGCGTCGAGCAGGTCCTCGCCCGCATCGACGTCATTTCCAACGCAGGCCTGCCCATTCATGCCGTCGAAATCACGGATACGGGGGTCTACCAGGCCCAGTACGACGTCGAGCGGATCCGCCTGCCCAAGATCGCTACCGATGACTCGCATCTGGACGCCGAGTTCGGGCGGGCATGGATCGAGGTGAACGCAGCGCGCGGCCGCGATGCGATTCTCCGGGCCATCAAAGGCGGGGACTTTCGACTCGGATTTTCCCCGGAGCCACCGCCTCCACGCGGCCGAGGCTTCGACTTCCTCGACCTGTCCTAGGTGCGGGCGCCTATGCTTCTGAGAAGCATGGGCGTGAGTGCGGGCACGCCTTCCGAGAGCAGGTCGGGCTCTCCACGCGAGAGCCACTGGACCACCACTTCGTTGACCGCCCCCAGCCAGGCGAGAGTGGCCACGCGCGTATCCAGGGGCGGGATGGAGCCCTCGGCCACCGCCTCATCGAGATAGCCCCGGATGAGCGCGGCGAAGCGCTCGTGGATTTCGGCCCGCTTGGCCTCATAGGCGGGGCCCAGACTCACCGCCTCGAGAAGGAGAATGCGCGCGAGCTCGCGATTGCCCGCGAACGTCTCGAGCCCGGCCCGCAGCGCCGCCTCCACTTTGCCGAGGGCGCCGTGGGAGCGGGCGATCGCGTCGGCCACGGCCCGAGCGAGACGCGCCGCGAAGTCATCCACGAGGGAGAGGAAGAGCGCTTCCTTGTTCGGGAAGTGATGGTACACGGCGCCCTTCGAGGTTCTGGAGGCGCGGACGATATCGTCCACCAGGGCCTTGTGATACCCTTTGCGGGCGAATACGGTCAGCGCCGCGTGCAGTATGCGCTCGCGCGTGGCCACCCTGATCATGAGGAGAGACGATGCTGATTCGTATCGGGCACAGCCCTGATCCCGACGATGCCTTCATGTTCTACGCGCTCACCGCGGGCAAGGTGAAGGCCGAGGGGATCGAGGTGGAGCACGTGCTGGAGGACATCGAATCCCTGAACCGCCGCGCCCGTACCGGCGAGCTCGAAGTGACGGCCGTCTCTGCCGCCACCTATGTCCTCGTCCACGAGCAGTACCGGATGATGGATCCCGGCGCCTCCATGGGCAAGGGTTACGGCCCCATCCTCGTGGCCCGTGAGCCGATCGCCCGGAACGAGCTCGAGCAGAAGGTGGTCGCCATCCCGGGCAGCCACACCACCGCCGCGCTTCTCCTGCGCCTCTACGTGGGCGATCCGCCTCTCATCGAGGTGGCATTCGACAAGATCCCCAAGGCCGTGCTCGAGGGGCAGGCCGATCTGGGACTGCTCATCCACGAGGGGCAGATCACGCATCAGCAGATGGGGCTGGTCAAGGTGCTCGACATGGGGTACGAATGGGAGCGCGAGACGGGACTGCCCCTGCCCCTCGGCATCAACGTGATGCGCCGCGATCTCGGCGAGGCCGTTCACCGCAAGCTGTCGCAGGCTCTCCGCGACTCGATCGACTACGCCTACGCCCACGTGGATGAAGCTCTGGAGTACGCCATGCGGTATGGCCGGGGCATCGACAAGGAGACCTGCCGGAAGTTCGTTCTCATGTACGTGAACGACTACACGAAGCGCCTCGGTCCGGACGGCAAGGCCGCCCTCGAGCGTCTGTATGCGCTCGCCCACTCGAAGAAGCTGATCCCCACCCTCCCGCCCGTCGACCCGATCTAAGTCTCTCCCTCTCCCCTGAGGGGAAAGGGCGGGGTGAGGGGCCTTCAACGCTGCGGGGTCATCAGTAGACCTTGATGATCTCGTAATCCGTGGTGCGCTGAACCGGAGTGAAGCCCGCCTCGCGGATGAGAATCACGATCTCGTCCACCGTGGTCTTGTTCACGTAGTCGGCGGCCGCGTGGACATTCTCTTCGAAGAGCGTCCCGCCGAAATCGTCCGCGCCCCAGTGGAGCGCGACCTGTCCCGCCCGCTTCCCCTCCGAGAACCACGAGGCCTGCACGTGGGCGAAATTGTCGAGATAGAGACGCGAGGCCGCGAGCATTCTGAGATAGGCATTCGGGCCCTGGTAGGTCTTGATCCATTTCTCGAGCAGGGTGTTGCCCGGCTTGAAGGACCACGGCACGAACGCAGTGAACCCTCCGTGCTCGTCCTGGAGATCGCGGATGGCCTCCCAGTGATCGACGATGTCGTCCGGGGCTTCCACATGGCCGTACATCATGGTCGCGGTGGACTTGAAGCCCTGCCGGTGGGCTTCGCGGTGCACGTCGAGCCAGGCCCTGGGGCCACCCTTCTTGGGCTCGATGCGCTTGCGCACGCGCTCCGAGAGTACCTCGGCGCCGCCCCCGGGGAGGGTAGTCTGCCCCGCGGTCTTGAGGCAGGTCAGCACCTCGGGCATGGACAGTCCCGAGACGTCGGCCATGGTCATGATCTCGGAGGCCGTGAAGAAGTGCGGGGTGACCTGCGGGAAGCGCCGCCGCGTCTCGCGGACAATCGACATGTAGTAGTCGAGGGGGAGGGCGGGGTTGTGCCCTCCCTGGAGGAGCACCGTGGTGGCGCCGCCCTTGGCCGCCGATTCGACCTTCTCCAGCACCTGCTCGACGGTGAGGGTCCACGCCTCGGGATGGCCGGGCTTGCGGTAGAAGGCGCAGAACTGGCAGTCGGTGATGCACACGTTCGTGTAGTTGGGATTGGAGTCGATGACGAACGAGACCTGCTTCTTCGGATGCATGCGGAACCGCATCTCCTGAGCGAGGCTGCCGAGGTCGAGTAGCGGGGCGTCCGTGAGGAGCCACCGGCCGTCGGCGCGATCGAGCCGCTTGCCCCCTTCGACCTTGGCGCGGATCTCGGCGAGCACGCCTAGCTCCAGACCTTCACGACGTTGTAGAGAGCATCGCGCTCCACCGCCACCTTGCCCGCGTCCTTGATCATGCGGAAGATCTGCTCCTGCGCGAGACCGGCTGGGCTGGCCGCCTTCGCCGCGTGGGCGATCTTCTCGTCCTCCAGCGTGCCGTTGACGTCCGAGGCGCCGAAGTGGAGGGCGACGGAGGCCGTCTCCTCGCCGATCATCACCCAGTAGGCCTCGATGTGCGGGAAGTTGTCGAGGAGCAGGCGAGAGGCGGCGATGGTCCGGAGATCGTCCGTGGGCGGCGTCTGGCGCGGTACCAGCTTCGTATCCCCGATCTGATAGGCGAGGGGGATGAAGGTGAGGAAGCCGCCGCTCTTGTCCTGCTGCTCGCGCAGGCGCAGGAGGTGCTCGACCCGCTCGGCCATCGTCTCGATGTGTCCGTAGAGCATGGTCGCGTTGGTCTTGATACCGAGGGAATGCGCGATGCCGTGGATCTCGAGCCAGCGGTCGGCGTTCGCCTTGCCGGTGTAGTGGAGCTCCTTCTGGAGACGCCTGGAGAAGATCTCCGCGCCGCCGCCCGGCATGGAGTGCAGGCCCGCCTTCTTGAGCCGCGTGAGGGCCTCCAGAGGCTCGATCTTCCAGCGGCGCCAGAAGTAGTCGATCTCCGCCGCCGTGAATGCCTTGATCTGCGTTTCGGGACGCGCGGCGTGGATGGCCTCGATCATCCGCTCGAAGTAGTCGAAGGGCCAATCGGGGTGGTGGCCGCCCACGATGTGCGCCTCGCGCGTGCCCGGCTTGATCATGTCGAGCACGTCCTCGATGGAATTCTCGAAGGCGCCCGCCTCGCCCTTCTTGCGAGCAAAGTCACAGAAGGAGCAGGACAGCACGCAGACATTTGTCGGGTTGATGTAGCGGTTGAGCACGAAGAAAACCTGGTCGCCGTGGAGCCGCGACTTGGCGAAGTTGGCCATGCCCCCGAGCCCGTGAAGATCCTCGGTCTCGAAGAGGAGCAGGCCGTCTTCGCGGCCGAGCCGCTGCCCGGTTCGGACCTTGTCCCAGACAGGCGAGAGACGGGAGTCGCGGACGAGTACAGGGGCTGTGTCGACGGCTAGCAAGCGCGCCTCCATTGGTGAAGGTAGACCGACTGGTCGGTCTGATTCTATGAGCGCGCTTCGATCCGTGTCAAGCTTCTCGGCAACTTGGAGGTCGAAAGGTGCTAGACTCGCGGCCGTTGTGGGTCCTAGGCCTCGTGCAGAAGGCGATTGATCCAGGAGGGAGACAACCGATGCGTGTTCCTGCGACGAGATGGGGGGCGACCCTCGCAGCCGGCTTGGTGCTTGCGTTCATGGCGGGCTCCGCATGGTCTCAGGCCCAACCGATCCCGATCGGGATAGCCGTCGCGCAGACGGGCAACGTGGCCCTGGCCGGCCAGGAGCAGGTTCTCGGGGCGCAGATCGCCGAGGAGTATTTCAACAAGCTGGGCGGGGTCAACGGCCGTCACATCAAGCTCGTCTTCCAGGACGCGGGGAGCGATGAAGCCACCGCCATCAACGCGTTCCAGAACCTCATCAATGTCGCGAAGGTGGTGGGCATCGTGGGGCCCAGCCTCTCGCAGCAGGCCTTCGCCGCCGATCCCATCGCCAACCGCGCGAAGGTCCCGGTGATCGGCCCCTCGAACACGGCCAAGGGCATCGCGCAGATCGGCGAATACGTGTCGCGCGTCTCCGCCCCGGTGGCCATCGTGGCGCCGGCCGCGATCAAGGCGGCGCTCGGGATCAACCCGAAGATCCGCAAGGTGGCCGTGATGTACGCGCAGAACGACGCGTTCAACAAGTCGGAGACGGAGACGTTCCAGTCAGCGGTCAAGGACACCTTCAAGCTCGACCTGGCCACCGTCCAGACCTTCCAGACGACGGACACGGATTTCACCGCCCAGGTGACGAACGTCCTCAACGCCAAGCCCGATCTCATCATCATCTCGGGGCTGCAGACGGACGGCGCCAACGTGGTCAAGCAGCTCCGCGAGCTGGGGTACAAGGGCCTCATCATCGGAGGCAACGGCCTCAACACCACCAATATCTTCCCGATCTGCAAGGCGCACTGCGACGGACTGCTGATCGCGCAGGCCTACAGCCCGGAGTTCAAGAGCAAGATCAACGACACGTTCCGGTCGATGTACAAGGACAGGCAGAAGAAAGACCCGCCCCAGTTCAGTGCGCAGTCGTTCACCGCCATCCAGGTCTTCGTGGAAGCATTGCGGGCGCTCGACAAGAAGACGCCCATCGCCGGCCTGGACCTGGCCGCCCTCCGCGTGGATCTGAACAAGCAGATCATGCAGGGCACCTACGACACGCCGCTCGGGGAAATCTCCTTCACGCCGTCGCCGGGCGGGGAGATCAACCAGAAGCAATCCTACGTCGCGCAGATGAAGATGGATGCCGACGGGGCCAACGGTAAATTCGTCTACGTGAAGTAGGGGGACGGGCGTGACCCGGACGCTCCTGCTGCAGCAGGTGCTGAACGGGCTCGCCATCGGCAGCGTGTACGCGATCTTCGCCCTCGGCTACACGCTGATCTTCTCCGTCCTCCGCATCATCAACTTCGCGCAGGGTGCCGTGTTCACGCTCGGGGCCTACTTCACCTACGCCCTCACGGGCTCGCGGTTCGGCTTCAACGGCCTCCTCCGGAACGCCGCCGTGCCCCTCCGGCTCCCCTTCATCCTGGCCCTTCTGGGTGGCGCCGTCCTCGCGGGAATCTCCGGCGTGCTCGTCGAGCGCTTCGCCTTCCGCCCTCTCCGGGCGAGGGGCGCCGACCCGCTCCTCACCCTGGTCTCCAGCCTGGGGGTGGCGGTGGCCCTCGTGAACGTCATCCAGTACCTGTTCGGGGCGGAGATGTACGCGTACCCGTCGGATCCGTTCGGCCACTGGCCCGCCGCCGTCAACTTCGGCACGGCGAGCGAGCCCATCCTCGTGCGCAGCATTCAGGTCATGATCTTCGGGGTCTCCATGATCATGGTCGCCCTGCTCACGTTGCTCATGAACATGACCCGCACGGGCAAGGCCCTGCGCGCGGTGGCGGAGGATCCGGTCACCGCGAGCCTGCTCGGCATCAACACGGGCCGGCTCATCGTCTTCACGTTCTTTGTGAGCGGCTTCCTCGGAGGCGTGGCGGGCACCCTCGTCGGGCTCAGCGTCAGCATCGCCGGACCATACTTCGGCATCTCGTTCGGTCTCAAGGGTCTCGCGGTGATCGTGCTCGGTGGCCTGGGCGACATTCCCGGCGCCGTGCTGGGCGGTCTGGTCATCGGGCTCGCGGAGGCGTTCGTCCCCTCCCAGTACATCGCCTATCGCGAGGCGGTACCGTTCGCACTCCTCTTCATCGTGCTTCTCGTCCGGCCCCAGGGTCTCCTCGGCCGGGCGGTCGTGCAGAAGGTCTAGCCCGCGTAGCGCGCCTCTCCACGATGGCCGCATTCATCGCCACGTACGGGTTCCTGATCGTGTCCATGGTGCTGGCCGCCATCCTCGCGCTCTCGCTCTACCTTCCCCTCATGGCCGGCCAGCTCTCACTGGCGAGCCCCGGGTTCTACGCGATGGGCGGGTACATCGGGGCCATCCTCGCCACCAAGGTCTTCACGGGCGCCGGCTGCCTTTATCCCGTCAAGTGGGTGCTCGTCGAGATGGCGGCGGCGGGCCTCGCCTCGGGCCTGCTCGCGGTGGTGGTGGGGGTGCCCGCCCTTCGCTTGCGAGGAATCTTCCTCGCCTTCGCGACCATCGCCTTCGTGGAAATCCTGCGCGTGTTGTCGCTGAACCTCGACATCACCGGGGGGGCCATCGGGATCTTCGGCATTCCCCAGCCGTTCGCGACGCAGTTCGGGTACATGTGGATCGCGGCGCCGCTCCTCATCGTGAGCATGGCCTTTGTCTACCGGCTCGAGCGAATCCGCGTCGGGCGCGCCTTCATCGCCATCCGCGAGGACGAGCTCGCGGCCGACGCCATGGGCGTGAATCCGACACGCTACAAGGTCCTTGCCTTCGCCCTGAGCGCGGCGCTGGCCGGCGTGGCGGGCGCGCTCAGCGCGCACTTTTACAATACGTGGAACTCCCGGCAGGGGACGTTCGACCTCGGCGTGAGCCTCATGGCCTTCGTCCTCATCGGAGGGTCGAGGACCTTCCTGGGACCGGTGGTGGGCGGCCTCGCCCTCACCGCACTGCCCGAGGTGCTGCGGTCGGTGGCGGACATCGGGGGACTGCCGGGCTGGTTCGCCCAGTTCCTCCGCGATGGGCGGCTCATCATCTACGGCCTGCTCATTGCCGTAGGGACCGTCTTCTTTCCCCACGGTCTGATCACGCCCGCGTTCCTCACCCGACGCACCCACCGCGCGCGGTCCACGTCCTCGGGAGGCCAGACCTCGTGACGCGGGCGGAGGCGGGCAACGGGTGTCTCGCCGTCGAGACCATGACCTGCCGCTTCGGCGGGCTCGTCGCGGTGAACGAGGTGTCCTTCAGCGTGCTGGAAGGCGAGATCTTCGGGCTCATCGGGCCGAACGGCGCGGGCAAGACGACGCTCTTCAACCTGATCACGGGACTCACGCCGCCCACGGGCGGACGGCTCCGGTACAGAGGCCGCGACATCACCAACCTCCCGCCTCATCGCGTGGCCGCAGCGGGGATCGCGCGGACGTTTCAGAACATCCGGCTCTTTGGCGATCTCTCCGCCCTCGACAACGTCATGATCGCGAGACACGCGCGCACCCGGAGCGGCGTCTTCGCCGGGGTTTTCGGCATGGCCGGGGCGCCTGATGAGGAGCGGGCTACCCGCCGGCGTGCCCTCGAGCTGCTCGAGCTGGTCGGACTCGCCGACCGGGCCCACGAGGGCGCCCGCGGCTTTCCCTACGGCGACCAGCGCCGCCTGGAGATCGCCCGCGCCCTGGCTCTCGAGCCCGATCTGCTTCTCCTCGACGAGCCGGCGGCGGGCATGAACCCGAACGAGAAGCGCGGCCTCAGCGATCTCATCCGTGCCGTGCGCACCCAGTTCGACCTCACCGTCGTGCTGATCGAGCACAATGTTCCGCTCGTCATGGGGCTGTGCGATCGCGTGGCCGTGCTGGACTTCGGGCAGCTCATCGCGCTCGGGGATCCCACCGAGGTGCAGAACGATCCGGCGGTCATCGAGGCCTATCTCGGGGACTGAGCCATGGCCGCCTCCGATACCGGACGAGCCCCCCTCCTCGAGATCGCCGATCTCTCCGTCAACTATGGCGGCATACACGCGCTGGAGGAGCTGAGCCTCGTCGTCCACGCCGGGGAGGTGGTCACGCTGATCGGCGCCAACGGGGCGGGAAAGAGCACGACCCTCCGCTCCATCTCGCGGCTCCTCCCCGTCCGACGCGGCCGCATCGTCTATGGCGGCCAGGAAATCGGTCGCCTGCGTCCCGACGAGGTGGTTCGCCGAGGCATCGCGCAAGTTCCCGAGGGGCGGCGCATGCTGGCCCGGCAGAGTGTGTTGGACAATCTCCTCCTCGGAGCCTATACGCGCTCGGATTCGGGAGAGATCCAGGCCGACGTCGAGCAGCAGTTCCAGCGCTTCCCGGTGCTGGCCCAGCGCCGCCGGCAGCTCGCGGGAACGCTCAGCGGCGGAGAGCAGCAGATGCTGGCCATCGCGCGCGCCCTGATGAGCCGGCCCCAGCTCCTCCTCCTCGACGAGCCGAGCCTCGGGCTGGCGCCGCTGGTGGTGCGCGCGATCTTCGGCACGATCCGGGAGCTTCACGCCGCCGGCGTGACCATACTGCTCGTCGAGCAGAACGCGCATGCCGCGCTCCAGATCGCGGACCGGGGCTATGTGCTCGAGGCGGGCCGTCTCGCCATGTCCGGACCCGCGGCCAGTCTCCTCAGCGACGATCGGGTCCGTCGCGCGTATCTGGGCTAGACGGCGAGGCGGCTACTTGAGGGCGCCGACGGTGAAGCCGGCGATGAAGCGATCGAGGAAGAGGTTGTAGATGATGGCGAGGGGGGCGCTCGTGATCAGGCACGCCGCCATCAGAGAGCCCCAGTAGTAGACGTCGCCTCGCACGAGGGCCACCGGCACGCCCACGCTGACCGTCATGCGCTCGACCGAGGAGATGAAGGTCAGGCTGTAGACGAACTCCTGGATGGTGAGGGTCAGCGCGAAGATGACCACGGTCAGGAGCCCCGGCATGGCGAGGGGTAGCACGACCCGGCCGATCGCTCCCAGCCGGCTGCATCCGTCGACCATGGCCGACTCCTCGACCTCCTTCGGGAGGGTCTTGAAGAATCCCATGAGAAGCCAGGTGCAGAAGGGCACGGTGAAGGTGGGGTAGATCAGGACGAGGGCGCCCAGATGGTTCTGCAGACCCAGGAGCGCCACGAGCCGCGAGAAGGGGATGAAGAGCAGGGTGGAGGGCACGAGATAGGTGAGGAAGATACCGATGGAGAGCCGCTCGCCCCAGCGCCCGGTGAGGCGGGCCAGGCTGTACGCGGCGGGCACGGCGAGCACGAGCGTGATGAACACGACGATGGCGCCGACCCAGAGGGTGTTGAAGAGCCAGGTGAGGTAGAGCGTGTTCTGAAAGAGCGTCTTGAGATGAAGGAGGGTGGGCGGCTGATTGAAGATGAAGGGGTTGTGGGCGGTGTTGGAGGCGCCGACGTACAGGTCGCTGTTCTGCTTGAAGGTGGTGATGAGCATCCAGTAGAAGGGGAAGATGGCGAAGGCGGTGAAACCGAGGATGGTGACCCGATGGCCCACGGTGGCGAGCGCCTTCCGCAGAGGGCCGCGGCGCATGACTAGGCCACTTCCGCGCGCCGAGAGCGGCGCAGCATGACAATGGCCATCGCCACGAGGAGGGGAAGGAGGAAGATCGCAATGGAGGCCCCCCGCCCCACGTCACCGCCCAGCACCCCTTCCTGATAGGCGAGGCTCGCGAGCACGTGGGTGCTGTTGTAGGGGCCGCCGCGCGTCAGGAGGTAGACCACGTTCATGTCGGTGAAGGTGAAGACGGTGCCGAAGAGGATGGCCACGCTGAGAATCGGCAACATCATGGGGATGGTGATCTGGAAGGTCTTGGCGAGGGGACCCGCGCCGTCGATGTCGGCGGCCTCGTGGACTTCCGCGGGGATCGAGGTCAGCCCGGCGAGGAGGATCACCGTCGAGAAGGGCAGGAGGCGCCACACGTGCACGGTGATGATGGCGACCATGCCGAGGGCCGGATCGCCGAGCCAGTAGTACCACTGGCCGGGGCCGAGCCAGCCCGCCACCTTGAGCAGCCAGTTGATCACGCTGAACGTGGAGTCGAAGATCCAGAGCCAGCCGAGGGTGGCGAGGGAGATGGGAGCGGCCCACGGCATGAGGATGAGGAAGCGGACGAGGAGCTTGCCGCGGAACTGCTCGAGGAGGGCGCGGGCGAGGATGTTGCCGAGCATGATGACGAGGAACTGCGAAACGAAGGTGAAGACGAAGGTATTGCGGAGCGCCCGCAGGAAGACCGGATTGGTCACGACGCTCCTGAAGTTCTGCAGCCCCACGAAGGAGAAGTCGAGACTCCCCGCGGAAGAATTGGTCAGGCTGAGAAACAGCGCGAGGAGGAAGGGCAGGGCCACGAGCAGGAAGATGTAGGCGAGGGCAGGCGCGAGGAGCCACTTGCCCAGACGACGGTCGCGTGGCGACAGCGTATCCGCGGGTTTGAGGAAGGTCGCGGTGGGCCCGGCCTCTGCGGTGTCCATGGTGGTGTCAAACACAGGCCGACAGGCAGGCCACCCTGGCTGGGCCCCGCCTGACGGCCCTGATGCGCGGTCGGCGCCGGCGGCTACCGGTCCTTTGCGCCTCCGGGAACCATGGCCTTCTTGCGCCACTTGCCGAAGATCTCCTTGGCGCGGGTGTTCGCCTCGGCCAGCGCGTCCTTGGGCGGGAGGGCGCCCGTGGCCGCCTTGGCAAACATGTCGGTGATCACGTAGGTGTCGAAGATCTCGCCTTCAGCCGGGTTGGCAAAGCCGGGATAGCCCAGGTTGGTCGACCAGGGCAGGGCCTTGGCAAGGAGGGCCAGCTTGTCCGCCGGTTTCGATCCGAACGGGTCGCTGTTGCACTGTTTGGAGATCCAGGTTGCCCCTGACTCGTACTTCCGGCTCATGGGGATGCCGGGATCGGCGACCGCGCCGTAGAACGACGGGAAGTTGTAGAGCTTGCTCGCGAGCATCGACTCGCGCGAGGCGTCGATGAGGGCGACGAGGAACTCCTTGGCCGACTCCTGGCTCTTGGAGAACTTCCAGACCACGTAGCCGCTCATGACGTGCTCGGACGCCAGCATGATGCCCGTGGGCCCCTTGAGGGCGGGCACGAAGAAGTAGTTCTCGAGCACGGGGAGGTTGTTGTCCTGGGCCGTCCGGTACGCGGAGATGGAGTTCAGGATGTACGACGTCTCCTGGGCGTTGAAGGCCTGGTTGTTGGAGGCCGCGTTCCACGACAGCACGGCCTGCGTCATGCCCACGGAGTACAGCCGCTTCGCGTACTCGAGCGCGTTGAGGGTCTCCGGAGAATTGAGGACGAGGTTGCCGTCCTTGTCCTGAATGGAGCCGCCGTGGCACCACAGCATGTTCCGCACGGCCATATTGGAGTCGATGTCCTGGCTGAGTCCGATGCCGATGGGGATCTGCATCTGCGGGTACTTCTTCTTGATCTCGGGCGCGGCCTTGACGAGATCTTCGTACGTCGACGGGCCGTTGGGCTGGCCGATGTCGGTCCAGATCTTCTTGTGGTAGTTCCCGGGGTCGGGTACCCACATGTCGGAGACGGCGAACTGCTTCTTCGTAAGCGGGTTGTAGGTGCTGCGATACGCGAGCTCCACCGGCTTGCCGTATTTCTTCTCGAGGTTGGCGACCACGTCCTTGAGGTCGATGACGTGCTCTTCGAACGCGCTCCCGAGGCCGATGAACATGTGGATATCGTGACCGGACTGGGCGGCTACTTCGGCGGTGGCGCGCGGGACCACGTCGGCGAAGCCCACGTGATCCACCGTCACTTCGATACCGTGCTTGGCGCCCCATTCCTTGGCGAAGGGGTCGAACCACTTGTCATAGGCGGGGACGAAGTGGCTCCACTGGAGGATCTTCAGCGTCTTGTCGGCGGCGCCGGCGCCGCGGGTGAACACGGTGGGCCCAGCCGCGGCCGCCGCCATGCCCGCGGCCACCAGCTTGCCCCCCTTGGAAATGAACTGACGGCGAGTCTCCATACCCACCTCCGTTGGTGTGCGCAGGACTCAGGATTGATGTTCGATGTCGTCGACGGCGCCAAGAATATCACAAGTTTATGACCGGGCCGCTCATGCTATCCTACGGCCTCGTGAGCGGACATCCCGGCGTCTTCTTCGAGGATCTCGCCGTTGGTCAGGAGTTCACCTCTCCCGGGCGCACCGTCACCGAGGCCGACATCGTGATCTTCGCCGGACTTTCCGGCGACTACAACGTGCTCCACACCGACGCCGAGCACATGAAGGCTTCCATCTTCGGCGAGCGGATCGCCCACGGCCTCCTCGGCCTCAGCATCGAGCAGGGGCTCGCCTCCCGCGGCGAGCCCGCGGCCGCTCATGGTGTGCTCAGCGGGCTCAAGTGGAAGTTCAAGGGGCCTATCAAGATCGGAGACACCGTCCACGTCCGATCCCGCATCGCCGCCAAGAAGGACGGGCCAAGTACGAACCGAGGCCTCGTCACCGTCGATCGCCAGCTCGTGAACCAGCTCGGGGAGATCGTCCAGGAGGGCGAGACGGAGCACGTGGTGGAGCGCCGGCCGGGATGAGAGACACGCCGGTGGCGACGGTGCAATGCTACTTCGAGGACGTCGAGCTCGATGTTCCTCTCGAAACTCCCGGGATCACCCTCACCCGGGCCCACGTGGCGCTCTTCACCGGCATCACGGGCGAGGCTGCGCCGCAGGAACCCGACACTGTCCCCAGCCTCCTGCCTCTGAGTCTCTCCTCTGGTCTCGGCTGGCGGGTGCCGCGGCCACCGCTCGCCGTGCTGGCCTTCATGGGCTTTGAATGGCGGTTCCTCGCGCCCCTCCGCGTCGGCGACACCATTCACAGCGTGTCGCGCACCCTGACCAAGCGGAACATGCGGGACGGGGGGGTAGTGATCGAAGAGCGGAAAATCGTCAACCAGCGCCACGAAACCGTGCAGGCGGGAAAGCTCACGCTCCTCGTGGCGCGGCGGCCCGCAGCATGAGCGGGGCGCCGCGCCGGGTCCTCATTCTCACCGCTTCCTATGGCTCCGGGCATACCCGGGCCGCGGGCATCCTCGCCGACGAGTTCCGCCGGGCGGGCGCCCTGCCCACCGTGGTGGATCACTTCCGCGATCTCGTTCATCCGGCCTTCGATCGCTGGAGCCGTGCCCTCTACTACGCCATCCTCCATCGGGCGCCCGCGCTATGGGGCGGGGCGTACTGGCTGGGCGACCGGATCAACGTGGGGTCGCCGCTCCTCCTCGGCTTCAATCACGTCGGGGCGAGGAACCTCCGCCAGATGCTGCGCGCGCATCACTACGACCAGGTGGTGTCGGTGCAGCCGACGCCCGCAGGGGCGCTGTCCTTCCTGCACTCGCGCGGCGAGCGGATCCCGCCGCACACCACCGTCTTCACCGACTTCGTCGCTCATACCCAGTGGATTCATCCGCACGTCGATCGGTACTGCGTGCCCTCCGAAGAGATCTCCCACGAGCTCACGGCGCGCGGCCTGCCCCGCGAGAGCGTAGTGGTGACCGGTATACCGGTCGCGCCCGATTTCCTCGAGCAGCCCGACCGGGCGGCCGCGCGTCTCTCCCTCGGTCTCTCGCCCCGGCTCCCCGTCCTCCTCTTCATGGACGGGTCGGGAGGCGCCTTCGGGCGTCTGGAGGAGGCGGCGCGCGCCGTCCTCGCCATGGAGCAACCCTTCCAGGCCGTATTCGTGGCCGGCCACAGCCGCGCCCTCGAGGCACGGCTGAAGCGCCTGGTGGCTGGACACGAGCAGCGGATCAAGATCTTCGGCTTCGTGGATCACGTGCGCGCCATGATGGCGGCCGCCGATATCCTGGTGACGAAGGCGGGTGGGCTCACCCTCGCGGAAGCGCTGGCCGCCGAGCTGCCGGTGATCTGCTTCGGCTCGCTCCCCGGCCAGGAGGCGCGCAACGAGCGCTTCGCCGCCATGGCCGGCGTGGGGCTGGTGGCCGGATCGGGCGCTCAGCTACAGCGGGTGATCGCCGCGGCGCTGAGGGATCCCGGCCTCCTGAAGAGCATTCGTGACCGGATTCGGCTCTATCGGCGCGCCCGTGCCGCGGAAGAGATCGTGGATCTCGTCCTCGGCGACCGGAGGCTCGCCCGCGAGCGCGCGTCGTGAGCGCCGCCGAGGGACTCCTCGCCGTTCCCGCCGTGTGGGCCGCCTACGCCTGGGGCTCGCATGCCTTGACCCTCGGCTGCGTGTGGCGTGGTTCGCGTGAAGGGCGCAGGGTCTCCCTCACTTTCGACGACGGCCCCGATCCCGACGCGACGCCGCGAGTGCTCGACATCCTGGCCGCTCAGCGAGTCCCCGCGACCTTCTTCCTGATCGGGGAACGGGCGGCGAGGAACAGGACCCTCGTGCGGCGCATCGCGGCCTCCGGTCACGATCTGGGCAACCACAGCTGGAGCCACCAGAGCCTCTGGCTGGCCGGGCCTCGGCGGACGGTCGACGAGGTGAGGCGTAGCTACGAGACCATCGCCGCCATCGCCGGAACGCCGCCGCGCTTCTTCAGGCCGCCCTGGGGCATGACTAATCTCGCGCTCTTTCCGGTTCTGCGGAAACTCGGCACGCCCTGCGTCTTCTGGACGGTGCAAACCGAGGGACGACGGCCCGCTCCTGCGCCGGTGCAGGTGGGCCGCGCCCTTCGTCGCGCTCGACCCGGAGCGATATTCGATTTCCACGACGCGGATGGTGTGCCGGGGGCGGGTGAGCGGCTCGTCGCGGCGCTGCCCTCCATGATCGAGGGCCTCAGGGCTGGCGGGTACGCGCTGGCTCCGCTCCGCGACCTGCTGTAGAATCCTCGAACTGCAACCCGACCACTCGAGCGTTCACGACAAGGGAGTCCAGTGATGGCCATCGATCCGCGCCACAAGAGCCGCGTCCTCCTCGAAGGTCCCGATCGCGCCCCCGCCCGCGCCATGATGAAGGCCGTGGGCTTCTCCGACGAGGATCTCGCCCGTCCGCAGATCGGCGTGGCGCACAGCTGGATTGGAACCATGCCGTGCAACTGGAACCACCGGAAGCTTGCCGAGAAGGTGATGCAGGGGGTGCGGGCAGCCGGGGGCACGCCCATCGAGGTCAACACCATCTCTATCACTGACGGCATCACCATGGGCACCGAGGGCATGAAGGGCTCCCTCATCAGCCGCGAGGTGATCGCGGACTCCGTCGAGCTGGTGGCGCGCAGTCACATGTTCGACGGCATCGTCACCATTTCGGGCTGCGACAAGACCATTCCCGCCATGACCATGGTGCTGGGGCGACTGAACATCCCCGGCCTCATGCTCTACTGCGGATCCATCATGTTCGGGCGGTGCGCGGGCGCCGAGGGCGCCTTCGCCAACCGCAACCTGACCATCCAGGACGTGTTCGAGGCCCTCGGCGCCTACAACGCCGGGAAGATCTCGCTCGAGGAGTTCAAGGACGTGGAGGACCACGCCTGCCCCGGGGCGGGAGCCTGTGGTGGGCAGTTCACCGCCAACACCATGGCCACCGCCTACGAGATGCTCGGCATGTCACCCATGGGCTGGAACGGCATCCCGGCCATCGACTCGCGCAAGGACGAGGTCGCCTTCGAAAGCGGCAAGCTCGTCATGGAGCTGGTGCGCAAGGGCATCACCCCGCGCTCCCTGGTGACGCGCCGGAGCTTCGAGAATGCCATCACCGGGGTGCTGGCCACGGGCGGATCCACCAATGCCGTCCTCCACCTGCCCGCCACGGCCAAAGACTTCGGCATCAAGCTGTCCATCGACGACTTCGACCGCCTCTCGAAGAAGACGCCCGTGGTCGCCGACCTCAAGCCCTGGGGCACCTACACCGCGCCCGAGATGCACGAAGCAGGTGGCATGGCGGTGGTGGGCAAGCGCCTGGTCGAGGCGGGGCTGATCCACGGCAACGAGAAGACCGTCACGGGGCGGACCATCGGGGCGGAAATTGCGGCCGCCTCCGAGCCGGCCGGCCAGCAGGTGATCAAGCCGCTCAAGCAGGCGCTCAAGCCGACCGGCGGCATCGTGATCCTTCGTGGCAATCTCGCGCCGGGAGGCTGCGTGATCAAGCTCTCGGGTCAGACCAAGTACGAGCACCGCGGCCCCGCGCGCGTCTTCGAGCGCGAGGAGGACGCCTTCAAGGCCGTCAAGGAAGGCAAGATCAAGCCTAATGACGTCATCGTCATCCGTTACGAAGGGCCCAGGGGCGGCCCAGGCATGCGCGAGATGCTCCATGTGACGGGAGCGCTTCAGGGGGCGGGCCTTGGCGACTCCGTGGCTCTGATGACCGACGGGCGCTTCTCCGGGGCCACTCACGGCTTCGTGATGGCTCACATCGTCCCCGAAGCGGCCGAGCGCGGGCCCATCGCCGCCGTCCGGAGCGGCGACATGATTCACATCGACGTCAAGAAGCGACGCCTCGACGTCGAAATCCCCGCGGCCGAGATGAAGAAGCGGCTCGCCAAGTGGAAGGCGCCCAAGCCCCGCTACACGAGCGGTGTCTTCCACAAGTACGCCATTACGGTGTCCAACGCCTCCGAGGGCGCGGTCACCGGCTGACCTCGCCGCCGGGGTCAACCCGACCGCGGGTGGTGGCGTTCGCGTCGTAGACTTGCCATGGCCCTCCTCTCCCGTCTGGCGGAATTGCGCGCGCAGGTAGCGGCCACCCCCGGCCGTCTCGAGAAGCGCCGGCTCGTCGCGGAGTACCTGCGCGAGCTGACGCCCGAGGATCTGCCCCGCGCCGTGACTTTCCTGAGCGGCCGCGCCTTTCCCGTCTCCGACGCGCGCGTGTTGAATGTACGGAGGCTGCCCGCACCGGCATCGGTCGCGTCGGCTTTCCCACCGCTCGCCCTCGCGGACGTCGCGGAGGGCTTCGGTGCCGTGGCCGAAGCCGGCGGCCCGGGGGCGCGCCGTCTCCGCGAGTCTCGCCTACAGGAGCTGGCCGAGCGGGCCTCCCCGACCGAGCGCGACCTGCTCCAGCGCATCATCTACGGCGAGATGCGGATGGGGCTGTCGGAAGGTCTCGTGCTCGAGGCCATCGCGGAAGCGGCCGGCGTCGCCCCGGCCGCGGTGAGGCGCGCCGCCCTCGTCACAGGCGACGTCACCACGGTGGCCACCCTTGCCCTGGTGGGCGGAGCGGAGGCGCTGTCGGCCGCGCAGCCGCGTGTCTTCGTACCGCTCCTGCCCATGCTGGCCGAAGTCGCAGATGACGTCGGCGAGGCGCTGATCGCCCATGGCGGAGCCTCCACCCTCGAGTACAAGTACGACGGCGCGCGCATCCAGCTGCACGGTGACGGCGAGCGCGTGGTCATCTGGAGCCGCCGCCTCACGGACGTGACGCAGAGCCTGCCGGACATCGTCGAAATCGCCCGCCGGGACTTGGGCGCTCCCCCCTTTGTCCTCGATGGAGAGGTCGTGGCGCTCGACGCGGCCGGCCGTCCCCTACCGTTCCAGGAGCTGATGCGCCGCTTCCGTCGCATCCGCGGCGTGGAAGCCGCCGCCGGTGCGCTGCCCCTCACCCTCCATCTCTTCGACTGCCTTATGGCCGAGGGGCGCTCGCTCCTCGACGAGCCCTACGCGCGGCGCTGGGAAGCGCTCGAGCGGGTGACAGGAAGGCGCTGGCTGGCCGAGCGCGCCCTCATCACGTCCACGGCCGAGGCGGAAGCCTTCATGGCGCGCGCGATCGCCGCCGGCCATGAAGGCATCATGGCCAAGGACCCGCGAAGCCCCTACGAGCCCGGTGGGAGAGGGAAGCGGTGGTTCAAGCTCAAGACGGCCCTCAGCGTGGATTGCGTGATCGTGGCCGCCGACCGCGGCTCGGGCCGCCGCGTGGGCTGGCTCTCCAACTATCACCTGGCCGTGCGCGACGGCGCGGGCTGGGCGGAGGTGGGCAAGACGTTCAAGGGGCTGACCGATCGAGAATTCGCGGAGATGACCGGCCGGCTGCAGGCTTTGGCCTCGAGTGACGACGGCTACACGGTGCGGGTGCGTCCCGAGGTCGTGGTCGAGGTGGAGTACAACGAAATTCAGAAGAGCCCGACCTATCCCTCCGGAATGGCGTTACGCTTCGCCCGCATCGCCCGCCTTCGTGAGGACAAGGGCCCCGCCGAGGCCACGACCCTCGAGGAGCTCCGACACCTCTACGAGCGGCAGTTCGCTACCAAAGGCCGCGCCTAGTCAGCTTCCCGTTTCGGGCACGGTCATGACTTCAAGCAGATGACCGTTCGGGTCCTCGAAGTAGAAGCCACGGCCACCCCGTCGGGTATTGATCTTGCCGTCGGCATGGCTGTCCGGCTCACTGCCGTAGGAGAGCGCCTTGGCCCTTACTCGGCTGAAAATGGCCTCGAACTCCTTGTCGCCGACGTGAAACGCGAAGTGCAGGCTCAGGCCGTTCCCAGGCTCGAGGGCAGGATCGCCCCAGGCGTCCGGGTCGTCGGCGAAGTCAAAGGTGAGGGCCTCATTGACCTGCACCTGGGCGAAGTAGCCGCGGCCCGGCTTGACCTTCAAGCCGAAGATCTCGGCGAAGAAGCGGGCTGAAGCCACCTTGTCCTTGGCGGGCACGATCGTGTGATCCAGTCGAATCGTCATGATCCACCTCCGGGGCGTCTGCCCTTCGGACGTCCGCCTTCCCGCCGGGGATTCAGGAGGATCGAGAACGCTCGGGCTGAGTACTCCGCCTCTGTGGGATTGGGCAACCCTACGTTAGAATGAGCCTATGACGATCCCCGCCGCATCTTCCGTACTCGCCAGGGCCTTCGCGGATCGCATCCTCGTCTTCGACGGGGCTATGGGTACCATGATCCAGGCGCGGGATCTTTCCGCTGAGGATTTCGGCGGGGCACATCTCGAGGGGTGTAACGAAAGCCTCAATCTCACCCGGCCGGATGTCATCAAGGAGATCCACGAGGCCTACCTCGATGCCGGCGCCGACTGCATCTCTACCAATACCTTCGGATGTGCTCCCTATGTGCTTGCTGAATATGGCTTGGCCGACCAGTGCCACGACATCGTTCTGGCGGCGGCCCACCTTGCCAGAGCCGCCGCGGACAGCCGGTCCACGGCCGAGCGGCCGCGCTTCGTTCTGGGCGCCATGGGACCTGGCACACGGACCATCACGGTCACGCGCGGCGTCACTTTCGACGAGGTCCTCGACGCCTACTACCGCCAGGCCCGCGCGCTGATCGAGGGGGGCGTGGATACCCTCCTCCTCGAAACCTGCCAGGACACGCTGAACGTCAAGGCGGCCGCCATCGGTGTCAAGCGCGCCATGACCGAGGCGGGCCGCACGCTGCCCCTCATGGTCAGCGGCACCATCGAGCCCATGGGCACCATGCTCGCGGGGCAGGGGGTCGACGCGCTGTATGCCTCGCTCGAGCATCTCGACCTCTTCTCGGTGGGACTCAACTGCGCTACCGGCCCCGAGTTCATGACCGATCACCTGCGCTCGCTTGGCGAGATCGCCACCTGTTTCGTCACGGTGTATCCGAACGCGGGCCTGCCCGACGACCGGGGACGCTACGAGGAAACGCCGGAAAGCCTGGCCCTGAAGACTCGGCGTTTCGTCGAGGAAGGCTGGGTCAATGCCATCGGCGGATGCTGCGGGACGACGCCGGCGCATATCGCCGCCCTCTCGCGTCTGGCCGAGGGGCGTCCTCCGCGTCGGCCCGCCACGACCCGCGCGGCGGCGGTGAGCGGCATCGAGGCGCTCTATCCCACGGACGACAACCGGCCCGTCCTCGTGGGCGAGCGCACCAACGTGATCGGCTCGCGCCGGTTCAAGGACCTCATCGTCGAGGAGAAGTTCGAAGAGGGCGCGGAGATCGGCCGCGCCCAGGTCAAGGGCGGCGCCCAGGTGCTCGATGCCTGCCTCGCCAATCCCGATCGCGACGAGCATGCCGACATGGACCGCTTCATGGACCGGGTCACCCGCAAGGTCAAGGTGCCGCTCATGATCGACTCGACGGACGCGGCCGTCATCGAGAGCGCGCTCCGGGCCTGCCAGGGCAAGGCCATCGTCAACTCCATCAACCTCGAGGATGGTGAAGACCGCTTCGAAAAGGTCGTCCCGCTGCTCAAGAAGTACGGCGGGGCGGTGGTGGTCGGGTGCATCGACGAGGACAAGCAGCAGGGGATGGCGGTGACGCGCGCCCGCAAGCTCGCCGTGGCCGAGCGTTCCCATGCCCTGCTCACCGAGAAGTACGGGCTGCCTGCGCGCGACTTGATCTTCGACGCCCTCGTCTTCCCCGTGGGCACCGGCGACGCGAACTACATCGGCTCGGCGGTGGAGACCATCGAGGGCATCCGGGCCATCAAGGCGCGCTTCCCCGAGTGCAAGACCATCCTCGGCATCTCGAACGTGTCCTTCGGGCTGCCCCCGGCGGGCCGGGAAGTGCTGAACGCCGTCTTCCTCTATCAGTGCACCAAGGCCGGCCTGGACTACGCCATCGTCAACTCGGAGAAGCTCGAGCGCTATGCCTCCATTTCCGAGGAGGAACGGCGTCTGGCTGAGGACCTGATCTACTGGCGCGGGTCCGATCCGGTGGCCGCCTTCGCCGCCCATTTCCGCGGCCGGAAGAAAGAGGCGAAGAGCAGCGTGGCCCTGCCCCTGGACGAGCGGCTGGCGCGCTGTATCGTCGAGGGCTCGAAAGAGGGACTGATCGAGGATCTCGATCTGAAGCTCAAAGAGGCGGCGCCGCTCGCCATCATCAACGGCCCTCTCATGAAGGGCATGGAAGAGGTCGGGCGCCTCTTCAACGACAATCAGCTCATCGTGGCCGAGGTGCTCCAGTCCGCCGAAGCCATGAAAGCCGCCGTCGGCCACCTCGAGACCTTCATGGAGAAGGACGAGAGCTCGACGCGGGCGACCCTCGTTCTGGCTACCGTCAAGGGCGACGTCCACGACATCGGCAAGAACCTCGTCGAAATCGTGCTCAAGAACAACGGCTACCGGATCATCAACCTCGGCATCAAGGTGCCGCCGGAGGACCTGATCGCCGCCTATCATCAGCACAAGCCGGACGCCTTTGGCCTCTCGGGGCTGCTCGTCAAATCGGCGCAGCAGATGGTCACGACGGCTGAAGACTTGCGGGCGGCGGGGATCGACATCCCGCTGTTCGTGGGCGGGGCGGCCTTGACGCGCAAGTTCACCGCCACCCGGATCTCGGTCGAATACGGCGGGCCGACCATCTACGCCAAGGACGCCATGGACGGCCTGGACCTCGCCAACCGGCTCTTCGGCGCCACCACCCGCGATGCCATGCTCGACAGGCTCCGCGTCGAGCAGGATGGGCTGCGCGCGGGAGCCGACACGGCAGCCACCGCCGAGCCCACGCCAGCCGGCGCCGATGCCGTGCGCTCGGCCGTCTCGCGGACGGTGCCGATACCCAGGCCGCCGGATCTCGATCCCCACGTCCTGCGGCGCGTCCCGCTCGCGCATATCTATCCCTACCTCAATCTCCAGATGCTCCTGGGCAAGCACTTGGGCGTCAAGGGCTCGATCCAGCGCCTCCTCGCCGAGGGAGATCCCAAGACGCTCGAGATCAAAGCAGTCATCGAGGAGCTCGAGCGCCAGTGCGTCGAGCACGGGTGGCTCGAGGCCAACGCGGTCTATCGCTTTTTCGAGGCTCGCTCTTCCGGCGAAGATCTCATTCTCTACCGCGAGGGGCGGGAAGCCGCGCGCTTCCGCTTCCCCCGGCAGCGCGCCGGTGAGCGCCTTTGCCTCTCCGACTACGTGCGCGACGTCGTTTCGGGGGAGCCCGACTACGTCGCCATGTTCGCCGTCACGTGCGGGGCTGGGGTGCGAGAGCTGGCGGAGCGGTGGAAGGAGGAAGGCCAGTACCTCCGCTCGCATGCCATCCAGGCTCTCGCCATCGAGATGGCCGAGGCGCTGGCCGAGATGCTCCACGCCAGATTGCGCACCCAATGGGGCTTCCCGGATCCGCCGGGTACCGCCATGGAAGACCGGCTCAAGGCGCGCTATCGCGGCCTCCGCGTGTCTTTCGGATACCCCGCCTGTCCCAATCTCGCCGACCAGCGCATCCTCTTCGACCTGCTGGATCCGGCGCAGATCGGACTCGGGCTCACCGAGGGCTTCATGATGGATCCCGAGGCCTCCGTCTCGGCGCTGGTCTTCCACCACCCCGAGGCCAAGTACTTCAAGGCGGAGTAGCGTGTCCCTCTCGCCGCGCTTCCTCGCCTTGCTCGGGGCGGAGGGGCTGGAAGGCAAGCGCGCCCTCGACCTCGGCTGTGGAGCAGGTCGACTGACCCTGTGGCTCGCGCCGCGAGTCAAGCACGCCGTCGGCCTCGACCGCGACGCCCACGCCCTTGCCGAGGGGCGACGGCTGGCCACCTCCGCCGCCCTCGCCCGCGTCGAGTTCCACGAGGCAGACGTGGAACGAGAGGAATACGGAAGCTGGCTGCCGGATCTCATCACCGCGCATCTCTGCGCCTCCGATGCCATCATCGAACGGGCCGGCCGGGCGCTCGCGCCCGGGCACTGCCTCGCCATGGTCGCCTTCCACGTGGACCAGTGGCGAGAGACGGGCAAAGTCTCTCGCTTCGCCTACGACGAGTCGCGGATGGAGCGCGCCCTGCACTCGGGCGGCTTTGTCCCCGAGGTGATCGAGGTCGAGTTGGACGTCACGCGCTTCGGCTCGGTCGAGGAGGGGCTCGCCGCCGCGGTGGGCCTCGAGGACAGGTGGCGCTCCGACGGCCGCTGGTTCCGCTACATCGCCTTTCTCGAGGAGGGGGGCCGCACGCTGACACGCGCGCATCTGATCGTCAAGGCCCGCCGGTCGTGATCCTCGCCGCCACGACGCTGACCCGATCGGTGAAGGCGCGGGCTCTCGAGCTCGGATTCGATCGCGTGGCCATAGGCCCGGCCGCGCCTCCCGAGCGCGGGCCGGCGTTCAGTCGCTGGGTCGCGGCCGGATACGCGGCCACCATGGACTATCTCGGCCGGCGCGAGGGGGAGCGCCTGGATCCCGCCCGCGTGCTTCCCGGCGCCCGCTCCGTCGTTTGTGTCGCTCTGAACTACTACCAGGGTGAGCCGGCCGCTGATCCCTCGTGGTCTCCGGTGGCCCGCTACGCGTGGGGGCGCGACTACCATTCCGTGATGACCCCTCGCCTCAGCGACCTCGCGGCGCATCTGGCCGAGGCGGGTGGGGCCGCGAGCAAGGGCTACGTCGACACGGGGCCGGTCCTCGAACGGGACCTCGCGGCCCGTGCCGGCCTGGGCTGGATCGGCAAGAACACGATGCTGCTCCACCCCGAGCTCGGCTCCTGGTTCTTCATCGGCGCCCTCTTGACCACGGCCGCGCTCGATTTCGATGACCCCCTGTCCGACCGCTGCGGTAGCTGTCGCGCCTGTCTCGACGCCTGCCCGACCCAGGCCTTCGTGGCCCCCTATGTGCTCGACGCGCGGCGCTGCATCTCCTACCTCACCATCGAGCATCGCGGCGCGATCGACCCCGCGCTCGAAGGTGAGCTGGGCCCATGGCAATTCGGCTGCGACATCTGCCAGGACGTCTGTCCGTGGAACAGGAAAGCGCCTCCCACGCGCGAGCCCTCGTTCCTGCCTTCGACGCCATACCCCGGAGCCGAGCGGATTCTCGAGATGAGCGACGAGGAGCTGCGTATCCGGTTTCGCGGCAGCGCCCTGTCGCGCGCGAAGCCGGCCGGGCTCAGGCGCAATGCCACTATCGCGCGCGCGAAGGCGGCCGGGGCGCCGCGGGGAACGGCGTGAGCGAGCCCGGCGCATTGATCTCCGCCGTTACCGTCTTCTGCGGCTCGAGCGACGTGGTGGACGCCAGGTACTTCGTGGCGGCCGCCGAACTCGGCGAGAAGATGGCGAAGCGAGGGTGGCGGCTCGTGTACGGCGGTGGACGAGTAGGCCTCATGGGCGCCCTGTCGCGCTCCGTGCTCGAGCACGGCGGCCATGTCACGGGCGTGATCCCTCGCGCGCTCCTCGACCTTGGGGTGGGCGAGACGAAAGTGAGCGAGCTCGTGGTGACCGACGGTCTGCGTGATCGCAAGGCCATCATGGACGAGCGGGGCGACGCCTTCGTAGCCCTGCCCGGCGGAATCGGGACGCTCGAAGAAGTGCTCGAGGCCCTGACCCTCAAGCAGCTCGGGTATCACCGGAAGGCCATCGCCGTGCTCGATCTCGACGGCTTCTTCGATCCGCTCTGGACGCAATTCCAGCAGGGGGTCGACGCCGGCTTTATCAAGCCAGAATTCCTCGACCTTTGGTATCCTGCTCGCGACGTGGATGCATTGCTCCGATACCTCGATGCCTACGTGCCGCACGCGTATGGACCAAAGTGGACCGATCGCCGTCCCGACCGCATCCCGGACTGACTTCACGAGGAGAGGGCGCATGAGAAGCGGTGCCGGCCGTGTGGCCTGCGGCGTCATCGGAATGGTGCTGGCGACCTGGTGGCCGGGGGTTGGCGTGGTATCGGCGGCGGCCATCCGTGGCGTGGTCGTCAACGCGGGACCCGCGCCCGAGCGCAAGCAGATCCCCATCAACATCGACCAGTACGTCTGTGGGAAAGGCAGGGAAAGCGAGGACGTGGTCGTGGGAGCGAACCGTGGCATCCGCTGGGCGGTGGTCTCCCTGCAGACGCCACCGGCGGGTACGCGCGTCGAGCCTTCGGCCAAGCCCGTGCAGATGGACCAGCAGCAGTGCGTCTACGTTCCGCGCGTGGTCGTGGTCCCCGTCGGGGGAACGGTGGAGTTTCTGAACAGCGACCGGCTGCTTCACAATCTGCACAGCGCGAGCAGCGAGAACCCGACCTTCAACCGCACCCAGCCCAAGGGGCGGACCATCCCCATGGTCTTCAAGAAGCCGGAGATCGTGCGGATCGACTGCGACCTGCACACCTGGATGCGGGCGTGGGTCGTGGTGGCCGAGCACCCCTTCTACACGGTGACGGGGGCCAACGGCGAGTTCGTGCTCGACAATGTGCCGCCAGGTAAGTACACCCTCAAGATCTGGCAAGAGACGCTGGGCACCGTCACGCGTGAGGTCACGGTGGGCGACAACGACACGACCGGCGTCACCGTCGAGATGGGGAAGAAGTAGCCGCGATCAAGGGGTGACGGCGATGGGCTTGGTCGCTTGCCAGGCTGCGGAGTGGGTCGGCTCCTCCACGGCGCGCAGCACGCCCCCCTCGTCGAGGGCGATGGTGAAGGTCACCTTGGGGAAGGAAAAGACCGGGTGGAGATACACCCGGGAGATCTCCGCGGTATTGATGTAGAGGGCGATGTAGCGGACGAAGTGCTCTCCCAGCGACGGATGATCCCCGCCCTCTCCCACGCTGATGGTCACGTCGAACCATTGCCCGCGCTTGACGCTGGCCGGGGCCACGATCTTCGGGGTGTGCTTCGGGTCGACCACGCTCCGAAGCTCCTTGTACTCGGGCGTGAACTGATCTTCCTGGCCCGCCTGCATATCCGGGGCTACCGCGAAAACGGCGACAGCGGCGACGGCTCCCACGGTGATCCAGCGGCCGGCTCTGCTCATGGCTCTCTCCCTCCGTGTGTCGGGTCTCACGCGTCGCCCGCCATCTTGCGAATGGTGTCGAGGAGCTGTCGCGGGCTGTAGGGCTTGGCGAGGTAGGCCGAGGCGCCCGCCTCCATGGCCTTCTTGTCGTCACCGGAGAGCGCGAACGAGGTGACGACGATGATCGGGATCTTCGCCGTCTCGGGATGGGCACGAATGGCGCGGGTGGCGTCGAGGCCGGAGAGCTTGGGGAGCTGGACGTCCATGACGATCACGTCCGGCATGTCGCGCCGGGCCGCCGCCACGCCAGCCTCCCCGTCGTGGGCCTCGAGCAGTTCGTACGGCTGGCGGGCGAGGAGATCACGGACGATCTTCCGGTTGAACTCGTTGTCTTCGACGAGGAGGATTTTCTTCTGGCTCATGCGACCTCCGATGGCTCGGCCGCGCGCAGGGGTATGGCGAAGTGGAAGGTCGAGCCGCGTCCGGGCTCGCTCTCGACCCAGATGTGTCCTCCGTGGAGCTCGACGAAGGTTTTGGTGATGCTGAGCCCGAGCCCGCTACCGCCGAACTCCCGGCTGATGCTGGCATCGACCTGTCGGAACTCACCGAAGATCTGGTCGAGCTGGTTGGCGGGGATGCCGATCCCCGTGTCCGCGACACTGTAGACGATCTCGTCGCCGTCACGGCGCGCGTGGATGGCCACGCGGCCCTGTTTCGTGAACTTGAGGGCGTTGCCCACAAGGTTGGTCAGGCACTGGGTGATGCGCTTGCCGTCGCCGTAGGCGAGGGGGAGGTCGGGCTCCACCTCCGCGGTGAACTCGAGCCCCTTCTCCGCGGCGAGCGAGCGCAGCGAGGTCCGCGCCGTCTCCACCACCTCCTCCACGGAATAGTCGGTGAGAGAGAGCTCCATCCGACCCGCCTCGATCTTGGAGAGATCGAGCACGTCGTTGATGAGCCGGAGGAGCTGCTGCCCGCAGGTCCGGACGTCCTGGATGGGACCCCGAACCTCCGCGGGCACCTCTCCGTAGATGTCGTCGAGGATCATCTCGGTGAAGCCGAGGATGGCGTTCATGGGGGTGCGAAGCTCGTGGCTCATGTTGGCGAGGAAGTCCGACTTGGCCTGGCTCGCCCGCGCCAGCTGCGTGTTGAGCATGGCGAGCTGGCGGGCGGCCGCCTGCTGCTCCTCATAGAGCCCGTTGAGCTGGGCACTCATCCTGTTCATCTGCGCGGCGAGCTCTCCGAACTCATCGCGATTGTCGACGGTCACCGTGGTGCTGAAGTCTCCCTTGGCCACCTGGCCGAGGAAGTTCTGGGCCTTCTGGACGGGGAGGATGAACGACCACGAGGTGACGAAGCCGAGGAGGAGGGCCAAGAGGAGCGAGGCGATCACGAGGCCGCCCATGAGATAGAAAGCGTGGCGATTGGCGAGCGCGGTCGCCTGCCGCTGCTGACCCATACCCTTCTCCTCGATGCGGACGACCAGCTCGACGAGGCCTTCGACCTGGCGAAAGAGCGGGTAGCCGGACGTGAGCTGAAGCTCCATGGCCTGGTCGACCTTGCCGTCGCGGACCAGGTTGGCCACGTCGGCCACCGTGGCCATGACGTCGCCCTGGGCGCCCCGGATGCGCTGGATGACCTCGCGCTCCTCGGCGGGGGCGGCGTTCTCGATCTCGGCGAGCATGGTATTGAGCCGGTTGTTCTCCTTGAGGATACTTCCGATGGTCTCCTCGTCGCGGAGGATGAGGGCCATGGCCGTGTAGTTCATCTGGAGGGCGAGGGCGTGCTGGGCCTGCCGCGCCGCGGTCACACGCTCATGGGCGTGGTGCATCCGCTCGCTCTGGGCGGCCATGCGGCTCATGATCTCGAGGCTCATAGCGCCCATGACGGCCACGAGGAGGGCCACGAGCATGAAGGCGGCAAGCAGCTTGAAGTGCACGGAAGACCGCATGCGCGCGACCGCGCGCACCAAGGGCCCCAGGGGAGTGTACGCGAGGAGGAGACGGGCCGCGCGATCGCTGAACCCGGGAGATGGCGCGGCAGCGTTCGCGGCGGGGTCACCAAGGTATCCGGCGTCGTGACGGGGCGTCGAAGACAATGCAAGGGCATGCTAGCAACCGCTCTCGGAGGAGTCAAGAAACCCCCCCTCTCGGGATCTTGACACGCGGGTGCCGGGAGCTTAGCGTTCACGGCATGCGGCCCAAGAAGATTCTCATCGTCGACGACACGCCGCACAATGTGAAGATGCTCGTGGATCTCCTCTCGGCCAAGGGGTACGAGACCGTCACCGCCGCCACGGGACAGGACGGACTCGATCAGCTCGAGGCCGAGCGGCCCGATCTCGTCCTCCTCGACGTGATGATGCCCGGCATGGACGGCTACGAGGTATGCCGGCGGATTCGCGCCAACCCCGAGCACGGCATGCTTCCCGTAGTCATGGTCACCGCCCTCGACCCGACGCGCGAGCGGATCAAGGGCCTCGATGCGGGCGCGGACGACTTTCTCACCAAGCCCGTCAACATGGCCGAGCTGGCCGCGCGCGTCCGGTCTCTGCTGAGGATCAAGGACCTCTACACCACCGTCCAGGCCCAGGCGACCGAGCTCGCCGACCTCAACAGCAATCTCGAGCAGCGCGTGCAGGCGCAGGTGGCCCAGCTCGAGCGCCTGGGCCGGCTCAAGCGCTTCTTTTCCCCGCAGCTCGCCGAGCTCATCGTCAGCGGGGGCGCGGAGGATCCGCTCAAGAGCCACCGCCGGGAGATCACGGTGGTCTTCGTGGACCTGCGCGGCTTCACCGCCTTCGCGGAGACGGCGCCGCCGGAAGAGGTCATGGGCGTGCTCCACGAGTACCACCGCGAGATGGGCCGGCTCATTTTGGAGTGCGAGGGCACCCTCGAGCACTTCGCGGGCGACGGCCTGATGGTCTTTTTCAACGACCCGGTGGAAATGGCGGACGCGCGAGAGCGAGCCGTCCGCATGGCCGTGGCCATGCGAGGGCGCGTGGAGGCCCTCGTGCCCGAGTGGCGGCGGCGTGGCTACGATCTCCATTTCGGCGTCGGCATTGCCCAGGGAATCGCGACCATCGGCGCCATAGGCTTCGAGGGGCGCTGGGACTATGGGGCGATCGGCCCCGTGTCGAATCTCGCCGCCCGCCTCTGCGCGGAGGCCAAGCCGGGTCAGGTGCTCATGTCGCGGACCCTCCTGTCCTCCGTGGCCTCGCTGGTGACGGCGGAGTCGGTGGGCGAGCTCACCCTCAAGGGCTTCGCCAAGCCCGTGTCCGCCTACAATGTCCTGACTCTCCGGGAGGGCTAGGGGGGCCGTGTTACACTCCGGGGCAGAGGAGCGATGACATGGCCATCCTGAAGGTCGCCCGCCTGGGTCATCCCGTGTTGCGCGCAAAGTCGCTGCCCGTTCCCCTCGACGAGATCCGGTCGCCCGAGACTCAGCGCCTCATCGACGACCTGGTCGAGACCATGCGCGAGTACAACGGGGCGGGCCTCGCCGCGCCCCAGGTCCATGTGCTGAAGCAGATCTGCGTCATCGAGGTTCAGGGCAATCCCCGGTATCCGGAGGCGCCCGCCATTCCCCTGACCGTGCTCATCAATCCGGTGGTGACGTCGATTACCGAGGAGATGGAGGACGGCTGGGAGGGGTGTCTCTCCGTGCCCGACATGCGCGGCATGGTCCCACGGCACACCGCGATCAGGCTCGAAGCCTACGATCGTGAGGGAACGTGGATCGACGGCGTGGCCAAGGAATTCTTTGCCCGGGTCATCCAGCACGAGACCGACCATCTCGATGGTCGCGTGTATCTGGACCGGATGCGCGACTTCTCGACGCTGACCCATCTGGCCGAGTGGAACAAATACTGGCTGGGGATCCAGGAGCAGGACGATTAAAGTCGTGGGTGTGGTGAAGGATTTGTTCTTCGTGGCACGTATCAGAGAGACGGCCCGGATGGTCGATACCCCGCTCACGTTCGCCCGCACGCCCCTCGAGCTCGAGTCCGCGCTCGCGGCCGCCCCCGATCTGGTGATTCTCGACCTCACCACCAACGGCTGGGACTATGAGGCCTTCTTCGCCGTGCTGGATGCCGCGGCGCCTCGTCCCCCCGTGCTGGGCTTCACCACGCACGCCCTGGCGCGAGCCACCCAGCCGCTGCACGCGCGTTGTGCCCGCGTCGTGACCAAGGAAACACTGACCCAGGAGCTGCCGGAGTTGCTCAAGAGCGGAGTGGTGGCATGACGGGCGAGGAGTTCGTTCGCGATCTCGACGCGCGCAACCAGACCGTCCTCAAGCGCCTGGACCCGGAGTCCACGCTCAAGCCCGAGGTCAAGGGCGAGCTGACGGTTCTCAACCTGCTCAAGGTCGCCCTCAAGAACGAGATCGAAGCCACGGAAATAGCCTCGCGATGGCTGGTGGCCACCGACGACGTCGAGGTGAAGATGGCCTTTGCCCGGCAGGCCGGCGACGAGGCCAAGCACTACCGGATGATCGCCGACCGCCTGCGCGACCTCGGCTTCGACGCTCGCGCCTTCAATCCGGTGGCCAAAGGCTATGGCCCGCTCTTCCAGTTTCTCGACCGGCTGACTACGACCGTCGAGCGGGTGGCCGCGGGTCAGTTCACGCGCGAGGCCATCGCCGTGGTGAAGAACCGCCAGTTCATCGAATTCTGCGAGCGGGCGGGGGACAAGGTGACGGCGACGCTCTATCGAGACGTGATCGAGCCGGATGAGTACTTCCACCACCAGCTCGGGCGCTCGCTCCTCCTCCGCTTCGCCGTGACGGACGAGGCGCAGGAGCTGGCGCGACGGGCATCCGCGCGCACCCTCGCCCTCGCGGAAGAGCTTCAGCAGGCCGCCCTCAAGACGGCCGGCATCCATCACGCTCCCGGCTGCTGATGGACCCCGACCGGTCGCTCTTCGAGCTCTCCGAGCTGGTCTCGCGGCCTGACGGCCGTATCGATCTGGCGAGGGCCGCCCTGTCCATCGCCCGCTGGGAGTATCCGCGGCTCGACGCCGACTCCTACCTGGAGAGGCTGGACGGTCTGGCCCGCGCGGTGGACGGCACGCGCCGCTCCACGGACGCCCTCGGGCGCCTGCACCGCCTTCGCGAATACCTCTTCGTGGAGCAGGGCTTCGCCGGCAATCGCGACGAGTACTACGATCCGCGCAACAGCTTCCTGAACGACGTCCTGGACCGGCGCCAGGGCATTCCCATCACGCTGAGCCTTGTCCTCATGGAGGTGGGCAAGCGTCTCGGCCTCGCCATCGAGGGCATAGGGCTGCCCGGCCACTTCATCGCGGGGGCGCGGCTCGATGATTCGCAGATTCTCCTCGACCCCTTCAACGGAGGCGCCCTCGTGACCCCGGAGGAATGCGAGGAGCTTGTGGGGCGCGTGGTGGGACGCCCGGTGACGCTCTCGCCCGAGCACTATGCGCCGGTGTCGGGCCGGCAGCTCCTGACGCGCATGCTCGGCAATCTCAAGGGCGCCTTCTGGCAGCGCCAGGAATGGGACCGGGTGGTGGGCGCTATCGACCGCCTGCTCGTGCTGGACCCGAAGGCGGCCACCGAATGGCGCGACCGCGGCGTGGCCTGGAGCAATCTGGGCGAGGTCCGGCGCGGGCTCGGGGACTGGGAGCGTTATCTGACCGAATTCCCCGATGCCGAGGACCACGAGACGGTGAAGGGACATCTCCGCAGAGCTCGGCAAAAGCTCGCCCAGCTGAACTAGCCCGATCGACCCCCCCCCCGCGACCCTGAGGATCCCGGCATGAAGGTGAGAGGCGGCCAGAACATCTACGGATTCTCCGTGGGCATTCTCATGCTCGACACCCAGTTCCCGCGCATTCCGGGCGACATGGGCAATGCCGCGACCTTTGATTTCCCCGTGCTCTACCACCGCGTGCGCGGTGCCTCGCCGGATCTCGTGGTGCGTCATGGCCAGCGGGCACTGCTGCCCACCTTCATCGAAGGCGCTCGCGCCCTGGAGCGCGAGGGGGTGCGGGCCGTCACCACCAATTGCGGCTTTCTCGCCATGTACCAGACCGACATGGCGGCCGCCGTCTCCATCCCGGTCTTCACGTCGAGTCTCATGCTGGTGCCCCTCGTCTATCGGATGCTGCCCCCGGGCAAGGTCGTCGGCATCATGACCGTGGATGCCTCGTCGCTCCGCCCCGACCACTTCGCGGGCGCCGGCATCACTCGGGACATTCCCACGGTGATGGCGGGCCTCGAGACGGAGAAGGAGTTCACGCGAGTGATGCTCGACAATCAACTGGAACTGGACGTCGAGATCGCCCGCCAGGAGCACCTGACGGTGGCCCGCCGCCTCGTGGAAGCGCATCCCGAGATCGGCGCCATGGTGCTCGAGTGCACCAACATGCCGCCGTACCGCGCCGACATCCAGGCGGCCACGGGCCTGCCCGTGTTCGACATCACCACCCTCGTCCGCATGGTGCACGACGCGGTGAGTGCGGGACTACCGCCGAGGCCCGCCTGAGACGTCGCCCGGCGTGAGCAAGACCTCCGACGTCCTATCGTCGGTGGCGGCATCATCGGTGGCTCGACCGCCCGCTGAAGGGGCGCCAGCCTTCTACGTCGCCTGCGGCTTTTCTGGGCACGGCTTCATGCATTCGCGCGGCCTCGGCATCCTCATGACGGAGATCGTGCTTGACGGCCGCGCGACCAGCATGGATATTGACGCATTGTCGCAGGGCCGGTTCCGGGCCGGGCGCGTCCACGCCGAAGCCAACATGTTCTGAACGGGGGCAACGCGATTCTCGACGAGACGCCCGCATGAAGATCGCCGCCGTGCGGGTCATCCAGGCCGACATCCCGGTGGAGCGCCCCCACAAGATGTCCTTCACGACTCTCGAGGCGGTGAACTTCGTCTTCGTGCGCCTCGAGACGGCGGACGGACTCGCGGGGTGGGGCGAGGCGGCGTGCCTGGGCGGCCCGACGTGGAGTGAGGAGTCCTCGGAGTCCATTGCCGCCACCATCGAGCGCTACATCGCGCCGTGGCTCATCGGGAGCGATGCGACACGGATCGAAGGGCTCGCGCGCGAGATGGCGCGCCGGGTCCAGGGCAATCCCTTCGCGCGGGCGGCGGTGGAGATGGCGCTCTGGGATCTCAACGGCCGCGCGCTCGGTGTTCCCGTGCACCGCCTGCTCGGTGGCCGCGTGCGAGACCGTGTGCCGCTCTCCTGGTCGCTGGCCGTAGCCGATCCCGGGGCGGAAATCGAGGAGGCGCGGGCCAAGGTCGCCCGTGGGCATCGCATCTTCAAGATCAAGACGGCGGCCCGGCCCGTCGCGGAAGACGTCGAGCGCGTGCGCCAGCTCCGCGAGGCGCTCGGGCCCGACATCTCTCTTCGCGTCGACGCCAATCAGGGCTGGGACCGGCCGACCGCGCTCAAGGCGATCCGGGCGCTCGAGCCGTACCGTATCGATTTCGTCGAGCAGCCTGTACCACGGTGGGACCTGGACGGCATGGCCGAGATCGGCCGGCGTGTGGACGTCCCCATCATGGCCGACGAGTCGTGCTTTTCTCCCCAGGACGCCCTCGCCATCGCGCGCCTGGGCGGGGTGAGCATCCTCGGTCTCAAGCTGACGAAGTCCGCGGGCCTCACCGGCAGCATGGCCATCGCCCGCATTGCCGAGGCCGCGGGCATGGGCTGCTATGTCGGGTGCATGATCGAGACATCTCTCGGCACCGCCGCCTATCTCCAGGTGGCGCTGGCTGCGGCACCCGTCACCTGGGGGTGCGAGCTCTTCGGGCCGCTGCTGCTGAAAGGTGACGTGGTCCGCGAGCCCGTCCGCTACGCGGACGGGGCCATCCTCGCTCTCGATGGCCCGGGGCTCGGTGTTGAAGTGGACGAGGGTGCGCTCGAGGAATGGGTGCGGAGATCATGAGCGCCGGGAGCTTCGTGCTGGAGACGCGGGGGTTGACCAAGCGCTTCGGCGGGCTGGTGGCCGTCGACGGGCTCTCGATGTCGGTGCCCCGCGGGCAGATCCGCGGGCTCATCGGCCCCAACGGCTCGGGCAAGACCACCACGGTCAACGTGCTCTCCGGGCTCTATCGTCCCGATGTCGGCGAGATCCATCTCTGCGGCCAGCGAACTGACCAACTCCGCCCGCACCAGATCACGGCCTGCGGCGTGGCGAGGACCTTCCAGATCTCCAAGCTCTTCGGCAATATGACCGTGCTCGAGAACGTGCTCTTGCCCGCCCTGGCCGCCCTCGATCGGGGGAGCCATAGGCCCTTGGCCGAGATCCGCGAGAAGGGACGGCAGCTCCTCGATTTCGTGACCCTGGACCGTATGCGCCACGCCCAGGCCCGGGAGCTTTCGGGCGGGCAGAGCATGCTCGTGCAGATCGCGCGCGCCCTCATGATCCACCCCCTCCACCTGATCCTCATGGACGAGCCCTTCGCGGGGGTGCACCCCACCATTCGCGACATCATCATGGAAGCCATCATCCGGATGAATCGCGACGAGGGGGTGACCTTTCTCATCGTCTCTCACGAGATGGCCGAGCTGCGGCGACTCTGCCAGCAGGTGACGGTGATGGACGAGGGCCGGCGCATCGCCGAAGGCACGCTGGAAGAGGTCGCGAACGATCCGATCGTCCTCGAGGCCTATCTGGGCGGATAGATGGCGCGCCTCGAGCTCGAGCATGTCGCGGCCGGTTACGTCGAAGGGATAGACATCCTCGGCGACATCACGCTTCGGGTGGAGCCCGGCTCCATCACCGGCGTCATCGGGCCGAACGGGGCGGGGAAGTCGACGCTGCTCAAGACCATATTCGGCTTCCTCCACCCGCGGCGGGGCCGAATCACGCTCGACGGTCGAGCCATCAACGCCCTCGCCCCCTACGAGGTGAAGCGGCTCGGCATCAGCTACGTGCCGCAGGGAGCCAACATCTTTCCCCAGCTCACGGTGGAGGAGAATCTCCAGCTCGGGGCGTGGGTGATCAAGCAGGACCGGGCCCGGGTCGCGGCCAGGCTCGAGGACGCCTATACGGCCTTCCCGCGTCTGCGGGAGAAGCGGCGCCGGCGCGCCACCACGCTCTCCGGCGGAGAGGCCAAGATGCTCTCCCTCGCCAAGGAGCTCGTGACCGAGCCCGCCCTCCTCCTCGTGGACGAGCCGTCGGCGGGACTGGCGCCCCGTATCGTCGAACAGGTCTATGCCCAGCTTCTCGCGGTACGGGAGCAGGGCGTGACCATCCTGCTCGTGGACCAGAACATCAACAAGGCCGTGCAGGTCTCCGACTATCTCTACATGATCGAGCGCGGGGAGGTCCGGCGCGAAGGGCCGCGCCAGGATTTCGCCGATCAGCTCCACGCCATCGTGCGCGACGCGCTCCTGGGCGCCTGAGCGGATGTCCCCGCTCGCGCGTCGCATCGCCTGGTCGCTCCTGGCCTTTGCCGCGCTGGCCTGGCTGCCCCTCGCGGTGTCGGAGTATCACACCCACATCTTCATCATCAGCCTCTACTACGTGATCCTGGCCGCGAGCTGGAACCTGCTCGCGGGCTACGCGGGGCAGTTCTCGCTGGCCCACCACACGTTTGCCGGCATCGGGGCCTACACCTCGGCCCTCCTGAGCCTCTATGCCGGCGCGCCCATCCTGGTGGGCATCGGCGCGGGCGTGGTGGTGGCGGCCATCGTGGGCTACGGCCTCGGCACGCTGTGTCTGCGCATGCGGGCGATCTATCTCGCCCTCGCCACGTGGGCCTTCGCGGAGTCGGTGCGCCTGCTCGTGGCCGTCGAGTATCCCATCACGCGCGGCGACCTCGGGCTCAAGACCACCCTTCTCTTCGGCACCGCCCAGCCGACGCCGTACTTCTACCTCTTCCTCGGACTCACTCTCGCCTCCCTCCTCGTGATCTGGCAGATCGTCCACTCCCGGGTCGGCTCCTATCTGCGGGCCATCCGCGACGACGAGGAAGCGGCCACCGTCATGGGCCTCGACACCTTCAAGTGGAAGCGCGCGGCCTTCGTGATCTCCGCCGCCTTCGCCGCCGTCGCGGGCGGCTTCCAGGGGCACTACATCGGTCTGCTGTCGCCGACCCCCATGAAGTTCAACGAGATGGCCATGATCATCATCATGGTCATTGCCGGCGGCTTCCGGACCTTCAGCGGGCCGGTGCTGGGAGCGGTGTTCATCGAGCTCCTGTCAGAGGAGCTTCGGGCCTGGGGAGAGATCCGGATGGTGTTGTTCGCCATCCTGGTCATCGTTGTAGCGCGCGCCTACCCGGCGGGTCTGCTCGGCCTCTGCATGGCGGCAGGGAAAAGGCTGTCGCGCCTCGCCCCCGGCCTCACTCCGCTTCTCACGGCCCGGCGGCCGGAAGACTGAGCAGCCGGCTCAAACCGTTCGCTCACGCTCCCCGAAGAGGCCCGTGGGCCGGAAGGCGAGAAGACCGAGCAGGAGCACGAAGCCGTAGAGGTCCTTGTAGCCGGGGGAGAGGAAGACCGAGCCCAGCGCCTCGATGAGGCCCAGCAGGAGCCCGCCCACCACGCTGCCCATGAGGGAGCCCAGCCCGCCGATGACGATGATCTCGAATCCCTTGAAGGTGGAGATCGCTCCGTTCTCGGGGTAGACGAGGAAGTCCGGGGCGAGGAGCGCGCCGGCCGCCGCGGCGAGGGCCACGCCCACGCCGAAGGCCAGCATGTCGAGCCGGAGGACGTCCACGCCGGCGGTCTGTATGCCCACGCGATTTTGCGCGGCGCCGCGGAAAGCGCGGCCCAGCCAGGTCTTCCTGGTCAGCACGTAGAAGACCAGCAGGAGCACGACGGTGCCCACCAGGGCAACCATGCGATTGCCCGAGATGGGCAGCGTCAGGAGGGAGGTGGCGCGCGCGTAGTCCTTCGGGGAGAACTGATTCGGCCCGCCCAGCACGATCGCGAGGTTCCTGAACAGGACCATCAGCGCGATGGTGATGATGGTCGCGTACTCGTCGCGGCGCTCGATGCCGCCCAGGTACATGGGCCGCAGGAGGAACCGCTGGACCACGATGCCCAGCAGGAAGACCGAGGCCATGGCGAGCGGCAGAGCCAGGTACCACAGATCCCAGCCGAGGACGGTGGCGAGGAGGGCGTACTGGACGTAGCTCCCGATCATGTAGAACTCGCCCATGGACCAGTTGATCATCTTCATGATGCCGTAGATGAAGGTGATGCCGATGGCCATCAGGCTGTAGATGAGCCCGATGACGAGGCCGGACAAGACGTACTGGGACAGCAGGTACGCGTCCACGTCGCCCTGTCAGCCGGCCCCGCGCTCGGCCAGAGTCGCCCGGGCGCTCAGCGCTTGGGCGCCATCATCAGATCGCCGGTCTTGAGGTCCGGCGGGTAGACGATCTTGGCCTCGGTGAAGGGCTGTTCCGGCTTGGTGTACTGCAGGAAGAGCATCGGTGGCGTCCACTGCTGCCAGTAGGGACCTTCGCCCCGCGTGAAGGCGACGGTGCCGTTCCAACCGGTGAACTTGGTGCCGAGGAGGGCCTTCACGATATCGTCGGGCTTGTCGCTCTTCGCGGCGTTGATCGCGTCGGCCAGCAGCATCACCTGGGCGTAGGCGTTGAGGCCGCCGTAGACGGGCTGCTCCTTGAACTGCTCCAGATAGCGTGTCCGGAAGGCCTCGCCCCGCGGCGTCAGCTTCATGGTCGGGTGGTAGTAGACGATGAACGTGGCATACGTGCCCTTCTCGCCGAGGTTCTTCCAGTACTCCGGCCGGGCGGGGGCGTCGTAGGAGATCAGCATGGGGGTGGCCGGGATTAGACCCACGTCGTACGCCTGCTTGCTGATCAGGTACATCGGCGTGCCAATCCCGACATTGATGAACAGGTCGGGCTTCCAGTTCTTGATCTCGAGAAGCTGTGGCGTCAGGTCCACCACGGCCCGGTCGAAGATGATGGTCTTGAGCTCCGCCTTGACGTTCATCGAAGGGAACTGCTTCTTCGTTTCCTCGACCAGGCCCACGCCGTAGTCCGTGTTCTCCGCCAGGATGGCTACGCGCTTGAATCCCTGCTGCTGTATCCACTTGTTCCACAGCGTGACGCGGTCGGGATCGATCACGTGGGTGCGGAAGGTATAGGTCAGGTGTTTCTCGGTGAGCTTTTTGGCGGAGGCCTGCGTCAAGAAGACCGGCACCTTGAGCTGCTCGGCCAGGTCTTGAACGGCCTCCGTCACGGAGCTGTGGAACTGTCCGACAACCGCCACCACACGATCCTGGCTGACGAGCTTCCGCAGGCCGGCGGCGCCCTTTTCCGGCGTGCCCGCGTCGTCCTCCACGATGAGCTCGATCTTGCGCCCCCCGAGGACGCCGCCCTGCCCGTTGATCTCCTCCGTGGCCATCTTGGCGCCGCGGACGATGAACTGCCCCGCGGCCGCGTCACCGGGAGGCGAGAGCGGCGTGAGCACGCCGATCTTGATGGGCGCCTGGGCGAAGGCGGGCACGGCGAGCGTTGCTGCCGCGACGGCGGCGAGCAGGAAAGTTCTCGGCGCGTTGAGCATGGTGACTGTCCTCCAGTACGGGATCGTCGGACTCACTGGGTCCGCATCGTATGCGGGCGGGCTCGTCGCCGTCAAGGTGTCATCATCCGCCCGCGAGGCGCTCGACGAGCCGGAGGTCGGCGGCCGGGAACCGGTAGCCAGGCAGCATCGCTGCCTCGACCCAGAGCATCTCCTGCCTCTCCTGCGGGCAGGGCTGGCCCTGCACGGCGCAGCGGAAGAAGAGGATCCGCACGGTTTTCTCCGGATAGACCCAAGTGACTGTCTCGATCAGCTCGCCTACCGACGCTTCTACTCCGAGCTCCTCCTTCACCTCGCGCCGGAGCGCATCCTCCGGCTTCTCCGCGGGCAGGACCTTGCCACCAGGAAACTCCCAGAGGCCGGCCAGGTGCGTGCCCTCGAGCCTGCGGGTGATGAGATAGCGGCCGCCTCGCTCGACGACCGCCGCGACGACCTCGACGGGGTCGGCCACCGCGCCCTAGGACGCGGTCCAGCCGCCGTCTACCGGGATCACCGCGCCGGTGACATAGCGTGAGTCGTCGGAGGCGAGGTAGAGGCAGGCCTGGGCGATATCGTCGACGTGGCCGGCGCGGCCGATGGGGATGCGGTGCTTGAGGAGGTGGCGGCGGAACTCGGGCACGCCCATGCCGATCGCGGTGTCGATGGTACCGGGGGCGACCACGTTGACGCGGATCTCGTCCTGGACCAGCTCGACCGCCGCGGCGCGCGCGAGCTGGTTGAGGCCGCCCTTGGAGGCGACATACGGCGAGAAGTCGGGAGCCGCCACCGTGCCGAGGGCGGAGCCGATATGAATGATGCTGCCGTGCCCGCGGTCGCGCATGAGGGGGGCCACGGTCTTGGTCAGGATGAAGGCGCCCACCAGATTGATGCGCAACACCTCGGCGAAGTCGGCCGCGCTGATGTCGAGAAGCGGAGCGCGGAGGCGGACGGCGGCGGAATTGACGAGAACATCCACGCCACCGTGCTCGGCGCGAGCTTCGGCCACGAACCGGCTCACGTCCGCCTCGCTGCCCACGTCGCCGCTCACGGCCGACGCGACGCCGCCGGCCTTGCGGATGGCGTCCACCGTTTCGGCCAGGGGCTCGGGGCGACGCCCGAAGATCACGACACTCGCGCCCTCGGCCGCGAACAGCTCCGCGGTGGCCCTGCCGATGCCGGTGCCGCCCCCCGCCACCAATGCCACCTTGCCCTCAAGCCTGGCCATGGTCGTAGCTCCTGCAGAAGGCCTTCATGGGACAGCGCGGACACCTAGGCTTTCGCGCCGTGCACCAGGTGGCGCCGAAGTCCATAAGGGCCTGATTGTAGTCATAGGCGCGTCCGGCGGGTATCAGAGATTCCGCGAGGTCCCAGATCGCCTTCTCACCACGCAGCCGCTTGACCCGTCGCGGGCCGAGGAAGACCCGGCCGAGGACACGCCGCACATTGGTGTCGACTAGCGCGGCGTCTTTGCTATGGGCGAAGGCGAGGATGGCCCCCGCCGTGTAGCGGCCGATGCCGCTCAAGCGCTGGAGGGCGGCGCCGTCATCAGGCAAGCGCCCGGCGTAGCGGGCCACCGTTTCGCGGGCGATGCCGTGCAGGCTCCTCGCGCGCCGATAGTAGCCGAGGGGGCGCCACGTCTCCGTCACGTCGCATGCGCGGGCCCGGGCGAGGTCCTCCAAGGTCGGATAGCGCGCGAGGAACTGATGATATTTCGGGATGACGCGATCCACCTGCGTCTGCTGGAGCATGATCTCCGACACGAGCACGCGGTAGGGCTCGCGTGTCCGGCGCCAGGGCAGATCGCGGCCGTGGCGTGCGTACCAGGCGAGGAGGCGTCGCTGGAAGACGCGCGCCGCCGTCCTGTCGGGGAGCTTCACGCGGGCCATTGTGGCCGAGAGCGTCGTCGGTGGCAAGTTGACTTCCACGAGAAGCACGTCAAAATGGTGCCGTGTCCAATGAGCTTGTCCTGAACGACCTCCACCGATCCGAGGGTGCCCGACTCCGGGAGATCTCTGGCTGGCTCGTGCCCGCCGACTACGGCGATGTGGTGGCCGAGCACGGGGCCGTCATGACGGGCGCCGGTATGGTCGATCGCTCTATGCTCGGCAAGGCCACGGTGACGGGGCGGGACCGCGCGGCCTTCCTGCAAGGCATGCTCTCCAACGACGTGAAGGCGCTTCAGCCGGGGCAGGGATGCCCGGCCGCCTTTCTCGACGCCGTCGGAAAAGTCGTATCACTCCTCGTGGTCTACGCGCTCCCGGATCGCCTCCTCCTGGAGCTGCCGGCGGGATCCACGGAGAAATTCCTTCAGGCCATCGACAAGTTCCTGATCTCGGAGAAGGCGGAGTTCGAATCTTCCGACGACGCCTACGCGATCCTGTCGCTGCAAGGGCCCCGTACGCTCACGCCGAAGTGTTCATCGGCGGCGCGGCCGTGCGAGTCATGCGGCGCGCCGAGGCCGTCACGCCGGGCTTCCACTGCTGGGTCGCTCCCGAGGGCGCGCGGGCATTGTGGAAGGCGCTTCGCGAAGCAGGTGCGTTGCCTGTGGGCGCCGTCGCCGCCGACGTGCTTCGTCTCGAGGCCGGCATTCCCGTCTACGGTGTGGACGTGGACGAGGGTGTCATCCTGCCCGAGACACGGCTGGATGCGCTCGTCTCCTACACGAAGGGCTGCTATATCGGGCAGGAGACGGTGGCGCGCGTGAAGTATCGCGGCCACATCAACCGCGGACTGTCGGGTGTGGTACTCGACGGCGACACGGTGCCGTCGCATGGCGACGCCATCCTTGCTGACGATAAGGACGTCGGCCGCGTCACCTCCGCCGTCCGCTCCATCGCGCTCGGCAAGCCCATCGCCTTCGGCTATGTCCGCCGCGAGCACTTCGAGCCGGGCCGCGCGGTGGCGGTCAAGTCAGGCGAGCGCCTCATCTCCGCCCGCGTAACCGACCTGCCCTTCGTCACGCCAGCCTGAGCTCCTTCGGCCTGCCGTGACCGAGCCCAAGCACACCAACCGCCTCGCGCAGGAGACAAGTCCCTATCTTCTCCAGCACCGGCACAATCCGGTGGACTGGTATCCGTGGGGCCCTGAGGCCCTCGAGCGCGCGCGGGCCGAAGACAAGCCGGTGCTGCTGTCCGTCGGCTACTCCGCGTGCCACTGGTGCCACGTCATGGAGCGCGAATCCTTCGAGAACGAAGAGATCGCCGCGCTCATGAACCAGCTCTTCGTGAACATCAAGGTGGACCGTGAAGAGCGCCCGGACGTCGACCAGATCTACATGCAGGCCGTCCAGTCCATGACCGGGCATGGCGGCTGGCCCATGACCGTCTTCCTCACTCCCGACGGCGTGCCCTTCTACGGCGGTACGTACTTTCCGCCCGAGGATCGCCATGGCATGCCGGCCTTTCCCCGCCTGCTCCAGGGCGTGGCGGAGGCCTATCGTGCGCGGCGCGGTGAAGTGGTGGAGGCGGGCCGGCAGCTCCTCGGGCAGCTGCGCGAGGGCGAGCGCCTCCGGAGCTCGGCGTCGCTGCTCACGGATGGGGTCCTGTTCTCGGCCTACCAGGCTCTCGCGGGCGAGTTCGACTCGCGAGAAGGCGGCATGGGGCGGGCGCCCAAGTTCCCCCAGCCCATGAACTGGGAATTCCTCCTGCGCTACTGGAAGCGCGCGGGCAGCGTGCAGGCGCAGGACATGGCGGATCTCACGCTGACCAAGATGGCCCGCGGCGGCATGTACGATCAGCTCGGGGGCGGCTTTCACCGCTATTCGGTGGACGGCCAGTGGCTGGTGCCGCACTTCGAGAAGATGCTCTATGACAACGCCCAGCTCGCCTCGCTCTACCTGCACGGCTGGCTCGCCACGGGCGATGTCGAGTACCGGCGCGTGTGCGAGGAAACGCTCGACTACCTCCTGCGCGAGATGAGGCATGCCTCCGGCGGCTTCTTCTCCGCCCAGGACGCCGACTCCGAAGGCGTGGAGGGCAAGTTCTTCGTCTGGTCCGAGGAAGAGATCAGGGCGGCCCTCGACGACGCCGAGATGACGCGTGCCGCCCTCGCCTACTGGGGCGTGGACAAGGGGCCCAACTTCGAGGGGCACAGCATTCTCTTCGTTCCCCGCGAGCCCTCCGAGGTGGCCGAGGACCTCGGCTTCAGCGAGGAACGCCTGGAGGAGCTGATGGCCGCGGCCCGGGCTCGACTCTACGCCGTGCGGGACCAGCGCGTTCACCCGGGACTCGACGACAAGGTCCTCGCGTCGTGGAATGGTCTCGCTCTCGCCGCCTTCGCGGAGGCCGGCCGGGTCCTTGGACGCGCCGACTACATCGCGGCCGCGATCACGAACGCCGACTTCGTCACCACGCAGATGAAGGCGGGAGACCGCCTGCTCCGCTCGTGGAAAGACGGCCAGGCCAAGATCAAGGGCTATCTCGAGGACTACGCCATGGTCGGGGTGGGTCTGCTCGCGCTTTACGAGGCCACCTTCGATCGGCGCTGGCTCGACGAGTCGCGCCGGCTCGCCGAGCAGGCCCTCGCGCTCTTCTGGGAGGAGGGTGACGGCGTCTTCTTCGACACGGGCACGGATCACGAGGCGCTCGTGGTGCGGCCGCGCAATCTCTTCGACAATGCGGTGCCGTGCGGCACGTCGGTGGCCATCGAGTGGCTGCTGAAGCTGGCGGTGTTCTTCGGCGAGGACCGCTACGACGCGGTGGCGATCAAGGCGCTTCGCCCCATGGCCGACCTCATGACCCGCTATCCTTCAGGCTTCGGACGTTATCTCTCGGCGCTGGATTTCCACCTGGGACCGGTGGCCGAGATCGCTCTCGTCTGGCCCGACGGAGGAGGCGCGGAGGCGCTGATCGCCACGGCCTTCCAGGGGTACCGGCCGAATCGCCTCGTGGTGGGCGCGGCCGCCGGCTCGCGTGCGGCGGCGGGGTTGCCCCTCCTCGTCGATCGCCCCGCCATGGAGGGTAAGCCCACCGCATACGTCTGCCGCCGCTACGTCTGTCAGCTGCCCGCGACCGACCCGTCTGCGCTGGCCGCCCAGCTCGACGCTGGAGTATAATTCAGCTCGCGGCGCTGGGGGAGGTCTCCTGAGAACCGGGTGCGGCCCGGGACCCCTCGAACCTGCACTGGGTAATTCCAGCGAAGGGAAAGCGACCGCGGGACCAAGAGCATCTACCCACCGCACCCGTCGAGGTGCGGTTTTTTATGGTCGTGAGCGTCAACGGCAATGAGATGCAGCTGCCCGAGGGGCTCAACGTGGACGGGCTGCTCGACCATCTCAAGGTGAAGCGCGAGTACACGGCCGTGGCCATCAATCGCGAGATCACGCCCAAGGCGCAGTACGCCGACACGCAGCTCAAGGACGGGGACAGGATCGAGATCGTCAGGCCGATGGGTGGAGGCTAGCAAGGAGGAGACATCATGTACGACACATCGCTATGGCTGGGAGGCAAAGAGTACAAGTCGCGGCTCATCGTGGGCACGGGCAAGTACCCGTCCTTCGAGAACATGCGCGAGGCCATCGAGGCCTCCGGGGCGGAGATCGTCACCGTGGCCGTCCGGCGGGTCAGCCTGCCGGGGCAGGGGGAGTCACTGCTCGACTACATCGACACGAAGAAGTACACGCTGCTCCCGAACACCGCGGGCTGCTACACCGCCGACGAGGCCCTGCGCACCTGCTATCTGGCGCGCGAGGCGGGGCTGGGCAGCTTCGTCAAGCTCGAGGTCATCGGCGACTCGCGCACGCTCTTTCCCGATGCGGAAGGGCTGCTCGAGGCCACGCGCACGCTCGCCCGCGAGGGCTTCAGCGTCCTGCCCTATACCAATGACGACCCCGTGCTGGCCAAGAAGCTCGAGGATGCCGGCGCGGCGGCCGTGATGCCGCTGGGGGCGCCCATCGGCTCAGGCCTGGGCATCCGCAATCCGTACAACATCAAGATCATCTTGGAGACCGTGACGGTGCCCGTCATCGTCGACGCCGGAGTCGGCACCGCTTCCGATGCGGCCATCGCCATGGAGCTGGGCTGCGACGGTGTACTCATGAACACCGCGATCGCCGGCGCCAAGGACCCAGTGGCCATGGCCACGGCCATGAAGCTGGCCATCGAGGCGGGGCGGCTCGCCTTCAAGGCCGGTCGTATCGGGAAGAAGCTCTACGCCACGGCGTCGTCGCCGATCGAGGGCGTGCCGGATTGGTCAACAAGCTAGGCTTCTCACTCTACCTCGTCACGGACCGCTCGCACGTCGCGGGCTCCCTCGAGGAGGCGGTCGAGACATGTCTCGAGGCCGGGCTCAAGGCGGTGCAGGTCCGCGAGAAGGACCTCGAGATTCGCGATCTCCTGTCGCTGTCGGGCAGGCTCCGCGAGTCGACCCGCCGTCACGGGGCCCGGCTCTTCGTGAATGACCGGGCCGATGTCGCGCTGGCCGTGGGCGCGGACGGCGTGCAGCGAACGGGCACGTCGCTGCCCGTGTGGGCCCTCCGGTCAATCAGCCCCTCGGGCTTCATGATCGGCGCCTCCGTTCATTCCGTGGCGGAGGCTCGCACCGCCGAGCCGGAGGGGGCGGATTTCCTCCTCTTCGGACCTGTCTACGACACCGTCTCCAAGCGCCAGTATGGTCCACCCCAGGGGGTGGCGGCTCTGGAGCGCGTCACGTCAGCGGTGCGTCTGCCCGTCTTCGCGGTCGGGGGCATCACACCCGAACGTGTGCCCGAAGTGATTCGTGCGGGCGCCTCGGGTGTGGCCGTGATCGGCGCCATCCTGGGCGCGGATCGGCCCGCCGAAGTCGTCGGTGAGTTCCTCGACCAGCTGGGCGGGCCCTGATGCCGCGCTCGGCCACCGGCAAGACACCGGCCGCTCTCGGGCCTTTTCTCCCCCAGCGATTCCTCACAAAGGAGACGTGATGCCCACACTGGACGACGTCAAGCGCGCAGTCTGCGAGGCCATCGATCGGCAGAGCGAGAGGATCGTCACCGTCGGCGAGACGATTCGCAAGAGCCCGGAGCTGGGCTTCAAGGAGTTCAAGACCTCTCGCCTGGTCGAGGAGACCATGCGTGAGATCGGACTTCAGCCGAAGGGCGGGCTCGCCATCACCGGCGTGCGCGGCGAGGCGCGCGGGAAGACCGACGGGCCCACCTTCGCCTTGCTCGGCGAGCTGGATGGCCTCGTGGTGGCCGGACACCCGGTGGCCGATCCGCAAACCGGTGCGGCGCACGCCTGCGGCCACAATGCCCAGGTGGCGGGAATGCTGGGGGCGGCCATGGGCCTGGTCGGCGCCAAAGCCTTCGAGCACCTCGCGGGGCGGGTCGTATTCTTCGCCGTGCCCGCCGAGGAGTATGGCGACGTCGCCTGGCGCGTGGAGCAGGCGCGAGCCGGGAAGCTCGAGTTCCTCGGCGGCAAGCCGGAGCTGCTCCGCCTCGGCCACTTCGACGATGTGGACATGGCCATGATGATTCACCTCACGCCGCAGCGCGAATATCGGAAGGCGGGGGTGGCGGCGTCGAACAACGGCTGCATCGTCAAGACCGTGCGCTATATCGGCCGCGCCTCCCACGCGGGCGGCGCGCCTCATCTGGGCATCAATGCTCTTTACGCCGCGCAGATCGGGCTCGCCGCGATCAATGCCATTCGCGAGACCTTTCGGGACGAGGACTCCATCCGCGTCCATCCCATCATCACCCACGGCGGCAGCCAGGTGAACGTGATCCCCGGCGACGTGCGCATCGAGACCTACGTGCGGGGCAAGAGCGTCGAGGCCATTCTGGACGCCAATGTCCGGGTGGACCGGGCCCTCAAAGCGGGAGCCTTGGCCCTGGGCGCTCAGGTCGAGATCGAAACCCTCCCCGGCTATCTGCCGCTCTTCAATCACGAAGGGATGAGCAAGTACTTCGTGGCCAATGCGTCCAGCCAACTCGGTGCCGACAACGTGACGCAGATGGGGCACCGGAGCGGCTCGACCGACATGGGCGACATCTCTCACGTCATGCCCACCCTGCACCCGTACATCAGCGGGGCCTCGGGCAGCGGCCACGGCGCCGACTACAAGATCACCGACCCGAAGCTCGCCTACGTGGAGAACGCCAAGCAGCTCGCCCTCATGGCCGTGGACATGCTCTGGGACGGCGCCAAGACGGCCAAGGGCATCATCGCGGAGTTCAAGCCCCGCCTGACCAAGGAGGCCTATCTCTCCTTCCAGCGTGGCATCAACAAGACCGAGCTCTACGACGGCGCGAAGTAGCTCAGGGAGTCGTCCAGGACGGCTTCACGAGGCAATGCCTCGGCCGCGGCTTCCGCCATGGGCCGACCCATGATCCAGACGAGTGACGTGGTGGTCGTGGGCGGTGGTGTCATTGGTCTGGCGGTGGCCTACCACCTGGGCGGCGAGAAGGCCCAGGTGACGCTCGTCGAGCGCGGAGCGATCGGACGCGAGGCTTCATGGACGGCGGCAGGATACCTGTCGTTCCAGGGGAGCAGCAATCGCCCCGGTCCCCGTCTGGAGCTCACGCGCACCAGTGCCCGGATGTACGAAGGCTGGATCCGGGAGTTGGCCGAGCTCACCCCCGCCGACACGGGCTTCTGGCGCTGCGGTCTCCTGGAGCTGAGCCTGAGCGAAGCCGAGGTCAAAGAGGCGCACGAGCTGGCGGCGTGGCAGCGCGCGGCAGGCTACTCGGTCGAGTGGCTGGACGCGGCCACCGTGCGGAAGCGGCAGCCGTGGTTGGCGGGAGACTTGCCAGTGCATGGCGCTCTGCTGTTTCCGGAGGTGGCACAGGTCCGCCCCCCACGCCTGCTGAAGGCCCTCGCCGAGGCGACCGGGCGTCGAGGCGTGCACATCCGTGAGCACGCGGCGGTGACGTCGATTGCTCGCAGCGGTGACCGCGTCGCCGGCGTCGTGCTTGCCGGCGGAGAGGCGATAGCGGCGCCCATCGTCGTCAACGCCACGGGTAGCTGGGCGCCCCAGCTTGCCCCAGAGATGGCGGGGTTACCCGTCAAGCCCATCAAGGGCACGATTGTTCTCCTCGAGGTGCTTGACCAGCCCAGCCGGGAGCTGCTCATCAGCTCCCGCGGCTCGCTCTATCCCCGGGCCGACAACAAGCTGCTCCTTGGCGCCACCATGGAGGATGTGGGCTATGACAAGCGCGTCAAGCTGGACGCGGTGCAGACGCTCGTGCGGCAAGGTATCACCCTCGTTCCCCGACTAAAGTACGCCAACCTCGTGGGGGCGTGGGCGGGTCTCCGTCCGTTCTCGCACGACAACCTCCCCTATCTAGGGCCGGTGCCTGGCCTGGACGGCGCGTTTGTCGCCACCGGGCACTATCGCTCGGGGATTCTGCTCGCGCCCATCACCGGTCTGCTGCTCAAGGAGATGATCTTGAAGCAGCCTTCGACGCTGCCGTTGGAGGCCTACCAGATGTCACGTCTGTCGAGGCAGATCCCGGCGGGCTCATGACGCGGTCGGCCTGCCCGCGCCGTGTCTTCGTCGCCATCTTCGCCCTGGGTCTGCTCCCCGCACCATTGGGCTCTCACGCGCGGGTGGTATCTTAGGGCGCGATGTACGGCAAGAGCGACACGGGATTTCCGCAGCGCATCGTGTGCCTCTCCTCGGAGCACGTGGAAATCTGCTATGCGCTCGGAGCGGGAGAGCGCGTGGTGGGCGTGCCGGGGACGGCGCATCGGCCGGTGGAGGCGCGCGACAAGCCCCGCATCGGCGGCTTCACGAGCTTTCGCGCCGACAAGATCCGGGAGCTCGAGCCCGATATCGTGCTCGCCTTCTCGGACCTCCAGGCCGACATCAGCGCGGAGCTCATCCGTGCGGGGCTGCCGGTCTTCTGTTCGAATCCCCGCTCGGTGGACGACGTGCTCGCGACCATCGTTATGGTCGGAGGCTTGCTCGGCCTCGACGAGCCGGCTCGCAACCTGGTCCAGGATATGCGCGACGAGATTCGACAGGTGCGGGAGTTCTCGAGCGTCTGGCCTGACCGGCCGCGCGTGTACTTCGAGGAGTGGCATGAGCCGCTCATCGCGGGAATACGATGGGTGTCAGAGATCATCGAGATAGCAGGGGGGCTCGACATCTTTTCCGGCTTGAGAGACAAGCCCGCGGCGAGAGACAGGGTGGTGGAGCCGGGCGAGGTGATCCGGCGCGACCCGCAGATCATCTTAGTGTCATGGTGCGGCAAGCCGGTGGATGTCACGTCCATCGCGATGCGCCCGGGCTGGGCGAAGGTGAGCGCCGTCGCCGCGGGCCGCATTCACGAGGTGGACGGGGCTGATATCCTGAGTCCAGGACCATCGTTGCTGGCCGGGCTCCGGCAAATCCACGAGATAATTCAGCAGGCATTGGGAGCCTAGCGAAAGCCCTCAACGGTAGTCTTCGCTTCAATCGCGTAAGTGGGTAGAAGTTCTAACGTCGCGGCAATGGTGTCAGCATTCCGACACTTTCAGATTGTCGTCACAATTGATGGGAGGCCACTTGAGAGCCGGTGCTAGGATGAACATCCTTCGCCCTTCACATGGAAAATCACATGCTCGCGCGGCCTGAACGGTTCTTCGAGGACAGGTTCGGTCTCACTTCCTCCGCGCTCGAGCGACTTCTCGGATCGCATCTGGCGGGTCGAGTGGATCACGCGGACCTCTATCTCGAGTACCGGATCAGAGAAGAGTTGACCCTCGAAGAGGGCGCGGTCAAGAAAGCATCCCGTCATGTGAGCCAGGGGGCGGGCATTCGCGCCCAATCGGGTGAGCGCACCGGCTACGCCCACACCGATGATCTGGCGCTTCCGAACCTGGAAGAGGCGGCGCGGCAGGCCCGCGCCATCGCCGATCAGGCAGGAGTATCGGCGGTGGTCGCCGTCGCTTCCGGGCGTCCCCACGATCTCTACACGCTCGCCGAGCCTCCCGTCAGCGCCGCGCTCGACGGCAAGCTCGCGCTCCTGGGCCAGGTGGACGCGGCGGCGCGCGCGATGGATCCGCGCGTCAAGCAGGTAATCGCGAGCCTCGGGAGCGAGGACGTGATCGTGCTCATCGCCACGCCCTCGGGCTGGACGATCGGCGACAAGCGTCCGCTGACCCGACTCAACGTGACCGTCATCGTCGAGGAAAACGGCAAGCGCGAGATCGGCTCGTACGGGGGCGGCGGGCGCGTACCGCTGGAATTCTTCCTCGAAGGGGAGCGGTGGCGGCGATTCGCCTCCGAGGCGGTGCGGCAGGCTACGGTGAAGCTCCACGCCGCCGAGGCGCCCGCGGGGGAGATGACGGTGGTGTTGGGTCCCGGCTGGCCCGGCATCCTTCTCCACGAGGCAGTGGGCCACGGGCTCGAGGGAGACTTCAACCGCAAGAAGACCTCGGCTTTCGCCGGGCGCATGGGGCAGAAGGTCGCCTCCGAGCTCGTTACGGTGGTCGACGACGGCACCATCGCCAACCGGCGCGGCTCACTCAACGTGGACGACGAGGGCATTCCCACGCGGCGCAACGTCCTCATCGACAATGGCGTGCTCGTGGGGTACATGCAGGACCGGCTCAACGCGCGGCTGATGGGCTCGGAACCCACCGGCAACGGTCGGCGCGAGTCCTATGCGCATCAGCCCATGCCGCGCATGACCAACACCTTCATGCTGGCGGGGCAGGACGATCCGGAAGAGATCCTCCGGTCGGTGCCCCGCGGCCTCTACGCCGTCAACTTCGGGGGCGGGCAGGTGGACATCACCAGCGGCAAGTTCGTCTTCTCGGCGAG